>SWCD01021178.1_pt1 | contig 75088 bp, 62 predicted proteins | sample 4693011 | NCBI WGS metagenome assembly SWCD01 (sample SAMN10267278, study PRJNA491770) | bioreactor metagenome | isolation source: DHS bioreactor inoculated with marine | place: Japan: Omine Ridge, Nankai Trough
TAGAGGTTTTGGACCCACAGGGCAATGTCCTAGGGGAAAGCTTTAACAAATCCAACGATAGCGGTGCTTCCATAACTTACAGTAAGGGCACCAGTTTTTACTATGAAAATAAATCATTGGACGTATGTGATTTTATCAGTAAGCCTGCGGGCGATTTCCAAAAAGGAAACTATATGGTAAACGTATACGACGACAGGCTTAAATTATTGGGAACTTCCAAGTTCACTTTAAAATAATATACACTATCCATTAATTTAAAAAGGGACAATCTTTTGGATTGCCCCTTTTTTTATTTCCTACTATTTGATTGCTTAATGCATTGATCCCACCATTTCCTCTGGCTTCACCCAGGCGTCGTAATCCTCTGCGGTTACATATCCAAGATTTATGGCTTCTTCCTTTAAGGTAGTTCCGTTCTTATGGGCCGTATTGGCAATTTCTGCTGCCTTGTAGTAACCGATCTTCGTGTTTAGGGCGGTAACCAGCATTAGGGAATTGTTGAGCAATTGTTCAATTACCTTACGGTTAGGTTCGATCCCTATTGCGCAATGTTCCTCAAAACTGGTACAGGCATCCCCCAGCAGTTCGGCAGATTGTAATAAATTGGCCGCCATAAGGGGTTTAAAAACATTGAGTTCATAATGTCCTTGTGTGCCTCCAATGGTTATGGCAACATCGTTCCCCATGACCTGCGCACATACCATGGTAAGGGCCTCGCATTGGGTAGGGTTTACCTTCCCGGGCATAATGGAACTTCCCGGCTCATTGGCGGGAATAGTGATTTCCCCGATTCCGGACCTTGGGCCCGAAGCCATCATACGGATGTCATTGGCAATCTTGTTTAGCGATACGGCCAGTTGTTTTAATGCGCCATGACTCTCTACGATGGCATCGTGAGCTGCGAGTGCTTCAAATTTGTTGGTCGCCGTTATAAAAGGTAGTCCAGTGAATTTAGCGATATATTTGGCGACCAATACATCATATCCTTTAGGAGTATTTAGTCCCGTTCCTACCGCGGTACCGCCCAGGGCCAGTTCCCCCAAATGGTCCAGCGTGGATCTCAGGGCCTTAAGGCCATGGTCCAATTGTGAAACGTATCCGGAAAATTCTTGTCCCAGCGTAAGCGGCGTGGCATCCATAAGGTGTGTCCGTCCAATTTTGACCACTTTGGAAAATTCCTTGGACTTTTTGTTTAGGGTTTCCCTGAGTCGTTCTACTCCAGGAATTGTGACGTCTACTATCTTTTTATAGGCCGCTATATGCATCCCTGTCGGGAACGTATCATTGGAGGATTGTGACTTGTTTACGTCATCATTGGGTTGGATGGTCTTGTCCCCTTCCCCGATTTTTTTTCCGGCCAATTCGTGGGCGCGGTTGGCGATAACCTCGTTGAGGTTCATATTGCTTTGGGTGCCGGATCCTGTCTGCCAAATTACCAAGGGAAACTGGTCATCGTGTTGTCCATCCAGGATTTCATCACAAACCTTGGCTATCAGATCCCTTTTTTCCTTGGTAAGGACCCCGAGTTCGTGATTGGCATATGCGGCAGCCTTTTTTAAATAGGCGAAACCGTAAATAATGTCCAATGGCATGGAGGCAGCAGGCCCAATTTTAAAGTTATTTCGGGAACGTTCCGTTTGTGCGCCCCAATATTTGTCGGAGGGTACCTTTACCTCCCCCATGGTATCTTTTTCTATTCTATAGCTCATTTTTGAATGTTTTTATGGTTCTACCGTTATATTTGCGGATACGATTGAACTTTTTCAGCCTTTAACCAAAAAGCAGGAATCAAGTTCTTAAAAATAAATAATCTTTTGGTTTCAAAAGAAGGGCCATTGATTATATATCGGCCTATTGTCCTGCGTCCGATTCTTAAGTTCCCACAACCTCGGTGATAGAACCGATTGTTATGTAGGCAAAGGTACTGGTTTGGGGAATTATTTCCTCGCGAACAAAATTTATTTCGACTTTTCTTGCTTTTGATTTGTAGATTTGACCAATTTCAAGGTATCTTTGTAACAGATAAACCAGTACAGCTATGTTTGAATTTGACCAGTATTTAGGATTTTTGGCTTTTTTGGCAATTTTCACCCTTGGATTTTGGTTGATGATTTTCTTGTTGACCTTTGTTGTACCTTACTGGTTGGTGGGGAACTTGATCGAAATATTCAAGGAAAAAAGAGCGGCCAAAAAAGCTGCTAGACAATCCGCCTAAGTATTCGCGTTACCTCATTTTTATTTTCCACTGTTCGATTGATTTTTTCTGTCCGCGTATAAATCCTTGTCGCTTATTTTCATGGTGATTAAGGCGCTCTTCCAATGATGGGCAAATTGCTTGTGCCCCAATGAAATTATGCCGGTTTGGCCCCCAAATTTTACTTTGTGTTTTAAAATCCTAGCAGTCTCCCTATACTTTAGCCAAGGGAAAGTTTGTTACTATCTATAATTTTCATACTTTCGAAAGTGTTTTTTACCGCTAGAACTAAATGTTTCCGCCTGTCAATTAAACACGACAAACGAACTCTCAAATAGGGCCAAACTAATTTAATAAGCCAAAACCATGACGAATAACATTTTAAAAAATGCTTTTCTTACTTTCTTGTGTGTCTCATCCGTAACCTTTGTATCCGCCCAGACTTCGGACGGTTGGATTTCCTTGTTCAATGGTAAAAACCTTGATGGCTGGAAGGTGGGCAACAATGCATCCACTTTTTCCATTGAGGACGGCACGATCAAGGTTGCCGGCCCGGTGGCGCACTTGTTTTATATGGGGGATGTGGAGAACCATGACTTTAAAAATTTCGAGTTTAAGGCACAGGTAATGACTAAGCCGGGATCCAATTCAGGGATATACATCCATACAAGGTATCAGGAGGACGGATGGCCCAAATATGGGTATGAGGTTCAGGTGAACAATTCCCATACCGATTGGAAACGCACGGGAAGCCTTTACAATATAGTGGATATCCGGGAAAACTACGCCAAGGACAACGAATGGTATACGGAGTATATAAAAGTTCAGGACAATAGGATTTTGATTAAGATAAATGATGTTGTCGTTGTTGATTATACCCAGCCCGAGCACCCCACGAGGAAAGACGGGGAGAAGGACAGGGTATTGAGTCACGGCACTTTTGCTTTGCAGGGCCATGATCCCAAAAGCGTCATATTTTATAAGGACATTATGGTGAAACCTCTGCCCTAGGAAGGTTTCTATCGGATATTTAATTGGTTGATAACCCTTTCGCCGATTTCGAATTCTTGCGTTTGAGTTGCCGTCGGCTTCGCTCCATACGCAAGGAGCCTAACGAGCAAGGCGCACAGTGTATGGCCATATGGCAATTTCCCAGTTGATCTTAACTTTATTAATTTGGCATTTTGGCCAAAAGGAACGAACTTAGGGAGCAATCCCTAATCTTCGCATCATGTGCAGTAATCATCGATGTCATATTGTGCCTCCCTATATTTTGGAGGAATTGGCAAAAAGAGGCAGCCACAGCTGCAAAAGAACACTTAACGACTCCCATAGAATATTAGAAAAGAGGAATACTGCCCTTAATCAAATTCTGACCAAGGATTTTTTCGTCGACAACGGTGACAGGCTCATATATGACTGTAAAAACCAATTTCAACAGCGGGTAAGCCTAATTCTACAGGAAGGCGGATCAAAAGTTGATGATAAGGTGGCCAATGCGGCATATGCTACTTCTGGATTTGTACGTGAATATTATAAGAACACCTTTGGCCTAAATTCCGTTAACGGAGCTGGTATGGATCTCGTTTCCAATATTCATTTTGGAGTAGATTACAACAATGCTTACTGGGACGGGGATGAAATGACTTATGGCGATGGGGATAATAAGGAATTTAAGGATTTTGCCAGTGCCATTGACGTGGTCGCACATGAACTGACCCATGGCGTAACCCAATTCTTGGCCAACTTGGAATATTCCGGCCAATCGGGCGCCTTGAACGAACACTTTTCCGATGTTTTCGGGACCGTTGTCAAACAGCAATATCTTAAACAGACCATCGCCAATGCGGATTGGCTTATTGGGGATTCGGTGGTGACCAAAAATTTCCCGGGAATTGCTATAAGGTCTATGAGCGCACCAGGAACCGCAAATGAATTTGACCGGCAACCAGATCATATGAAGAATTTTTATACGGGGACGGCCGACAATGGAGGGGTACATATAAATTCAGGGATTCCCAATAGGGCTTTTTATTTAAGTTGCCAAGAAATAGGGATAGAGGCCTGCGCCTTAATTTGGTATCAAACACTGAAATCCCTTTGGCGTACGGCCAATTTTCAGGATATGTTGGTGGTATTAAAGCGGGAAAGCCAAAATTTGATAGAGGCCAAGAAAGTGAAAATCGGTGCTGTAGAGGGCATTGCCAAAAGCTTTTTGGCCGTGGGAATCGAAGCAGAAGTTGTTTGAACTGGAATATGACTTAAAGCACAATTCATTTTCTAACCTAGGAATCAATGAAGTACAAAGTTAATATTGAGGGAGGGTTTACGGGGCTGCTAAGAAAATATACCGGTGAAATAACCTTGGAGCCAGTGGGGGAGAAGGCTCTCCTAGAAGCAATGGGATCCGTATCTGCCAAACAGAATCAAAAACTTCGGGACGGACTACTTTACCGTATTACGTTGGAAGATGGGGATAAAGTTTATAAGGCCAATTTTTATGGCCCCTATCTGCCGAATCCCGTTAGGGATTTTATGGATAGGATTAAAACATAGGGCAACTGGTTCAATCCCCTAAAATAATCGTTCAACAAGAATCCAATTCTGACTAAAGCCAAATATTATCTGCCGGATATTCGTTTTTGGGCGTTGTATTTTCTGTGCTTTCATACCCCTGAAATATACCACAGGACACTTCCCGTTTGACCAACGATGTGGTATTTTTTTTCTTTGTAAGGGCTTCAATGTGTGGAGAAAGGTATCGCATGTTAATTAGGTGTTTAGAGAAACATATTCAAGGAACGAATAAAATCCCAAAATCTTGCATTTAATCGTTCTAGTTCATTTTAGCAAGATAAAGTTACGTTATTGTTGTTATTAATTATAGGTTTATGGATAAAATTTGTGAAATTTTTAGGTCGAATTTGCTGAATATTGATCGGAACGGAGTATTCAATTAAAATGACTAATTTTAAAATTAAATACCGTAAATATACCGACCACTTTATCCTATGAAGACGCATATATCTGTAATTATCTTCACCACCTTTCTCTTGTCCGCGAATGCCCAAAAGAAAAATGATGCCTATAGGCTGCATATTAGAAAAACCAATTATCCAGTTACTATTGATGGGATGGGGGACGAGCAGGCGTGGAAAGAAACGGACGTGGCCAAGGATTTTTTTATGGTGTTGCCGATGGACAAGGGCAAGGCCAATGAACATTCGGAAATTCGGATGACCTACGACGATACCAATTTATATTTGTTGGGCATATTTTACAGTACCAAACCGGGTCCATATTATGTAGAATCCATGAGGAGGGACTTTGTCTTTGGCAAAAACGATAATTTTTTATTGTTTATGGACCCGTTCAACAATCAGACGACCGGGTTTACTTTTGGTGCCAACGCTGCAGGGGCCCAATGGGATGGGACGATGTACAACGGCGGGAACGTAGATCTGAACTGGGATGCCAAATGGGTTTCCTCTGTAAAACAGTACAAGGATAAATGGGTCTTTGAAATGGCGGTTCCCTTTAAATCGATTCGATATGAGAACGGGGTAACGGAATGGGGCATTAATTTTAGTCGATTGGACCTTAAGGCGAGCGAGAAATCGAGCTGGACCCCAGTTCCCAGGCAATTTCCCACTGCTTCCCTGGCATACACCGGGGTGTTGGTATGGGATGAGCCTCCACCATCCCCGGGCACTAATTTTTCCGTCATCCCCTATGTGCTGGGCAGGGTTGGTCGGGATCTGGAGACCGGGGAAGATACGAAATACGAGGCAAAGGTGGGGGGCGATGTAAAGTTTAGCCTGACCTCTTCCCTGAATTTGGATCTCACCGTCAATCCCGATTTTTCCCAGGTAGAAGTGGATAGGCAGGTAACCAATTTGGATCGTTACGAGCTTTTCTTTCCAGAAAAACGTCAGTTTTTCCTTGAGAATGCGGATTTGTTTGCCAATTTTGGCTACCCGACTATCAGGCCCTTCTTTTCCAGACGCATAGGTTTGGGGGTACCCATCATTGCCGGGGCCAGGGTCAGCGGCAATCTAAACGAAAAATGGCGTTTGGGGATTATGGATATCCAAACGCAAAGTCAAGAGGACACAGGGCTCCCGAGTCAGAATTTTGGAGTACTTTCCCTCCAGCGGAAGGTATTTGCCCGTTCGAGCATCGGACTTATGGTGGTAAACAAGGAATCTATGAATTATCCACAGGATAATGATTCCTTGAGAACCATTTATCCAAAATACAATAGAAATGTTGGCTTGGAATACAATTTGGCATCCCCCAACAATGTATGGACAGGTAAGGCCTTTATGCTTAAATCCTTTTCCCCCGACAGTTTGGGAAATGGATTTACCCAAGCCGCAAATGTGGAGTTCAAGAGCAGGGAATGGAACTGGGGTATTCAAGAACAATCAGTTGCCGAGGATTATCGGGCCGAAGTAGGATACGTACCTAGAAATGGGTATGTAAATATCAACTCGTTCGTCGGGTATTTGTTTTTTCCAAAGGGCGGCATCGTCTTGGATCATGGCCCCAAAATTGTATTGAACTATTTTTTTGATCAAAGATTGAACAGGACGGACAATACCAACGAGTTCAACTATCTTGTTCAATTTCGAGATCGTAGCGAGTTTACCGCATCCTTTGGAAATGAGTTTGTTGAATTGTTGGAACCCTTCGATCCTACCCAATCGGGCAACCTTCCTTTGCCGATCGGCTCAAGACATTTTTGGAATGCCCTTACTATGCAATATGTTTCCAAGCCGCAAAGCATGTTTACCTACACGGTGAGCGGTCGGTTTGGCGGTTATTATGCCCATGGTACCAGGACCAGTGTTTTGAGCGAATTGGGGTATCGCTTCCAGCCCTATGTTAGCCTTAGCGCAAACTTGAATTACAACTATATAGACCTCCCCGATCCATGGAATATTACAGATTTTTGGCTGATCGGTCCCAAAGTGGATATAACCTTTACCAACAAGGTTTTCTGGGCGACCCTATTCCAATATAACGAGCAAACGAAAAACTTTAACCTTAATTCCCGGTTCCAATGGCGATATAAACCAGCTTCGGATTTATTTATCGTCTACACCAATAATTATTTTATAGATCCGCCGGTAGGGAGAAACTGGGCACTTACCGTGAAACTTTCCTATTGGTTCAACAATTGATTCATCCGGGTATATGGTAGCACTTGGAAAGTCCAAAATTTGAACTGAAATTTTGATCTTCCCAACAACGTTCGTCACATTACGGAATCCATTAAACGATTACTGTTTTAAGGAAATTTGACTTATCTTAGGATAAATACCGGACGGCTAATTAGGATTCTTGAATTCCGGCCTAAGTGATTCTTATGCCAATCCTAATCAAATGGATAGGCAAAGCCATAAAATTGGTTGGTAATGGACAATGCACCCTTTTTAACATATATTTCGATTGCCCGGCGTAATCGTTATTTTTGGGTATTGTGTTTTTTTTGGTTTCCATGCCCATATTTTATCGGTTTAGCCCAAGTCCCTATGTGCACCGAGTTAAGTTCGCCCAAAGATGGCGACATCAATATCTTGGTCAACACTCCCCTGGAGTGGAACGCTTCTCCCATGGCAACGGGTTATATGATTACCATTGGCTCCGGCCCTGGCGCATCCGATATTTTGGATCGGTTAGACGTAGGCAACGTTGTTTCCTATACATTATCGGATAATTTGCCGAAGGGAAAGACCTTATATGCCACGGTTTTGGCATACAATTCACTGGGTTCCGCGGTAGGATGTACGGAGACCAGTTTTCACACCCTGAATAGTTCTAAACTTAGCTGTACGGAAATTATAAATCCATTAAATGGCAGCATCTATGTTTCCGTTACCGCAAATATTACATGGATAAGGGATTTTTACGCTACCGGATATCTTATGACGGTTGCCGAAAAAAGTATCGACGGGTATCGAGTATTGGACAATTATGAGGTTGGTAACGGAACCAATTTTAAGCCACCGGATTTTAAACCGCATACATTGTATTTTGTTACCGTTACCCCCTACAACGAATCGCAAAGGGCCATCGGCTGTATTCCAATATCCTTTACCACGGGCGATGCCGTAGAGGTATTGCCATGTGCCGTGTTGTACCAGCCCAAGAACGGGGATACGAATGTGCCCATTTCGACCAACCTAAGATGGAACCCGGTCAAAGGGGCCGATGGCTATACCTTAACCGTCGGCACATCTGTTGGTGGGGCCGATATAGTTGACAATCTGGACTTAGGTCTTTCCAGTAACTATACCTTTAAGGAGGATTTGCCCGAGAACACACAGGTATTTGTTTCCTTGGAGCCATACAATGCGAATGGCACCGCTGTTGATTGTCCCACCATATCTTTTTTTACGGAGGAATTGATAAGGGTAAGCATTCCCCCGTTTTTTACTCCCAACAATGACGGTTTTAATGACCGTTGGAAGCCTATGGTAGATTTGGGACCCGCTATAGCCCAGACCTTGATATTTGATAGATATGGAAAACTGTTGAAACAGCTTATGGGCGACGAGGAGTGGGACGGTACTTATAACCAGATAGCACAGCCTTCCAGTTCTTATTGGTACCGGATAAATTTTAGCAACGGAAAAATACTGAACGGATATTTTTTGCTAAAGCGATAAGTGTTGCAGTTCGCTTTGTATGTCCTGAAACCTTCGAAATTAAAAAGGGTCTTCATTGGTCTCCCATTTTGGATTTTCCTGATTTTTTCCTTTTATTGTTGAAATTAACACCCTTCAAAATGTAATGTATGTGGATAGAAACCAAAATGATTTTATGGATTGTTTTTTTGTTATTATTTGGTTGCCAACAAACTACAAAGAACAAAGACGGGTTAAAAGAGGGGTTAACGGAGGTCGAAACAGAGTCGGCCCCCAAGGATTCGGTTCCAAAACCGGAAAATGGGACCTTGGTTAAATTAAAATCCCTAGCAGGGCTTCAGGATACCGCCTTTGTGCGTTTGGCGGACTACAGTGACCAATTTCAATACGATCTGAGATATGCCACTACGAACAATTTTCTTAAGGCCCAGGTATATGACTGTGCGGAATGCTATACCAGGGTAAAAACGGCCAAGGCGTTGTTGAAGGCAAATGCGGATTTTATGAAGCAGGGTTATAGAATCAAGTTTTTTGATTGCTATAGGCCGAATTCCGTGCAGTACAAGATGTGGAAGATCGTTCCCAATCCGCAGTACGTTGCAAATCCTCAAAAGGGCTCCATTCACAATAAGGGGGGCGCTGTAGATATAACATTGGTCACCTTGGATGGGAAGGAAGTAGATATGGGAACCGATTTTGATTTTTTTGGAAAAAAAGCCTACCACGATAATATGGACTTGCCCCAAGAAATCCTTGATCATCGAAAATTACTGAAAAACACCATGGAAGAGTACGGATTTTGGTCCATACGAACGGAATGGTGGCATTACAACCTGGCGGCTGCCTCTAATGATAAGGTGGTCGACTTTAAGTGGGAATGTAATTGATAAATGCTTGTATGTTTTTGTTGATGTTTTTTTGATTTTTTAATACCGAACATGTCACACTGAGCGCCTGCCGGAATGACCCAGTCGGGCAGGCAGTCGAAGTGCCGAACACCGAACAAGCCTAAACTTTTGCGCAACGAATCATGACCAATTTACCCTCCATATCTTTTGTGAAGAATAAATAGTTATCCCCACCTTCCTTTATTTTTAATTTTTTACGGAGGTTGGCGACATTTTCAGGGAAATTGCGGGTCGTTATGTTGGCTTTATCAAAATTTGATTTCTGAATGGCTTTTTTGTTATAGGGGACGAGCTCGAGAATTTGGAACCTTCTTCCAGGAAAATCAATCAGAATATCGGAGCCGTATAAATGGGAATGCTCGTGCAGTTTTTTTAAGCCAAACCTGTTTCCAACACTTTTGAAGGCTCCCGATTTTAGGATGGCAGCGTTGGGTTCATAAAGGTATTTTTTTGGTAGGCCGAAGTTGGGAACGGCTTCCTTCTCATCCGAATATTCAAAGCTAAACCTTTCGATACTGGAATTTCCATAGTTTACGGTTTGGATGGAAACTTTGCCGGTTGCCCCCTTTCGTAGAAACCAGAGCAACTCCTTCACTTCGTTTTGAACGGCTATAATATGAATTTCCTCCACATCCCAAAGTTCCCTTAGGCCTACCGATAAATCCAGTAGGGGCGAGGTCTTGATCAATACTCGATCGGACTTCTCGAATAGTAGCTCAAGGTTCTCCGGAACGTTGGGCAAGCAATCCGACAAAAGAAAGACTTTCCCCTTGGTCCCGTGCCTTCTTGAGGGATCCAAATAAATCCAGTCGAAATGTAATTTGGAACGCCTTAAAATATCTATTCCGTCCCCTTGAACTGTGGTAATGTTACTTGCTCCAAGGGTTTTAAAATTGTGGGCGGCAATTTCGGAAAGTTCTTCATTGATCTCGCAGTGATACACCCGATCTATTTTCTTGCTAAAGAAAAAACTATCCACCCCAAAGCCGCCCGTTAAATCAATCAGGGATTTGCCGGTAACCTTTTCAGACTTATAGATAGCCGTGATTTCTGAAGATGTCTGCTCTAGGTTTAGACGCTTGGGATAGTAAATATTAGGGGTTGAAAACCAAAGCGGAAGTTTCCCCCTACATTTTTTTTTGGCTTCGATCTGTTGCGCGATTTCTTTGAGATCTAGACCTTCAAAACTGGCTTTACTAAGCAATACTGACATGATGTCAGTATTGATATTTTCTAATATAAAATTCTGAACACCAGCGTTTAAAATATTTTTATTCAAATCTTTACTATAAGTTTTGCGTTAGATTTTTCACAATCTTATTATCGGACAGAAACTCTTTTAAAATCACCTTTATGGCGGTATATCCCGGTACGGCAACGATCATTCCTACCACTCCAAAAAGTAAGCCGGCAATTATGATGACCAAGAAAATTTCCAGGGGCTTGGATTTAACCCTACTGGAGAAAATGATAGGCTGCGAAAAGAAATTGTCGATCAATTGTCCGATGATCAAGCCGATTAAAACGTAGCCGGCCTTAGGAAGGATTACCGTACTGAAATCGGATCCCAGGTTGCTGGTCATCGTTAGAACGACCATGATCACAGCCCCGATGATTGGTCCAATATAAGGGATCACATTAAATAGGGCACAAAGGAATGCAATAACGATTGCACTTTTAATGCCGACAATGAGAAGGGTAATGGAATAGATCGTAAATAGTACGAGTAGCTGCAAGAGTAGTCCGACAAAATATCGGGAAAGCAAGTTGTTTATTTTTTCGAGGGAATTGATCACGCCCTTTTCCTTATTTTCGGGAACAAACATTAAAACCCCGTTTTGTATCAATTTGCGGTCTTTAAGAAAAAAGAACGTTATAAAAAGGACAGAAAAAAGTCCAATACTTACATTGCCCAGGATACTTACAAACGAGTTTAAAAAATCGGGAATAAACTTTAGATTCAATCCGTCTATGAAATTTTTTTCGATGTTGGATTCTTTGATCATATCATTCACTACTGTAGGCGGTGCTTTAAAATAATGGGTAATTTCCCAGTAAAGTTCATTAACGCTTTGTTGTAGGTCGTTTAGGTTGAGCAGGGACAGATTTTTGCCTTGTTCGGTCAACATGGGAATAAAAAGTGAAATGATGCCGGCCAACATTCCAAACATGGCCAGGATCGTGAGAACTACCGCCAGGGTGCTGGGGAATTTCAGTTTTTTCTCTAAAAATAAAACTATGGGTCGCCCTATCAGCGTTATCACCGCGGCAATTGCCAAATAGGCGATAACGGATTGTATTTTGTAAAGAAATAGTAGGAGTAGTGCGACACCGACAATGACGGCGACGGCCCGAAGTATTCCGTTAGAGATGGTATTGGAGGTCATTTCAAAAGTTTATGTATGGTTATCTGTTGGTAATCATATTTGTGAACCCTAGGTCAAAATCAGAAGTAGGAATAAAGACCTAAGTAAAAAAGACCTTATATCTGGAAAGTGATATAATTTTTTGGTCATTGGTCCTTTCCTGTTTATCCTTTCTCCTTGTTCTAATGGTCCGTTCTTCAACTACTGACCCTATAGGGTCCCTGATCCTTTAATGGTCAAGTTACAATTATTCAATTCTTAAAGACGTAAGATATGATATTGGCTCCCATTTGGAGCGCTTTTAACCTGATATTCTCTGGGTCGCCATGAACTTCCTTGTCTTCCCACCCATCCCCTATGTCGCTCTCATAGGTGAAGAGCAAAACTAGCCTGTTTTCATAAAATATCCCAAACGCCTGGGGACGCTTGCCATTGTGCTCATGGATTTTCGGGAGGCCTTCGGGAAAATCATAGTATTGTTTAAAAATAGGGTGATTGGCTCCCAGTTCCACCAACTCCTTTTCCGGGAATACCTTTATCAGTTCTTTTCTTAAATAGGGTTCCATGCCATAGTTATCGTCTATGTGCAGAAATCCGCCTGAAATAAGATACGTTCTCAGATTATCGGCTTCCTCCTGGGAAAAAAATACATTGCCATGACCGGTCATGTGCAGAAATGGATATTGGAATATATTGGGGCTCCCCACCTCCACGGTCTGTGGCTTGCCGTCTATTCCCGTACTGATATTCGCATTGCAAAACTTGATGAGGTTGGGTAACGAAGTTGGGTTTGCGTACCAATCGCCCCCACCGTTGTACTTTAACAGTGCTATTTGCTGGGCTTCCAGGGATTGCATGATGAGAAGCAGAAAAAACAATATTGGGGCATTAAACTTCATGGGGTAAATTGGATAATGATTGCAACTCCTTCAAAATTAAGAATTATAAACGGAACTAAATCGAAGCCTAGGTCAACTTTGGTTGATCAAAGCAACCGTGGTGCATGCGACCAGGGCTGCCGTTTCGGTGCGCAGCCGATTGGGCCCCAAGGACACCGGTATAAAGCCGTTATCTTTTGCCGTTGCAATTTCCTTGGGTGAGAAATCCCCTTCCGGTCCAATTAGGACGGTCACGTCATTATCTGCCGGAACTTTTCTTTTAAGGTCCGATTTTTCCCCTTCGTCACAATGTGCGATGTAGAGATGGCCTTTTTTTGGGAGGACCATATATTCGGTAAACGGAATAGCCTCGTTGAGTTTTGGAAGGAAATATTGCTGGGACTGCTTCATGGCGGCCAAAACCACCTTTTCCATCCGATCCATTTTCAATACCTTTCTTTCCGAATGTTCGCAAATGATCGGGGTAATTTCATGAACCCCTATTTCCGTAGCCTTTTCTAGAAACCACTCGTAGCGGTCGTTCATTTTGGTAGGGGCCACCACCATATGCAACCAATGCCTGTCCGGATGTTTTTGTGAGGTCGAAATAATTTCGGCGCTGCAATGTTTTGGGTCCGGGACTAAAATCCTGGCTTCGAACAAAAACCCTTTTCCATTTGTAATATGAACAACATCCCCTGAATTTTTGCGCAAGACCTTCACCATGTGCCGACTCTCCTCGGCACTAAAGAAAAACTGGGAAACACTCTGGTCCAGATCGGGGTCGTAAAAGAGTTGCATAGGCTAAAGTTGAATTGTTTGACAAAGATAGGGGTTTGGGGCAATTTTATTGGTTTCGGTCTGTATTGTATGATCATGCTTCATTACCATTTGTGAAGAAAAGTACTGCTACTTTTTGTTACATTTATAAGAAATTCCATAAATGACCTCTATAATGAATTTCAAAAACCTTTTTGTGGGACTCATTCTTGTCGGTTTATGCAGTATTTCCCGGGCACAAGATCAAGAAATACAATCCCCGAGGAAATATATTGCATTCAAAGCTTCGGAAAAAATCAACATTGACGGAAAGGCTGATGAGATTTCCTGGCAAAAGGCACCCTGGAGTACTGATTTTATAGACATTGAGGGTACCAACATTCCCAAGTACAAAACAAATATGAAAATGCTTTGGGACGATGAATACCTATACTTTTTTGCCAAAATGGAGGAGCCCGATGTATGGGCCACGCTAAAACAAAGGGACACCGTTATTTTCTACAACAACGATTTTGAAATATTTATAGACCCGGATGGAGATACCCACAATTATATGGAATTTGAAATGAACGCCCTTAATACGGTGTGGGACCTATTTCTAACAAAACCCTACCGCGATCATGGCAAGGTGCTCGATAGTTGGGATATCCAAGGCCTTATGACCGCAGTGCATATAGACGGAACGATCAACGACCCCAGCGATACCGACCAGGGCTGGAGTGTTGAGATTGCCATGCCTTGGTCGGTAATTACAGAGCCAGCGGCTACCGCTGCGGTTCCTGTGGACCAGTTTTGGCGGATGGGATTTTCCCGGGTAAACTGGCAATTTGATCTGATTGATGGAAAATATTATAGGAAAAAGGATGCGAACGGTAAATTCTTGCCAGAATACAATTGGGTATGGTCCCCACAATGGGTAATTAATATGCACGAACCGGAAAGATGGGGCTACGTATATTTTTCATCCAATGCAGTGGGACGGCAAACTACTTTCAATATACCCCAGGATGACAGGATAAAATGGGTCCTTTATTCCCTTTTCAGAAAACAACAGGAACATTTTGCCGCAACCGGAAAGTGGATAACCTCCATTAATGACCTTGTAAAAAAACCGTTGGCAGTAGAAGGAAAACAACTGGATCCTAAATTGGAAATGCACCAATCGGGCTGGAACCTATCGGTACGGAGCCCGTTTACTGGACAATTGTTGCTTATAAAGGAGGATGGAAAGTTTGTGGTGGTAGATTGAATAGAATTACATTCATTGTAAGGAAGACGTGATCCTAAGGTTTATGAATGGCTCTAGTTAAACTTGACGTTGATAAATCTTGCAGCGTTTGATATTTAGCCCAATTGGGCCCCACCGCTTTCCGGTTCGGGAGGCCTTGCGGGATTATCGCTCCGAATCGATGCTATCATCCCTTGGTTGGGGAAGGAGCCAATTTTCCTAACTTTAATCGAGTTCGTGCCTATAACGTAATTTGATCGTCATAGCCGGATTAAACAAGAATCAGGTTACATGTCTTTCGTCCTTTAGCGATGCAGTCTTTAGTTTATTTTTCGGACAACCTTAGGTAGATTTTTACCTCCTAAAGTGCATTTGAACGATTTATTCATGTCTTTAAGTGAAAAACTTTTATAAGATGAATCTAAAGGTGACCTTGAGCCGTTCATTAACATCATAGATAATGGTTTTATGTTTTCTTTCCACCCCCAAAATTACCTAAGCAACCCTACTTCTGCGATTGGATTATTGACCATAGTTTATTAAACCGTTTTAATTTGTACTCGTTAAGGGTCAAATAGCAATTCCAATGACTAAAGGTAGTATGTTAGGAGTTAACCAGCTTCCAGTAATACCTGGGGATAATAAATAAACGACCAACCACTTGAAAAATTCGGACCTGATTATTCCGCTATCCATACTTATTCATTTAGGTATCATAAATGGGGTGCTTTTTATTTTTACTCCGGAGACCTATTTGAATACCTTTCATATTATCTATTACAATGTGGCGTGGCTCATAATTACCTACAGCCTCAACTTTTATCCTACCGGGCGTCAGGAACGGTTTTTAACCAACATTAACAAATTGGTTAAACTTTACGTAATTTTCGGCCTCACCTATTTGGCCTCCTTCGGATTTAATGAGCAGCCAACACATTTTCTGAGTCGTCAAATTTTTGTGCTGATTATAATTTATACTTGCCTACTCTTGTACAGATATTTGTTTTATTTGGCGTTGCGCAAATATCGAATGAAAGGGGGTAATTCGGCGAAGGTGGTGGTCATCGGTAGGGATGAGAACCTAAAAAAGATAGTCGATGTTTTTGAAGACCCTTATTTTGGATATATATACTGCGGCTTTTTTGATGACAAGTATTTTGGGAAATCGGATCGTTTGGGAAAAATTGAAGATTGTTTTCTCTATGTCCTGGAAAACAATATTGAGGAAATTTATTGTACAACCTCGAAACTTTCAAAGAACGAATTGCAAAACCTAATGGATTTTGCGGATAACAATCTTATTAAGTTTAAATTGATTCCGGACCATAAGGAAATTTTTACCCGGGCGATGTCCATAGAACGGTTTGGGACCCTGCCGGTTTTGGATATAAGAAAAGTACCTTTGGATACCGACAGTGCCCGTATTTTAAAACGATTGTTCGACATTGTTTTCTCACTTTTTGTAATCGTTTTTGTGCTTTCTTGGCTTACCCCGCTTCTGTTTATCCTGATTAAATTGGAATCTCCCGGCCCCCTTTATTTTAAGCAACAGCGACATGGGTTAAGAAGAGCGATTTTTCTGTGCTATAAATACCGGTCCATGACGGTCAATGGAGATGCCAATACAAGAATGGCAACGAAAAACGATATACGTGTTACGAAAATCGGAAATTTTATTCGTAGAACAAGTATTGATGAACTTCCACAGTTCTTCAATGTCCTAAAAGGGGAGATGAGCGTTGTGGGGCCACGTCCCCATATGAAATCCCATACCTTTGACTATCAATCCTCGGTAGATAAATATTCGGTACGGCATTTTGTAAAACCGGGAATTACCGGTCTTGCCCAGATTAAGGGGTATAGAGGAGAAATCTTACAGCCTATAGATATTAGGAATAGAACGCGTTTGGATATCTTTTATGTTGAAAAATGGTGTTTGGCCTTGGATCTTAAAATCATTCTCTATACGATATTCAATGAATTTAGGAAGGATGAAAAAGCCTATTAATCCACCGACATTAAATTAAAAGGTGGTAATTTTGGTTCACCGTGGACATTTTTAATAAAAAGGGGATAATTCTATTTTGATAGGCCAATCCAATTGGCTTATATTTATTAGTGTTTTCGTAAGCAAAACATTTTAATTAACTAAATAACCAACCTCAATAGTGGCATAAAATGAATCTAAAAAAATTTGTTAAAAATCAATTTGGTAACCCGTTTCGGTCAAATCTTGAAAATTATTGGTTGTTGGGCGCTGTAGCCATATTATTGAACTCCTGTGGCAGCACAAAGGAAACCACATATTTTTACGAAACCCCAAATATTAAATTCATAAATAATTTTGAAAATCTGGAGCCGGTAATTCGCTCCAATGATTTGTTGAGTATATCGGTGAGTAGTGTAAACCCCGAGGCTACGGAAATATTTAATGTTTCGAATGTTAGCCCGGTCCGATCTTCAACGGTTTCGGGAACAACGGCACAGGTTTCCGGTTATCTGGTGGACCAGGATGGTTTTATCAGGTTTCCTGTATTGGGGAAGATCCAGGCGGCGGGGAAATCCAAGAAAGAACTTCGGGAAGAGATTACCAAGGAACTGATAGATAGAAAACTATTGTTGGACCCCATTGTGGATATACGCTACCTCAATTTTAAGGTTTCCGTTTTGGGCGAAGTCAAGAACCCATCCGTCCTTACCATCCCGGACGAAAAGATTTCCTTGTTGGAGGCTTTGGGACTGGCCGGTGATATTACCATTTATGGCAGAAAGGACAACGTGGTAATTATTAGGGAGGAGGAATATGGGGTTAAAAAATTGACCAGGCTGGATTTAACATCCAAGGAAATTTTTGACTCGCCCTATTATTATCTTAAATCCAACGATATTGTTTACGTAGAAGCGAATAAAAAGAAAGTGGCGAGCACTTCCATGACCCCACAATGGTTTGCCGTAATATTAAGTGGATTGTCCTTAATGGTAATTTCTATATCTACATTCGTTAAATAAAAAATTATAAAATGTTGAATAATACCAATAAAAGGGGGTTGGACAGGGAGGAGAATTTGGCGAATATATTGTTTAAACTATATTTTCCGTACTGGCCAATTTTTGTTATCGTATTATTTGTGAGTTTGGCTATCGCTTGGGGCTACATGCGATATAAAACGCCAATTTATGGGATTTCGGCCACGTTGATGATCAAAGATGAGAACAAGGGGGTCGATGATTCTAAAATGGTGCAATCCATGAATCCTTTCGATTCCAAAAAAATCGTGGAAAATGAAATCAAGGTTCTCCAGTCCCGTGACCTTATGAGGGTAGTGGTAAACAAGCTCAATCTCTACGCCCCCATTTTTGAGGAAAGCGAATTTGCGGGCATCCCCATTAAATCCATTTCGGCCTACAATTGGTCCCCAATTAAGGTGGTCATTAAGAATCCAGATAAAATTTATGTTAAAAAGGGAGCTCCAACCAAGCATTATTTTACGTTCGATCCCTCAAAAAACAACGTACATGTAGATGGTAAAACCTATGGGTTAAACCAATGGACGGAAAGTCCTTATGGCACAGTGATGTTTGTGCCCAATAAAAATGGCGATTCCAAAACGGGAAAACCTTTGTATTTCACCTTGTCCAATCCCCGTGGCACAACCCAGGGACTACTTGAATCTTTAGAAATCACCCCCCCGGAAAAGCTCTCTACGGTTGTAAATTTAAATTTTAGGGATGCAGTTCCCGAAAGAGGAGAGGAAATCCTAGAGACTCTAATACAAACCTATAGGCAGAAGGCCATTGATGATAAAAACATACTGGCTTCCAATACCATGGAGTTTATTGAAGAACGTATTAAGAACGTGGAAAATGAACTCAACGATTTGGAAAGTGAAATAGAGCAATACAGGTCCTCTAAGGGGGTTGTGAACCTTAGCGAGCAGGGCAGGCTTTATCTACAGGATGCAGGGGAGACCGATCGGAGGATTTCCGAAATTCAACTGAAGCTGTCCATTCTGGAGAAAGTGGAAAATTATATCGAATCGAAGGATATGGGGGGGAGCATAGTTCCTTCGACCATGGGTATAGACGATCCCGTATTGACCCAATTGCTTCAAAAGCTTTATAACGCGGAAATAAAGTATGAAGGTTTAAAAAACACCACGGCGGTCAATAATCCCATGTTGACCTCCATTGCGGATGAGATCGAAAAAATAAGACCGACTATCCTGGACAATGTTAGGAGCCAGAGAAGTAATCTGCAAACGAGCCTAACCAACATGACCAATACCTCTGGAAAATTTGATTCAGCGCTACGAACATTACCGGAAAAGGAGCGCAAGCTTTTGGAGATAACACGTAGAAAGGAGGTTAAAAACGACCTCTTCGCATATCTCTTAAAGAAACGGGAGGAAACCGCGCTTACCTATGTCCCAACCGATGGGGACAGTAAAATAGTGACGAGGGCCCAGGCATCCGTGGAACCCGTGAGCCCAAAAGGTTTTAAGGTATATGGAATTGCATTTTTTTTAGCGATAGGTTTCTGGGTAGCCTACGTAGTCATAAAGGATATGATGAATAAGGCGATACTATTTAGGTCGGAAATTGACGATTTCGTGGATATACCGGTCCTTGGCGAGCTATCGTATATAAAAAATGGAAAAACGATTTCTCTTTCTCCAACGGACGATATAATTCTGACTGAACAGCTTCGCAAAATAGCGGCCAAGCTAGGACTGTATAGCAGAACCTTTACAAAGAAGAAAATCTTGGTAACTTCAAGTATTGCAGGGGAAGGCAAAAGCTTTGTAAGCAAAAACCTTGCGTTCAGTCTTGCACAAAGTGGGAAGCGGGTGGTCCTGCTCGATATGGATTTCCGACGGCCGAATCTGAGCCTATCTTTTAATTTGGCCGGTAATCCTGGAATAGTTAATTATTTAATGGGTGGATTTAAAATGGAAGACATTGTCCACCATTCAAAGGAGGTGGACAATTTGGTTATACTACCGGCCGGGACCAAGGGTAGCGACCAAACAAAATTACTTTTAAACGGCAAACTGGAAACTCTTTTTAATGAGCTATTAGATAAATTTGATTACATAATCATGGACTCAGCACCTTTAGGCTTGGTATCTGATGCAAATATTCTGACTGAATATAGTGATATTAACTTGCTGGTGATCAGGCATGATGTAACACCTAAGAGGATAATAAAAAGGCTGGGTCAAGGGGAGGACGACGTAACACTGAAAAATACTGGAATAGTCTTTAATGGTCTTAAAAAAAGGGGGTTTGTTAGGGAAGCTAACGGTTGTGGTTATGGTTCTAATCTAACCTATGGAAACGATTATTTTGCTGAAAGCCATATGAATAAAAGGTAATTTTATTTAAAGTCAGTTTCTTATTTTGCCTTACTACCCTCCACAACTCGGGGCTGTTGCCTTTTTTTAATATTAATAGGCCTACCCCGGTTTTGCAGGCTCAATCGGAGATATTTTCATCCAAATCTTTGGAAGAGAAATAGAACAAATGGAGGAATCTAAGGTTTATGCTTTTTCAATAAAAATTTTAAAAACGAGAATAATCTTTAATGCTAAAATAGTATGGTAGTACTACGGCTTCACTCGGAAAATAATTCATCCGCTGCAATCATTCCTAACGGAAAATTATTGGAGGCGTTAATGAAGAACGTTTTACGCGGATAAAGCATTCTGATAATTTCCCTAATAATTCAATTGGGTTTTACCTGAAAATGACTGACTTAGAAAATATTAATAAGATATTTGATGATAGCTCGCCAAACATAAGGGCCCCAAAAAATTAGGCAGGTCTTGGATAATGTGGGCGTGATAAAATGATAAAAACAGGTTGGGACGCCTCATAAATATTTAGAAAAAAGGAATTAAAACGAACCTTTAAATGGTTTATGGAAAAGGATGAAAGCTACTAGGTAATTAAAAAATAATTCTTGAAAAACTTAGTCTTTAAAATATACAATAAGTTTGGAATAAAAACTAACCGGACCAAAAACATTGCCAATCATATTGGTTGGTCAATGTTGTATAAAATTGGAAGTATTATAGCCAATTTTCTTTTAGTACCACTTACCATTAATTACCTCGATACCGAAAATTATGGGGTTTGGTTGACTTTAAGTTCATTTATTGCCTGGTTCTCATTTTTTGATATTGGTCTGGGAAATGGATTAAGAAATAAGTTCGCCGAAGCCAAGGCATTAAGGAATTTTGAGGATGCTCAGGCATTTGTAAGTACAGCATATTATACTATTGGTTGTATAAGCATATTCCTTTTAGTACTCTTTTTGGCAATAAACCCTATTATAGATTGGACACAATTATTTAATACCAATTCAAGTTTACAAGGAGAATTGTCACTTCTTTTACCTATAATTGTTGCTTTTTTTGGGCTTCAACTGGTAGTTAAATTAATCACAAGTATTTACCAAGCTGACCAAAATCATTCTATAGAAGGAAAAATTCAATTTATTGGACAAACATTATCATTATTTGTCATTTGGGGTTTGACAAAAACTAATAAAAGTTCTTTACTCATTTTTGGAAGTATTTTCTCTGCCTTACCAGTTTTGATTTTAGTTGTACTGAATTTTTTCGCATTCAATACAACTTTTAAACGATATAAGCCTAAATTTTCACTGTGGAAAAAGGAATACTTAAAAGAAATTACTGGATTGGGCTTTAAATTTTTTGTGGTACAAATTGCTGCTATGGTGCTATTTTCAACAGATAATTTTATTATCAGCAAACTTTTTGGCCCCGAAGAAGTGGTGCCCTACAATATAGCTTATAAATATTTTTCTATTATGACTATGGCATACACAATAGTTATAACTCCTTTTTGGTCCACTTTTACAGAAGCATATGTTAAAAGGGATTTTGAATGGATCAAAAAGTCTGTTTCCAATATTCAAAAATTATGGTTATTAATTCCAATTGGGCTTATTGGAATGGTCTTGATTGCTAATTGGTTCTATAATTTTTGGGTTGGAGAAAAGGTGGAAATACCTTTACACTTGTCTATGACGATGGCCCTATTTGTTGCTTTATTGACTTTTGAAATGGTTTATGTTTTTTTTATTAATGGGATTGGGAAAATAAAATTGCAATTACTAACAAGTGTAGTGTCAATATTAATTAATATTCCATTATCGATTTACTTTTCAAAAAATTTAAATCTGGGAAGTGCTGGTGTAATTATGGCTACTTGTGTTTCGTTATCATATAATGTTATTCTCAGACCTATGCAATACTTTAAAATAATAAACAATAAAGCATATGGAATTTGGAATAAATAGTCTTATTAAGATTTTATCTTTTAAAATATTAGCAACTTAAAGACTGGCATTTCATAATCTTTTAAGTAAATGAAATAGTATTATGAAAATACTTTATGATCATCAAATATTTTCTTATCAAAAATATGGTGGTATCTCAAGATATTTTTATGAATTGATTAAAAATATTGGAAATGATGAGGCGAAAAGCTCAACCGAATTTTCAAATAATCATTATTTAAAAATGGACAAGGATATACATTGTAAACAATTTTTAGCCAATTATAGGTTTAGGGGAAAGAATAGATTGTTGAATATGGTTAATGAAGTTTTTAGTATTGTCCAGATTAAGAATGGGAATTTCGAAATATTTCACCCAACGTTTTATAATACCTATTTTTTGAAATATTTAAAAGGTAAACCTTTTGTCCTCACTGTACATGATATGATAGATGAGAAATTTCCCGAAATGTCTACGCATAACAAGATAATCAGTAATAATAAGATGATTTTGGCAAATAAGGCAAATAAAATTATAGCTGTTTCTAAATGTACCAAAAAGGACTTGATAGATATATTTGGTATTGAAAAATCGAAAATTGAAGTAGTTTATCATGGAAATTCTATGCTATTGCAAAGTAATGTGGATATAAATTTGAACATTCCAAAAAAATATATACTATTTGTAGGCAAAAGAGGTGGGTATAAAAACTTTAATCTTTTTATTGAAAGCGTTTCAAGATTGTTGCTTGAAGATTTGGATTTATTCGTTGTTTGTATTGGAGGCGATAAATTTAAAAGTGATGAAATAGATTTGTTCGAAGAATTAGGTATTCAAGATTTTGTTCTGCAATTTAATTTGGATGATAATCTTTTAGCACAATTTTACTCGAAAGCATTGGCATTTGTTTTTCCCTCGAAATATGAAGGTTTTGGTATGCCGATTTTGGAATCCTTTGCCTGTAATTGTCCAGTTATTTGTAGTAATACAAGTTCATTACCTGAAATTGCAGGAGATGGTGCAGTGTTTTTTGATCCTTATTCAAAAGATTCTATTCGTTCTGCAGTAAAACGAGTAATTAGAAATAATGTTCTAAGAACTAATTTAATTAATAAAGGCAAAGAGAGATTGAAGGATTTTTCGTGGATCAAGACTACCCTTGAGACGAAAAAGATTTATGAAAACATTTTGAAATAGATATATAGGTTTGATAATTAAATCTACTAAAATTAGCTGAAAGCATATGGTTAGGAAGTGTAGTTAACGGGAGAAAATATTAAAAATAAACAGTATTTAGGTACTTAAAAAAAAATAGTGTGGTTTAAATTTATGATTACAGAGAAGCCTATTCTTTTTATCGTATTTTTATGAATTTGCCATTTTAAATGAAAAAATATTAAATATTAATTTTAATATATCTTTTATCTGTAATGGCATCGCCTGTCGCTAATTTTTTAGGAATTGATGTACAACTACTTTATAGGGTACCATTTTTAAATATTAGGTGGATTGATGTAGCTATTTTGATAATACCACTTTATATTCTATTTACACCCACAAACTATCGAAAAATAAATAATGATTCTCTAATCTTTTTATGTTTTACTTACCTTGGGTTTGAGACATTTCAACTTATAAGGACTTGGGGAGCGACTGATATTTCATGGCAAATTTCAGGTTTTATTTGCACCCTTTGTTTTATTATACTAATTGATCTATCGAGATTAAATGTATCACAGCAAAAGATTATAATATTTTTGAAATATCTGATATTTTGGGGGGCAATTGCACTAATTTTAAATAATTGTTATCTGATTTATTCATTTTACACAGCAAATGTAATTTTTACGGATTTAGATACTAGAGTAGCAATTGATGTCCTAGGTGCAAAGGAAACAGTTTCAACTGCAGTACTAACACCTCTTGTTTATGCTTATGGTCTATATTTTATTAAAAATGAGTATAGTTTGTGGAAAAGGGCTTTATATTTAGCGTCATTAGCAAGTATTTTAATAACGCTGGTTTTTACATTTCACAGGGGAGAACTATTTACAATAGCATCAATTACAATTATTTATATAGTTGCATTTTCAAGAAATGCCGTCCAGTTATTTAGTAAATTGCTGGGAATTGTTTTTCTCGTTCTTCTATTTCTAATACTTTTCAGGGACTCCTTACATGAAAAAGGCTATGATCCGGTAGAAAAAATTTCCGAAATAGCTGAATTTTCAATCGATGTAAACAATCCCGATTGGGAAAAGGGCAGAAATATCCCCATTGAATATGCAATATCAGCTTGGAAAGAAAACATAGTTATTGGAGTAGGATACAATGATCTGTATCATTTTGGATTACCAAAAACTATGGCTGCAGCTCATAACTTTATTATTGCTTCACTCTTCCAAAGAGGAATTATTGGAACTACAATTTATCTGCTAACACTTGGTATATTATTCGGAAATGCAATAAGTCTTTGGTTCTTGTTGAGCAAAGAAAAAAGTTTACAAAATGATATGTTTAGAATACTTATTGTAGTTGCGTTTTTTTGGTTGGTACCTGCAATGACCCAAGATGTAATCTGGGAAAAGTATTCTTTAAGCGTTCAATTTTTATATTTAGGGATAATAAGGAATATATACCTTCAAAAAAGGGAACTTATGCTAAACAAAGATAACAAAGTCGTACTTAACAATAAAATGATTTTCAAAAGCACATTTTTTAATAATTGATTTAGCACGAGCATAAATAACAGGCAAATAAATGGCAATAAATAAAGAAAGACTGTCATATGTTGACAAGGCTTGTGGAATTGCAATATTATTAGTGGTATATGGACATATTTGGTTTCCAGAAACGATTAGCACTAATTGGTATTTATTTTCGCAGAAATTTGTTTACCAATTTCACATGCCACTTTTTATGTGTTTATCTGGTTTTCTAGCTTTTTTGTCAGTTAACAACAAGAATATTAAGACAAAACAAGAGTATTTTAGTTATCAAAAAAGGAAATTATATAAATTTTTACCGGTATGTTTATTAGCAGTTTTAACTGCCGTTTTGTTAGATATTTTTTATTATGGACTTGCAGCGGAACAAATTTATAAAAATATTTTTACGGCTATTTTTATTCCAGCCAGTGGAACTGCAGCATTTATATGGTATTTGTATGTACTATTTGGATTTTATCTTATAACACCATTTTTAATAGATCTTAAAAGGGGCACACAATTCCTTATGTTATTTGGTGCATTTTTTTTGACTAATTTTAAAGATAATGTTTCCCCACTATTTTCAACAGACCTATTTTGTAAATATTTTTTCTTCTTTTTAGTTGGAGGATTGATTTATCTGTTTAGAAAACAGTTTGTAGCATATCTAATTAGAAATGGAAGATGGATTCTGCTTTTATCAATAGTCCTTATGTTTATTGATCTTATTAATGATTTAAACTTACCTTATCAAGTAATTAGTATTGGAGCAATTTTATCGGTTATGTATATATCCATTCTAAAATGGCCTAAACCAATATCAAATCTATTCATATTGCTTGGTAAAAGTTCTTTCGCAATTTATATTTTAAACAGTTCTATCATGAATTTATTCTACATATTTTATAAATCAATTATTAAATTGCCGATTGATTGGTTTTTTATATTTTCAACTTTTATAATAGCGGTATTTGTCTCGGTATTAATTCGAGTTATATTTAATAAAATTATTCCTTCCAAGGTATATTCATTGTAACAAATCACGAGAATAAATTTTCTTAATTACTAAAGAAAAGTGATTTTTTGGCAATTACTCAAGATGTTTTATCTGGAAAATATTCTTTCATTAATCAATTTAATCGTTTCGACCTCGTGGCCTTCCTTTCTAGCATTCACCCTGTCAACGTACATACACGGCAGGTCATCGACATACCGTGGATAAGTTGTGGTCATGCAGTACCTTGCTTGCTGTAGACAGAAACTGTGATAAAGCCTAAATTATTAAGGAAGACTACAAAATGGACAAGGTAACACCACCTTGTGGTCCAGAATTCCGCCATGATCAGGTCCGTCATCAATACCATCATAAAAAACGAAAAGAACGTGTAGGAAGCCTTAGCGCTTATATTTAAATTACAACCTAAATCAAGTACAGATAATATAAATTATAGCTTAAATGAAAATACCAAAAATATCGATAATAACTCCTTCATTTAATCAAGGTCAATTTCTCGAAGAGACATTATTATCTGTTATTAATCAGAAATACCCAAACATTGAATATATTGTTATTGATGGAGGTTCAAAGGATAATTCAGTTGATATAATAAAAAAATACGAAAAGCATCTTTCTTACTGGGTAACTGAAAAAGACAATGGTCAAAGTGAAGCAATTAATAAAGGTTTTAAAAAGGCAACTGGAGATATAGTTTGCTGGATCAATAGCGATGATATACTGATGCCCGGTGCTTTAAAAAAAGTAGCAACGTATTTTGAAAAGCATTCAGGAGTAGATTTAGTGAATGGGTATACACTGGTGATGGATGAAGAATCTAATATATTGTTCAATTATTTTATACTAAAACCAAAAAAATGGTATGCCAAGCATGGTGTTTATTATATTAGTCAACCCTCTATGTTCTGGAAACGAAATGTTTTTGATACAATCGGATTTTTAAAAGAGGATTTTCATGCTTCAATGGACAAGGAATTCTTAATTCGAGTATTTAAAAATAATCTTAAAATTGGTCATTTAGGAAAAATACTCGCGGCATTTAGGGTGCATGGAACGTCAAAAACTTCTATTAATGGGGAAATATGGTCGAGGGATGCGTCAGAGTTAATTAATTTATATGGATTAGAATATGGGCAAAATCCAGAGATATTTTATAAACTGATTTATGGCATTGAGAAACTAATCAAAGGTCTTTATTTCAAGAGTATCTTATTTAGGTTACGATGGAGAGGTAAGAATATAAAGAAGCTAAAATATGATAATTGTAAATATTTATAGAATTAGTTTAAGCTTTTAGGATTGAAATGGAAATCGGCAATTTTGTACCAGGTCAAGGTTGTTTTTGAGTTACTTAGCATTGCTACAGAAAGGAGAAATGACAAAATAAATGAGCCAAAAAAAGAAAATTTTTGGCCACTTGAAAAAGTTTAGACTAATTCATAATATAATTTCGATGTATGACGCAAAGTAGCAATAAAAATTTCATGCCCAAGATTCTTTTTTTAGTGCAATTACCGCCACCCATTCATGGAGTGAGTACAATGAATACCCATATTGTTGAAAGCGATGTGATTAATAAAAACTTTTGCATAAGTAAGATTGATCTTAAGTTTGTTAAGTCAATGGATCAATTACAAAAATTTACAATTTCTAAAATCATAACTGCAATAAAATATAGTTTTGTAATTATAAAAAAAATGTTGGTTTTTAAACCTCAGCTTGTATATTTTACTCCCATGCCAACCGGTTTTGGATTTTACAGAGATGCCTTTTATGTTTTTATTTTGAAAAGGTTTAATGTGAAAGTGATATTACACCTACATGGAAAAGGCGTAAGAAAAAACAATAATACATATATTAAGAGAACAATATATAAATATTTTTTTCATAATATTTATGTTGTTTGTTTATCAGAAATTTTGACTAAAGATATTGCAGACGTCTATAAGGGCAGGCCGATTATAATTCAAAATGGGGTATTAAAACATCCATTTCGTAGATCTATAACTTCCACTCATTCTAACGATGTTCCACAAATACTCTATTTATCAAATTACACGGTTAACAAAGGAATTTTTGAATTGATTAAGGCATTGGGTATACTAAAAAACAAAGGATATGATTTTAGAGCCAGATTTGTTGGCGCTCCATTTGACGTAACAGTAGAGTGGCTCAAACAAGTTATAAGTGAGCAAAATTTAAATGGTAATGTAGAGGTTATTGGCCCCCTAACTGGTAACGATAAATATTTGGAATTTCAAAAAGCAGATCTTTTTGTTTACCCAACATATAATGATGCATTTCCATTAGTAATTCTTGAAGCAATGCAATTTGGATTACCCGTGATCACAACATATGAAGGTGGCATACCTGATATGGTAATTCATAATGAAACAGCCTTATTAGTTGAATCTCAAAATTTAGAAAAATTGGTTGATAAAATTGCATATCTATTGGATAATAAAAACAAACGAACTGAGATGGGAATGAAAGGATATGAAAGGTATTTAAATAATTTTACTCTGGATCAATGTATAGCTAACCTTAATAAAACTTTCCAAGAAATCTTAAGCTCTAATTAAATCTGCTGCCTCAAATAACATTTCATTCATTACTTTCTCTATTTTTAAAAGAAAGTGAAATAACGCTTTATCACAAATTCAACAACCAATTTAAACCCATGAGTAAACTAGTACAACTTAATAATTTAAAAGGCTACAAAATTCTTGATATTAAATTGTTTGAAAATAATGAGCCTGATAGAAAAGATTTTGAAAATAAGTATTTAAAAATATTCTATTTCATTATAAATGAGGGAATATTAACTACAGTAAGAAAGTACTTGGGCCATAAAGATAAGCAACAAAGGCATCAAAAGTACCTAACATTCCTAGTTGTTGAAATAAATGAAAAAAAATACATTAATATATCTACCCAATATCAAAGTAATAGTGCTGAATTTATAATCAATAATGTGTTTTATCCATTTTCAGATATTGATTTTGAAAAAATAGAAGATAATCTTGATTATTTCTTAATCAACTTCAATCAATTTGTTCAAAATGAAAAATATGAGATTTTTAACTTAGATACTTCCCGTTCGATCTCTTTAGAGATGACAGAACAGAGTTTTGAAACTTCGGATACCTCAATTGATAAAGGTCTATTTATTTATGGACTGGGAAATTATGTGAAAACCTTCGTTATCCATCATTTTCGAAGTTTAAATAAATTGGCTTGCATTGATTTTAATTCAAGAACTACAAACGAATTTCAAAAAAAATATGGTTTTAAGTATGGCTTTCTTACACCACATAATTCATTTCCATTCTTAAAATCAGTAAAAAATCCTATCGTTATAATTGCAACGTATCATTCTGATCACGCCTCATTGGCACATGAGGTATTTAAAATTAATTCAAATGCTACTATTTTCATTGAAAAGCCACCTACTGTTACATTAGATGATCTTGATAAATTGATTGAACTTTATAATAATAAGGCAAATGTTGAAATTGGATTCAACAGACGTCATATAAATTTCAGTAAATATGTTCAGGAAAAAATTAAAAACAACATTGTGATAATAACTTGTACAATAAAAGAAGTAGTTATTAACCATAATCACTGGTATCTATGGAATAACCAAGGCACAAGGATAACTTCAAATGTTGTGCATTGGTTTGATCTAGCAAATTGGTGGATTAAAAGTAAGCCAATTGAAATCAATGTATTGGGGAGTCCAAAAGATCAGGAGACTTCCGGTATATCAGTATTATATGAAAATGGATCAATTTTAAACATTTCAGCTTCCGATAAAGGTAATTCACTACGAGGTGTTCAGGAAAAAATTGAAATTAGATTTGGAAATGAAACTATTTTTATTGATGATTTTACCTCGTTAACCTATATAAAGGAAAATGGAGTAAAAACCAAGAAAAGAAACCGAATTAGGAAGAAGGGACACAACGCTATGTATAAAAACTTTTTAAAAATAATAAATGGGAAAAAAACATCCGATTATTCGGTTCATGATCTCATAAACACTTCAGTTGTAACATATCATGCTTCTCAAATGGTTGTTAAAAATATAAGAAATAAGAATATTGAAAATGAAGTTGATAAATATGAGCGTAAAGTAATAGGATAAATGCTATTTAATTTCAAGGCTATGTTCTAAGATAGATATGTTATATCCTAGAATATAGCCTTATAATTTTATAGAAAAGGAGTATAGTCATATGTAATTATTTGAATATTCAATCAGAGTAAAAACAGGAAAAGAGCATTCGAAGTAATTACCGAATTTAAGAAACATAAAATAATAATCCAATATGCTGCAACTTACCCAAAAACTGAATAACGGCGAAATGCAAGTTCAGGAAGTGCCAGCTCCGCAATTAGGAAAAGGTATGGTATTAGTTAGGAACCATTATTCACTGATAAGTGCAGGTACTGAGAGTTCAACAGTAAAAGCTGCCCGGAAAAATTTGATTGGCAAAGCTAAGGAACGACCGCAGCAAGTTAAACAGGTAATGGATACATTAATTCAACAAGGTCCTGTACAAACTTACAGAGCTGTCTCAAAAAAGTTGGAGGCATACTCTCCTTTGGGGTATTCGAGCGCAGGCGAAATTATTGAAGTGGGAGAAGGCGTTACCGAATTTTCAAAAGGAGATTGGGTTGCATGTGCGGGAGTTGGTTATGCGGTTCATGCTGAGATAATTTCAGTTCCTGTCAACCTAGTGGTGAAATTAAATAAAAAGACTCATTTAAAAAATGCGGCCTATAATACCTTAGGAGCCATTGCAATGCAAGGTATCAGGCAAGCGGATTTAAGACTTGGTGAAACATGTGCTGTGATTGGATTGGGTCTTTTGGGTCAATTGACTTGCCTCATGTTAAAGGCTTCAGGAGTGAGAGTTATAGGAATTGATGTTAGTCCTTCAGCTGTTGAATCTGCTAAACTAAATTGTACTGACTTAGCTCTTGAAAGAAATTCTGCAGGTATTGAAGACCAAATTCATCAATTTACAAATGGAATAGGGGTAGACTCGGTGATTATAGCTGCTGCAACTGATAGTCTCGATCCAATTAATTTTTCTGGCGTCATTGCCAGAAAAAAAGGCAAAGTGATAATATTAGGTGCGGTTCCAACGGGATTTGAACGCGATCCATATTGGTATCGCAAAGAGCTGGAGCTAAAAATGTCATGCTCCTATGGACCGGGACGTTACGATAATAATTACGAAGAAAAAGGGATAGATTATCCGGTTGCTTATGTTCGTTGGACTGAAAAACGCAATATGCAAGCATTCCAACATTTAATTTATAGTGGTATCATTAGCATTGACTATTTGACAACTCAAATAATAGACTTTAGCAAGTCACCTGAGGCTTATGATTTGATTCTGAATAAAACAGAGCCTTATCTTGGGATAGTGTTAAAATATAATACAGAAAAAGAGCAGATATTACTTCAGAAAATCAGTACAAACAAACCTTCTCCAATTGGTAAAGTTAATATTGCTTTTATAGGCGCCGGAAGTTATGCACAGGGGAATCTGTTGCCCAATATCCCCAAAAACAATCAGATTACCAGAAAAGGCATCCTTACTAATACTGGTGCAACATCAAAACGCGTAGCTGAAAGATTTGGCTTTGAATATTGTACTTCAGATGAAAAGGATATTTTACAAAATGATGATATTAATACCGTATTTATTGCCACGCGCCACGATTCTCATGCAGAATATGTATTAAAATCATTGCAGAATAATAAGAATGTTTTTGTTGAAAAACCGATATGTCTTTCCCCTGATGAATTAACACAAATTACTAATGAGTATAATGGAAAACAACATTTGTTGGTCGGATTCAATCGTCGTTTTAGTCAGCTTTCTATTCTATTGAAGGAAAAAATGGGAAAAGGACCAATGTCTATGAATTATCGGGTCAATGCCGGTAATATTCCAAATGACTCCTGGATTCAAGATATGGAACTTGGTGGCGGTCGAATAATTGGTGAAGTTTGTCATTTTATAGATTATCTCACCTGGATGAATGGAAGTATGCCTATAGGAGTTTTCGCCAACGCTTTGCCCGATCCGGAAAACAATAATGATACATTAAGTATTCAACTCACTTTTGCCAATGGCTCCATAGGAGTTGTTTCATATTATGCCAACGGACCAAAATCCTTACCGAAGGAATATATCGAAGTTTTTAATTCGGGCGCCGCTGGAATTCTTAATAATTTCAAAGAATTAAAAATCTTTGGCAACAAGAAATTTAAGAAGAAATTATTTAATCAGGATAAAGGTCAGGAGAAAATGGTGAATCAATTTATTTATTCAATTATAGATGGAACCCCATCTCCAATTTCATTTGAAGAGATAATTGCTGTTACCAAAGCTAGTTTTGCCGTATTGGAATCCTTAAAAACAGGTTTGTTGGTTAAGATCTAATTGGAATGGAAGATAAATTGATCGAAAAAAGTTTTATTAAGTTAGAAGAATATTGTCGATTAGAAGCCTTTAAAGGCTATGATCCGTTCGATGGTTTAAATAGTAAACTTTTTGATTATCTACCATTTTTAAGAAAAAACAGATTATTTAAACTAATCTGGATCCAATTTTTCAAACGGTCTCCTATTAATTTTAGAAAAATTGCAGTTATAAAAAAAGATTACAATCCTAAGGCAGTTGGTCTGTTTCTATCGGCCTATTGCAATTTATATAAAATTAATCCAATACAGGCAACCTTAATTCAAATTAATCATTTTATTGATCAGCTTAAACAGTTTCAATCTGAAGAATATTCCGGAAGCTGTTGGGGGTATAATTTTGATTGGCAGTCACGTGCTTTTTTTCAACCTAAAAACACACCAACGATAGTCGCAACAACTTTTATAAGCAATGCGTTGCTCGATGCTTATGAAATTATCGGGGAAGAACATTTGCTTAATACGGCTCGCAGTGCCTGCGATTTTATTATTAAAGATCTGAACCGAACTTATGATGAAAAAGGAAATTTCGCATTTTCCTATTCCCCATTGGACAAAACCGTCGTTTTTAACGCTTCTTTGCTTGGTAGTCGACTGCTATCCAGAGTTTATAGTTTTACTCACGAGAATGAATTGTTGGAACTTGCAAAAAAATCAGTAATATATTGTTGCGATTATCAGAAAATTGACGGTTCCTGGAGTTATGGAACATTAGACTTCCATCAATGGATTGATAATTTCCATACCGGTTATAACCTTGAATGTATAGCAGAATACATGAAGTTTTCAGGCGACCATTCTTATGAGCAACACGTTCGGAAGGGATTTACTTTTTACATTAAAACATTTTTTACTGAAGAGGGTATTCCAAAATATTATTCTAATTCTATCTATCCCATAGATATTCATGCCCCTGCCCAAATGGTAATTACTTTATCCAAGTTGGATAAGTTTCAGGAACATAAAGAATTATTAGATAAAGTTTTAAACTGGACAATTACAAACATGCAGTCTGAAAAGGGTTATTTTTATTATCAGATCAATAAGTATTTTCCATCTAAAATACCTTATATGCGATGGGCACAGGCCTGGATGTTCTATGCCCTGAGTACATTCCTATTTGAGGAGAACAAAAAAACTATCAAATTAACAAAATCATGAAAATTTGGATAGACTTTATTAATTCTCCTCAGGTTAGTTTCTTTGGACCTTTAATAGAAGATTTGAGCAACAATGGTCATGAATTCATTTTGACATGCCGTGATTCTGCAAATACAGTTCAACTAATCAAAAAAAGAAACTGGCAATTCACCATTATTGGTAATAGAGCAGAAAAGTCTTTCATAAAAAAAATCTTTTCATTCCCGGTGAGAATTTTCGCTTTATACCGACTCCTTAGAAACAAAAACATAGAGATAGCTATTGGTCAGAGTAGCTTCTACCTCCCGATGACTGCAAAGTTCTTAGGCGTCCCTTCTATATATACTAACGACAACGAACACGCTTTGGGAAATATTCCCAGTTTTATTTTTGCAACAAAAGTTTTTATACCCGAAAATCTAAGTTTGTCCAAAATAATCAAACAGGGTGCAAATAGAAAAAAGGTATTCCAATATCCGGGCATAAAAGAGGGTGTGTATCTTTGGCCAAAAGGATTAGAAATACAACAGAAGAGACAAAGCTCGGATATTTTAAGCAGACATATTTTTGTTCGTCCCGAACCTTCGACGGCGCAATATTATTCTGGTAAACTTAACTTTTTAGATCAAGTTTTATTGGAACTTAAAGATAAACATAAGATAACTCTCTTAGTAAGAGATAAAGCCCAGTTTCAGCATTACAGCCAAATAAAATTCTCTGGCATTTTAGTTCCAGAAAATCCCATACCTTTTGACCATGTTGCAGTAAATTGTTTACTGTTCCTTGGGGCAGGAGGATCAATGACCCGGGAAATGGCAATGATGGGTGTTCCTACCATTTCCGTTTATCAGGGTGAATTATTAGACGTTGATAAGTTCTTAATCCATAAAGGATTAATGCATTTTGACCCTAAAGTTACCAGCGAAAAGATTCTAAATGTTATCATTCATTCACAAGATACCAATCCTGACCAAGAACTAATAATGAAGGGCAGAAAGGCCTATGAGCTATTTAAAAGTGAAATCAAAAAGTATGGCTGAAATGGCCCATCGTGCTTCATAAGGAGGTAGATTAATATAACTAGTTTAAAAAACCAAATATTTATGTTGTTGACCATTATTGCCGGAGCAAGGCCAAACTTTATGAAGATTGCCCCAATTATTAAGGCCGTTAAATTGGCAATAGAAGATAAAGTAAACGTCAGATACCGGCTGGTGCACACTGGTCAGCATTACGATAAGAAAATGAGCGAAGATTTCTTTGCCCAGTTGGGAATTCCCGAGCCGGATTTGAACCTAGAAGCAGGCAGCGGCAGTCAGGCCGAACAAACTGCGGCCATTATGGTGCGTTTTGAAAAAGAGTTGGAGCGAAACAGGCCCGATGTGGTGTTGGTGGTGGGTGATGTTACCTCTACAATGGCCTGCACGATTACCGCCAAGAAGTTGGGGGTGGATGTTGTGCATGTGGAGGCCGGCATCCGATCTGGCGATATGAGCATGCCGGAGGAAATAAACAGAATGGTAACGGATTCAATATGTGATCATTTTTTTACCACCAGTGAAATTGCAAATGCAAACCTCCGACATGCAGGAATGGAGGAAAGAAGGATTCACTTTGTGGGCAACACAATGATCGATACGCTCTATCAAAATAAGGACAGGCTTCGACAACCGGCAGTTTGGAAGGAAAACAACCTTAAAGAAGGGCAGTATTTTCTGGTGACCTTGCACCGCCCATCCAATGTGGATGATCCTGAAAACCTAAGGGAGTTGCTTGATGCGATAATGGAGAATTCCAAACCACATCAGGTTTTGTTTCCTGTACACCCAAGAACCCGTAAGATAATTGAGAAAATGGGCTATAAAGACAACCGCTTAATACAGTTGGGTCCCTTGCCTTACCTGGAGTTTATCTATTTGGTGAAGCATTCAAAATGTGTGATTACCGACTCGGGTGGCATTACTGAAGAAAGCACAGTATTGGGGATTCCATGTATGACTTTGCGCGATTCAACCGAACGTCCAGAAACAATAACCATAGGTACCAACGAGCTGGTGGGTACCAATCCCGAGGAAATTCCCCGCTACCTGGAAAAATTAAACCAAGGGAAATGGAAGAAGGGAGGAATTCCTGAAAAGTGGGATGGTGAATCTGCCCTCAGAATTGTGGAGAAACTGATAGCTCTATATCAATAAATATAAGATAGGTCTAAAATTTTGGGTCACTAAAAAATAAATAACAATAGTATGGTTAAAGTTGCTTTGATAGGTGCAGGAAAGATGGGTATTTCTCACTTGGCGATCTTAGGTGCACATAATGATGTGGAAGTTGTGGGGGTATGTGATACCTCCATGATCGTAACAGGGGCATTAAAGAAATATACCAAATTCCCATGTTACAAAAAGCTCTCAAAAATGTTGGACAAGGAAAAACCCGATGCAGTTTTTGTTGCAGTACCTACCAAATTTCATTACGAAATGATAAAGGAATTGTTGGAGCGTAAGATCCATGTTTTCGCGGAAAAGCCCTTTTGCCTCAATTCTGCTCAAGGTGAAGAATTGGTCAACTTAGCTCAACAGAACAACCTGATCAACCAGGTGGGCTACCACAACAAGTTTATCGGGACGTTTCAAGAGGTCAAAAAGATACTGGATTCGGGCGCTTTGGGAGAGATTTATCATTTTACCGGAGAGGCTTACGGACCAGTAGTCACCAAAAAGAAGGACAGCACTTGGCGTTCCAACCCGGATGAGGGCGGGGGCTGCCTGATGGATTATGCCGCTCACGTCATTGATCTGATCAACAATCTGATATCTCCAATTAAAGGGGCCGAAGGCACATTGCTCAAATCGATCTATTCTCAAAAGGTAGACGATGCAGTCTATTCCCTTTTAAAATTGGAGAATGGAGTAAGTGGCGTATTATCGGTGAACTGGAGCGATGAAACCTTTCGAAAAATGTCAACCTCGGTAAGTATAATTGGTACTGAAGGAAAGATTGTTTCTGATGCCAGCGAACTCAAAGTGTATTTTAAAAATGAAGTTGCACTGGAAGGCTATACCAAGGGTTGGAACGTAAAGTATGTTACGAACCTTGCGGACGAGGTCGATTTTTATTTACGTGGAGAAGAATATTCTGCACAAGTGGACTATTTTATTAAAGCCGTGAAAGGTACCGGGCCAAATGCCGTTAACACCTTTAAAAGCGCTGTCCTCACTGATAACGCGATCGCATTAATTAGGAATAATTCAAAAATAGAAGCATAATGGAACGGATTTTATACGGGGATAACCAGTTTTTTGCGGTCAATCATATTTCCGACGCAAAATCTATGGAGCAGTCCATTAAATTTAAAGATAATGCGGCAATCGTGGCCACATTGGACTATGCAATCGAGGCAGGGATAAACACCTTTATGTGTACCACGCATGACCGGATTGCCTATGTGTGTGATGCAGTACGGGCCAATCCTGAAAAATATAAAAATTTTAAAATTTATCCATGTATGCCATACGCACACAAGTATGCCAATGCGGTTACTGAACTGGGCATTCAGGGAACGATTAAACAGTATGTGCCAGGAAATATTTTTGGCACTATGTTCAAAGGGGGTACTGCCTTGGTTTCCAAAAATTATATTTCCATTATGGAATTACTAATCGATGCAGAAATGAAAATGTTCAAAGGAATTAATACTCCCGTTATTTTCTTGCAGAATGTAGTTACAGATCTTCTTCTGGGATTAGGAATGACGGACATATTAAAAAGCTTCCACGATTATATTGCTAAAAAGTATAATGCGGAAGCGGGGTTTATCACAATGAATATGCCCAAACTTTTGGAAACCTTGGAAAGCGTAGGAATTGAAAATCCAATTATTTGTTCTTCCATAAACGCGGTTAATTTTAGGATGTCTGGCGGTCAAGAACTTTATGAAGAAACCTTAAGAACGAAAAAAGTTAGGGCCATTGCCATGCAGGTTTTGGGAGGGGGCGCTATTCCCGTGAAGGATGCTATCGAATATGTTTGCAATCTACCCAATATCGAGTCTATCCTATTTGGAGCTTCTTCAAAACGGAATATTGAGAATACCGTATCCATTATAAATGGATTTGATAGCAAAGCATTGGGTTGAGGTTATAAATAGGAGAACTAAGTATGTCAATGGAAGTTTTAGTAAGTTCGTAACTAAAAAAGAAGCAAGACTCTATTTGGAATTCGAGTTAAGATTGGAGGTTTAGGGTTAGTTGTATCATAATCAATCAATTATTCATCCCTCTTCACCGCCCCGATCTCCTGTTTTATCCGCTTAACAACATCGATCATGGGGCCCTTAAAAACAAAAATGGTGGTGCCGTATTCCCTGGCCAAGGGATTTGTGATGGAGTCGGCTATAGATCCGCTTTCAAAATAGGGCAGGGTCTTATCGAATTCTTCCTTTTTCCCCTCATGTTCCTTGACCCTAATAAAGGTGTGGACCGGATTGTCGAGGGCAAACCAATTGACATAATCCGCACTAAAGGAAGTGGCCTTGATTTTTGGGTTGGTTGTATAGTAATTTATGGCCCCTGCCTCTCCGTAGTTATCGCATAGGATCAATGTGTTTTCCATATTGGGGTTTCCGGCGCAGATGGAATCGATCTTACGCGCCAATTCCTTCCAGCCCAACATGTCGGCATAATCTTGGGGAATTTCATGATCCCTGCCGTCTTCCCAGCGAAGTAGTCCATATTTTTTATAAGTTTTCTGATGTTCGATTATGTATTCCGGACTTTTGTTGGCAAAGAAAATGGGGAACATCAGCATAAAAAGAATTACAGGAATGGCAATTGCTACCGGTCGCATATAAAGCTTCCACCCTTTCTTTAAAACATGGGAGATAAACACTGAGCCAAAGGCGAGATATATGGGATAAAGGCCAATGGCATAATACCCTTTTGCCCTAAAATAGGTGAAGATCATAAGCGTAAAAACCATTGTTCCAAGAAAGGACCTATACTTTTTTAACGGAGGATAAAACAAGAGGGCGTAAAGTCCCGCAACGATTACAAAGAGGGAACCAATAAAGTAAGAGAGTTGGGAACCTAGAAAATCCCAACGACCATTGTGTACCAGTTGCCTATCCGTAAGTTCTTTTAGATGGTGAAATACGGGAAAGCTATTTTGATACTGCCACAGTAAATTTGGAAATATCAACAGTAGCCCCAGGAGAATGGACAGATAAAATTCCTTATTTAGGAATATTTTGCGTGGCCCGAAGATCAACAATGCAGGGAAAAGGCCAAGGATTAGAAAAAGGATGTTGTATTTGTTCAAAAAACCGAGGGCAAATACCACCGCTCCCATATAGAGCCATTTGGCTTTTTCAGTGTTTAAATATTTAATTAGGGCAAAACAAAGTGCGGTCCAACTAAGCACGTCAAATGAATTGGGCTGGTAAAGAAAATTCAATCTTAGGACGGCGGAGAACAGTATGCAAGTGGCCCCAAGGATCAGGGCAAATAGGTTTCCCTTCAGTTCCTCAATGGCTTTCCAAACGACGACCAAAGTCAACGCCCCGAACAAAAAAGGGAAAAATTTGATCCAGAATACCGAATTGCCCAAAAGTTGAATGATACTGGAAATCCACGATGTGAATGGGGGAACGGACAAATAGCCCCATGCCAGATGATTGGCCTGATCTAGATAAAGATATTCATCCCTGTGCAGATCATAGCCGGGGTTGATCATGGCGTAGTGCAAAACAAATTTAAGTATAATAAAACCGAAGAGGATTAGGGTCTTTTTGGTCATGGTTAGGCTTTTCGATTGCAACGATTCGTCGCAAGAGGACCAATCTTGTTACAATTTTTGAACATTTTCAACGTCTTGCCTCCGGATTAATTGGCCTCTAGTTTAAATTTGTGTTGATTTCCTTAGTTTCTGTATAAGTTATGAAAAACATTGGGTCCGCCTTTCATTTCTTTTGCTCGCCCAAAAGAAACGCAACAAAGAAAAAGGCGCCTTCGCCGATGAATTTTTTCGACAATTGGGTCGAAAAACCGTTGCCGAAACTCCGCGTCGCTATGTTCCTTCGCTCCTGTTCTCGGAGCTTTCGTCCACTATTCTGCGGATAAGGACCTTTACTTCGTTTAAACAAATTACCTTAACATCACTATTTTGAATTAGAACTAGTACCATTGATCTTTATTCTCTGGATGCCTATCCAAAAACCCATTCAAAATATAATGAACCGTGATTGTCATAAGCAATAGAAAAAAATACCAATTATAATAGGGTGTAAGCCCTTGGCTGTAATCGGAATCGTAGGCCTTAAAGGCTATCAAGTAGTTTATAAAACCAAAAACCAAAAGCCCTACTGCGTTTTGCCATCTCGTAAAACACGGACCATACAAAGGATAGGAGAACAAAAGCCGCAACTCCCTATTAAAAATTTGTATAAAAATAGGCCACAGAAAGAAAAGGGGTAGGGCAAAAAGCCGGGATTCCCTTGCAAAAGTAGTGAGGAGGACAATAGGGGTGTTAATGGCGAATGTCAACCAAAAGGCGTTGAGATACTTTTTACCGGCTGGATCTATTTCGCTCCTTCCCACGGTCACCATAATAAAATATAGGGGTAACCCAAGCACAAGAAATATGGAGGAAAGGGATTCCATGGTGCTTTTCTGATCCTTAAAATTACTGGCAAAACAGGAAATCCGATCCGTCATCTCTTCGCTCGTACCTGTCCATAAATTCATTTTCCAGATAAATAGAAATAGAAAAACAGCATAAAGTACTACGGGTAAAAGAATAACTCCTAGTTTTTTGGTGAGTTCGGTCGTTACTGGAAATATTGATTTCTTGCTCGGATCAAGGAAGAAAAGGACCAATGCCGGCATCAAGAAAACAGTACTTTCCCGAGCGATAAGGGCTAAAGTGAAGAATATCGTGTACAATAACCATTTTCTATGGTACATGGCAAGTAGGCTCGCAAATATCATGGTGTACTGTAGCGGTTCGTCATAACTAAATAGAGGGGTGAAAAAGGCAAAAAGAATAGAAAACCCAAGAAAATAGATGACCATGTTGCCTATGCCAGTCCAATAGGAGTCGTTCTTCCCCTCCGGGGGACTTACTTTGCTCCCAAAGTTGCCATCATACGATATGGACAACTTTCGGGATAGGAAAAAAAGTAAAATCCCACTGCAAAAGACCAAGGTAAAATTGACCCAAATAAAGGCGACGCCCAGGCGAATACCGAAGGTGTTGGCTGTAGTATCGATAAGCCAAGAGGTTAATGGCCTTCTGGCAAATGGAGGGAGTTCCTTGTGATATTGTATTTGGGAGGTGAGAAAGGCGTTGGAGATTACGTGGTTCCGTTCGTTGAGCATACTATCGGAATGTTTGGACATATGAAGGCCAAAATCCGCCACCACGAATACAAGGGCGATAAGAAAAGGTAGGACGGTTTTCATAATTTGGTCTTGGTTCTTGGTTCTTGTAGCGCAGCGGTCTAAAGTCTCACATCTAACGTCTCCCGTCTTTATTAATAGTGTTTATCCATTTAATCGAGTGTCCAGGCTAGAAAGTTCGGAAACAAGGCTTGCATAACGCAGTTATCTGACTTTATTGGCGGACACTAGATAACGTACCGCGCTTTCGCCGTAACGCCCTGATCCGCAAAAATACCCTGCTTATATTTAAGGTAACCTACGATCCCGATCATAGCGGCGTTATCCGTACAATACTCAAATTTAGGGATATGGGTGGTCCAGCCATATTTTTTTTCACCTTCTTTTAAAGCCTTTCGAATACCCGAATTGGCCGAAACCCCTCCTCCAATAGCACTTTCCTTGATACCGGTTTGCTTGGAAGCCTTTTTAAGCTTCTCCATCAAAATATTGATGATGGTATATTGGATGGATGCACAAATATCATTTAGGTGCTCCGAAATAAAATTGGGGTTTTCCTTGGTCATTTTTTGAACAAAATAAAGGATACTTGTCTTTAGTCCGCTAAAACTAAAGTCAAGTCCATCTACCTTTGGCTTGGGAAAGGGAAAAGCCTTGGGGTTTCCAATTTGCGCATACTTGTCCACCAATGGTCCGCCTGGATAGGGTAGCCCCAATATCTTGGCGCTTTTGTCAAATGCTTCCCCAACGGCATCATCCAGGGTTTCTCCCAGGATTTCCATATCAAAATAGTCCCTCACCAAAACGATCTGGGTATGGCCGCCGCTGATGGTCATGGCCAAAAAAGGAAAGTTCGGTGGGGTGTTATTTTCGTCCAAAATAAAATGCGCCAAGATATGGGCTTGCATATGGTTGACCTCGATCAAGGGAACGTCTAGCCCCAAGGCCATGGACTTGGCAAAAGAGGTTCCTACCAAAAGAGATCCCATAAGTCCAGGTCCCCTCGTAAAAGCTATGGCGGATAATTGTTTTTTGTCGATATTTGCCTTGGCCAAAGCTTGGTGCACTACAGGAACAATATTTTGTTGGTGCGCCCTAGAGGCAAGTTCGGGAACCACCCCTCCATATTCCTCGTGTATTTTTTGTGCGGCCACCACGTTGCTTAGTTTTTTATTGTTGCAGAGAACGGCAGCCGACGTGTCGTCGCAAGAAGATTCTATGGCAAGAATGTAAATATTTTTATACTCCACTTGGAAAAAAATTGGATGTAACAAAGGTAAAACATAAAGTCCTATCAAAAAATTAAGAAAAATACTGGTTAGAACACTGCTTGGAATCTTGCTGGTCTGTGTTTTGGGAACCATTGTTTTGTCCTTGCCTGTAGTCCAGACCCGATTTGCTGCCTATGTAACCGACAATCTCAACGCTACCTTTGGTACCCATATCAGCATCGAGAGACTGAGGATTTCCCTCATTACCTGGGACGCTTCCCTCCATGGGGTTTATGTGGAGGATTATCAAAAGGACACCTTGTTTTACATACAACAACTGTCCACCTCCATTTTAAATCTTAGGAACTTGTCCAACGGCAAGTTGGAGTTTGGGGATATTGATATGGATCGTCTCAATTTTAAGCTAAAAACCTATAAAGACGATGACCGCAGCAATTTAGTGGTTTTTATAGATAAGTTGAGCGATACCCTGCCCAGAAAGCCCGGAACTCCGCCATTTTATTTTTCTACGGCCAACGTAAACATTTCCAACAGCAAGTTTAAACTAATTGATGAAAATAGGGAGACCCAGGAACAATTGAATTTTAGGGACCTAAACATCAGTGCCAAGGACTTTCTTATTTTGGGCCCTGTTGTTACCACCGAAATTGAGGAGATGTCCCTTCTTAGTAAAAGGGAGCTGAAATTGGACAAACTATCTACCGAGTTTAAATATACGAAGCAACAGATGCGGTTTGATTCCTTACAGGTACAAACTCCGGGATCCGACATCCGAGGGAATTTGGTGTTCAATTACGAACGGAAGGATTTCGCGGATTTTTTGAACAAGGTGAACATCGTTGCAAATTTCGAGGATTCCACGGTGTCGTTGGATGAGATAAACAAGCTTTACGACCAGTTTGGGGAAGGTAAGAAAATCTCATTTTCCTCGAACGTGAACGGGGTACTTAACGATTTAAATACAACAAATTTATTCCTACAATCGGACAATACGGGGATAAGGGGCGATTTCAATTTTAAAAATCTCTTTGAAAACAATGAGAATTTTGTTCTAGATGCCAAAATCAAAAACGTAACCTCCAGCTATTATGCGTTGAGGGGGTTATTACCCAATATTTTAGGGAAAACCTTGCCCTCCTCCTTTCAAAAATTTGGGCAGTTCACCATAAGGGGCGAAAGTAAGATTACCAAGAAAGCAATACAAGCGAGAATAAACATCAATACGGCGGTGGGGAGCAGCTATGCCGATATGGAACTGACAGATATAGACCATATAGATAATGCCAACTACAAGGGTTTTGTCTCTTTGATCGATTTTGATCTGGGTGCCTATTTTGACAGCGCGAAATTGGGAAAGACTACGATGGACATTAATGTGGAAGGACAGGGGTTTAAAAAGGAAAATCTGAATACTGAAGTGATAGGGCAAATCTATTCCTTAAAGTATAATGACTACGAGTACCACGACACCAAGGTTTCGGGGATACTTAAGGAAGAGCTGTTCGATGGGTCTTTGGTGAGCAATGACGAGAATTTCAAGTTTAACTTTAAGGGTCTGGCCGATTTTGGGCAAGGAAGGAACAATTTTAACTTCATTGCTACCGTAGATTACGCCGATTTAAGAAAGTTGAATTTTATCCATGATAGTATTTCAGTGTTCAAGGGTAACGTAAACATGGATATAGCCGGGAATTCATTGGACAATCTGGTGGGAAACCTAAAGTTTTCCAAAACCATGTACCAGAACAAAAACGATACCTATTATTTTGAGGACTTTAAAATCTCCTCCTCTTTTGATGAGGACACGGTACGCACGATCGACATAAATTCCCCGGATATCATTACGGGTTACATGAAGGGGAAATTCAAGATCCATGAACTGGGCAAGTTGGTGCAGAACTCCATCGGTAGTATTTATACCAATTACAAGCCTTTCAAGATTACCCCTGGGCAACAACTCGATTTTAGGTTTGAAATATATAATAAAATAGTAGGCGTGCTTTTCCCGGAAGTGAAATTTGGACCTAATACCTTTATCAGGGGAAACATTGTGGCAGATGAAGGGGACTTTAAGCTCACCTTTAAATCCCCGCAGATAGAGGCGTATGGAAACACCTTGGACAACATCGATGTAAAGGTGGACAATAAGAACCCCTTGTTCAACACCTTTATAGCGGTCGACGATATGAAGACCCATTATTACGATGTGAAAGACTTTAAGTTGATCAATACGACCATAACGGATACTTTGTTTTTTAGGGCGGAATTTAAAGGTGGTATGGGATACAACGATAGTTATAACCTCAATTTTTACCATACTTTTAATAAGGACAATAAATCGGTCATTGGCCTAAAAACCTCCGATGTAAGCTTTAAGGGCAACGAATGGATTTTGAACAAGGATAATGACACCAGAAATAAGGTAGAATTTAACAAGACCTTGGATAGCATCACCATAAGGGAGGTGGTTATGAACAATGGGGAGGATGAGCAGATTAGACTTAGGGGACAATTGGCAGATTCTACCTATAAGGATCTACAGCTGCAGTTCAAGATTGTTTCCCTTAACAAAATTACCCCAACAATCGATAGCCTGAGACTGGATGGACAGGTAAACGGAATTCTCAATGTACTTCAAAAAGACAACGTTTATTTGCCGTCCTCTAATTTGAACATTTCCAATTTCTCCGTAAACGGAATTACCATGGGGGATATGGCTATTGGGATCGTGGGCAACAAGGATTTGACCAATTTTGTGGTCAATTCGCAAATTGTCGCTGACGGAGAGGAAAAGTTCGGAATCTTAGGAAATTTGTTGACGGAGGGGGAAATGCCTGTAGCCAACCTTATCGCAAATTTTAATGGTTTTAACTTGGAACCCTTTAATCCATTGGGGGAAGGGGTAATTTCTCATATCCGTGGAGGTCTCAACGGCAGCGTAAAGATAACGGGAGAGATCGATAATCCCGATATCACAGGTGAATTGACGATGAACAATGCGGGTATCGGTATCCCTTATCTTAATGTGGATTACAGTTTTGCCCCCAATTCCAAAGTGGAGCTCTACGACCAAACTTTTCATTTTGACAACGTTCGGCTTACCGATGTAGACGAAAATACCAAGGCCACAATAGACGGGGACATACGGCATAAGTTTTTTAAGGATTGGTACTTGGACCTGAACGTGGATGCCAGAAATGATCGGCTTTTGATCCTGAATACGGATACGGAACACAATGAGGACGACCTGTACTATGGGACCGGATTCCTAAAGGGTACCGGAAAAATTTATGGCCCTACCCAAGCCTTGACCATCAAGGTGAACGGATCCACTGCCAAGGGCACCACCTTAAAGATCCCCATTAGCGATGTGGCCAGTGTGGGGGACTATTCCTTTATCAATTTCATCGAAAAAAAGAACGTAAAGGTCTATGAAGAGCAGCGAAAGCTAAAGGAGTACGAAGGTTTGGAACTGGAATTTGACCTGGATATTACCCCCGATGCAGAGGTGGAAATCGTTGTGGATCCAAAGACCGGATCCTATCTCAAGGGAACGGGGGAGGGTATTTTGCTCATCGAGATCAACACCAATGGAAAATTTAATATGTATGGGGATTTTGCTGTGGTCACCGGGCAGTTCCGTTACAAATTCGGTGGAATACTGGACAAAACTTTTAGGGTAAAACCGGGTGGCACCATTTCTTGGCAAGGATCTCCTTTGGGGGCCGAGCTGAATATGGAGGCGGTATATTCCCTCAACGCCAATCCGGCACCCCTCCTGGACAATTCCGGCTATACCCGTAGGATACCTACCGAGGTAGGGGTAAAGCTCAATGGGGAACTGGAACACCCAACAATAGCCTTCGATATAAGCTTTCCTGGTATCAATTCGGTGGTAAAGTCGGAACTTATGTACAGGCTACAGGATCCAACGGTGGAGGAAAGAAACGCTTTCTTCCTTTTGGCACAAAGCACTTTTGCCAATGCGGAGACCGGGATTAACCAGCAAACGGTGACCGGAAACCTTATCCAAAGTGCATCGGGACTTTTAAACCAGGTCTTGGGGGCCAATAATGACAAGTTCGATCTTGGCCTTACCTACGAGCAGGGGCTATATGGCAAGAATGCCGATTTGCTTACGGAGGATCGCATCGGGGTTACCGTCTCTACCCGGATCAGCGACAAAATTTTGTTCAACGGCAGATTGGGGGTGCCTGTGGGCGGAGTGAGCGAGACCGTAGTGGCCGGGGATGTGGAGGTACAAATAATGCTGAACGAGGAAGGTACCTTGCGGGCAAAAATATTCAATAGGGAAAATGAAATAGAACAGTTTCTTACCGATAGCCAAGGATACACCCAAGGCATAGGACTTTCATACGAGGTGGATTTTAATACGTTCAAGGAACTATTGAAAAAGGTATTGGGCAGGGATAAATCCAAGGACGAAATGCCCCCGCCGGAATCACGGCCAGAAGCTATTATGGGCAAGGATAGTTTAATTCAGTTCCATAAGAAGGAGGCCAATTTAAAAAAATGAGAAAATATCTTAATTTTTTAAATTTCTTGCTAAGAACGATACATATTGTTAACGAAAACGTTGGAGATTGTCGTTTAGCCGAAAATTAGAATGTGTATCGACCCTAAAATTGGAATAAGTTTGTTAATTTTGCGCATTTAAAAATTTAATGGCTTCAAAAATAAACAAGATAGGAGTTATCACCTCAGGGGGTGACTCTCCAGGGATGAACGCTGCAATTAGGGCCGTAGTTCGTACGTGCGCCTATTTGAAAGTGGAATGTGTTGGTATTTACAGAGGTTACGAAGGGATGATAGAGGGCGATTTTAAGTCCATGGATGCCCGAAGCGTAAACAATATTATAAATAAGGGAGGTACAATACTTAAATCGGCCAGGAGCAAGGAGTTCAGGACCAAGGAAGGTCGCCAAAAGGCATATGACAATCTTACGGCGGCCGGGATAGATGCTTTTGTTGTTATTGGGGGTGATGGTAGTTTTACCGGGGCACTTCTGTTCAACAAAGAATTTGGTTTTCCAATAATCGGCATTCCAGGAACCATTGATAACGATATTTTTGGGACCAGCTCTACGGTAGGTTTCGATACGGCATTGAACACGGTCGTAGAGGCCATAGATAAGATCAGGGATACCGCAAGTTCCCACAATCGCCTTTTCTTTGTGGAGGTAATGGGTCGTGACGTAGGGCATATTGCATTGAACGCCGGGGTAGGTGCAGGGGCAGAGGAAATATTGATTCCCGAGGAAAATATGGGATTGGAGCGTTTGCTGGAATCCCTAAAACGCAGTAAGGCCTCCGGTAAGTCTTCGAGTATAGTAGTAGTTGCCGAAGGGGATAAGACCGGTAAAAACGTTTTTGAGCTTAAGGAATATGTAGAGGAGCATTTGCCGATCTACGACGTAAGGGTATCCGTGCTTGGACATATGCAGCGCGGTGGGCCACCGTCCTGCTATGATCGCGTTTTAGCGAGTAGAATGGGGGTAAAGGCGGTGGAAGCACTTTTGGAAGGGAAGACCAATCTTATGGTGGGAATCCAGGACAACAAGATAATCCTAACCCCGATAAGCAAGGCCATAAAGGGGCATACAAAAATCGATAAGGAACTCATGCGGGTTTCCGAAATCATGAGCACATAATTTTAATCATTTAAATACTTAGAAAATGGCAAAAGTAAGAATTGGAATCAACGGATTCGGTAGAATAGGAAGATTGGTTTTCAGGGCAGCAGCGCATAGGGAAAATGTGGAAGTTGTTGCCATCAATGATTTGTTGGATGTTGAACACTTGGCGTATCTGTTGAAATACGATTCTGTCCATGGTAAATTTGACGGTTCTGTTGAGGTAAAGAACGGTCATTTGGTCGTTAACGGGAAGACCGTTAGGATTACTGCCGAAAGGGACCCAAAAAATTTGAAATGGGATGAGGTCGGTGCCGATATCGTTGCGGAATGTACCGGTATTTTCACTACTCTTGAAACTGCCCAATATCATATTGATGGCGGTGCCAAGAAGGTTGTAATATCCGCACCTTCCAAAGATGCCCCAATGTTTGTAATGGGTGTAAACCATAAGGATGTCAAGGCATCGGACAAAATTGTTTCCAACGCCTCCTGTACTACCAACTGTTTGGCCCCATTGGCCAAGGTGTTGAACGATACATATGGGATAGAGGAAGCTTTGATGACTACGGTTCACGCCACAACAGCTACCCAAATGACGGTAGACGGACCTTCCAAGAAGGACTGGAGAGGCGGTAGGGGAGCCTTGCTGAATATTATTCCTGCTTCTACGGGGGCCGCAGTTGCCGTGACCAAAGTAATTCCGGACCTAAAGGGCAAACTTACGGGAATGGCTTTTAGGGTTCCAACCTCAGACGTGTCAGTAGTGGATTTAACCGTTAAGTTGGCCAAGGAAACTTCTTATGAGGATATCAAGAAAACAATGAAAAAGGCAGCATCTGAGGGAGATTTGAAAGGTATTTTGGGATATACCGATGAGGCTGTAGTTTCACAGGATTTTGTTGGCGATGCTAGAACCAGCATTTTTGATGCCGAGGCGGGAATTGAGCTAAACTCCAAATTCTTCAAGGTAATCTCCTGGTACGACAATGAAACAGGCTATTCCCATAAATTGGTGGATTTGGCGGAATATATTTCAACCTTATAGAAAATTGTGATTATTTAAAAAACTCCTGAAAGTGGGTTGTCTTATGCCCATTTTCAGGATTTTTTTGTTTAATATTGAGTACATTTTAAGGTAAAAGGTTTTTCTGGGTTACGTTCAAGTGTTTTGTCGTTGAATTATGGGCGAAACGGTCTTGATTCTTATTTTTTAAAATAACAGGTATGATATTGATCGTAGATAGTGGTGCAACCAAATCGGACTGGATTGCGCTGGATGAAAAAGGAAAGCAATTGTTTTTGACACAAACTTTGGGGCTAAGCCCAGAGGTGTTGACCCGTGAGGTCATAGAGGACCGGTTGGCAAATAATTTTGAATTGTCAAAAAACAGGGAAAAGGTCACGCAATTGCATTTTTATGGGGCAGGATGTGGTACTGATAGGATGAAAATTTTCCTAAAGGGAATCTTTAAGGATTTCTTCCCGAATGCTAAATCGGACGTTCGCGAGGATACTTACGCCGCTATTTACTCTACCACCAAGATTGGTAATCAAAGTATTGTGTGTATTTTGGGAACCGGATCTAACTGTAGCTACTACGATGGGCATCAACTGCTGCAAAAAGTAACTTCCCTCGGATATATTTTAATGGATGATGGCAGTGGTAACTTTTTTGGAAGAAAGTTGATCCGCGATTATTATTTTCATAAAATGCCGCAGGACTTGGGAATTAAATTTGCAAAAGAGTACGATTTGGACGCCGATGTCATTAAGGAACACCTGTACAAGCAGCCCAATCCCAATACTTATTTGGCCACTTTTGCACGTTTTATGATAGAGAATAAAAGCCACCCGTATTGCAGGGGGGTAATCGACAAGGGATTTCAGCAGTTTGTAAATAATTACATCATGCAGTTTGAGCTTGCCACCAAGGTTCCAATCAATTTTGTAGGAAGTATAGCCCACTATTTAAGGGACGAACTAAAAACCGTTATAGAAAGAAACGACATGGTATTAGGGGTTATACGGCAACGTCCTATCGAAGGCCTGGTAGAATTCCACCAGGATAACTTGTAATTTGCTTTGCGCTTTTCGCTATGCGACAAAGAAGCGCAAAGCGATATGCGTTTGACGAAAAGCCTAATTGCCCGATACGGCGATCCCAGAAACTTCTACGTTTACAAATTTTGGAAGATTGGCTACTTCCACAGTCTCCCTCGCCGGTGCGGTTTCTGCATTAAAATAGTTCCCATAAACCGAGTTGATTTCGCTAAACTGTCGCATGTCCTTCACAAAAATGGAGGCTTTGACCACGTTTTCGAAGTCTAATTTTGCCTCGGTGAGAATGGCCTTAAGGTTTTCCATACATTGCTTGGTCTCTTTCTTTATATCGCCTTCTATCAAATTTCCCGTTACGGGATCTAAAGGAATTTGTCCCGAGATATATAAGGTATTGCCAATTAGGACCGCCTGGTTATATGGTCCGATAGGCGCGGGTGCGTTTGGGGTATTGATTATTTTCTTCACGATGTATTTATTTGATGTCCGTTGCAAATTTAATCCCTTTGGGCGTAATTCGTCCCAACTGTCCATGTTTTTGTTATTTGTTGCGGGATCTCAGGAGGAAGTTATTTTTTTTGGGTTTAAATTCTACTTGTTCAGCTAACGAAGTGGTCTTTAGTCTTTAGTCTTTTTGTGAAGCGGTCTATGGCCTTTTTTGACAAAAACTGTTTATATGTTGTTGAATAATCTGTAGGTTAGGTTTTATAGGTCTACAATTAAATACTATTTTTGGCCATGCAAAACAACGTCCTAATATTAGATTTTGGTTCCCAGTACACCCAGCTTATCGCCAGAAGGGTTAGGGAACTCAACATTTTTTGTGAAATAAAGCCGTACAACCATCTTCCGGAAGACCTTTCCGAGTACAAAGCCGTAATTCTTTCGGGATCGCCTTTTTCCGTAAGGGGAGAGGATGCGCCCCATCCGGAACTAACGGGTATAAAGGGGATAAAGCCTTTGTTGGCAGTATGTTACGGGGCCCAATATCTGGCTCATTTTCATGGTGGCGAGGTAGCGCCATCCGACACCAGGGAATATGGTAGGGCCAATCTTTCGTTCATTAGGAAGAAGGAACCGTTTTTCGCCCATATTCGGAAAGGCAGTCAAGTGTGGATGAGCCATAGTGATACCATCAAGCATTTGCCGGACCATGCCATACGTTTGGCAAGCACCAATGACGTGGAAAATGCAGCTTTTAAGCTGGAAGGGGAGGAAACCTATGCCATACAATTTCATCCGGAGGTTTATCATACCACGGATGGTAAACAATTATTGAAAAATTTTCTCGTTGATATTGCAGGAGTTGCCCAGACCTGGACGCCCGATTCCTTTGTGGAGACCACCGTAGCCGAATTGAAGGCGAAGATTGGTAAGGACAAGGTGATTTTGGGGCTCTCAGGGGGGGTCGATTCCAGTGTGGCGGCCCAACTATTGCACAGGGCGATCGGTACGCATTTGCACTGTATTTTTGTGAACAATGGCCTATTGAGGAAGAATGAGTTCCGCGATGTGCTGGAACAGTACAAGCATATGGGCCTAAATGTAAAGGGAGTAGATGCTTCGGCACGTTTTTTGAACGCATTGGAGGGGGAAAGCGATCCGGAAAAAAAACGGAAGATCATCGGTAAGGTTTTTATTGAGGTTTTTGACGATGAAGCACATAAGGTCGAAGGTGCCAAATGGCTTGCCCAAGGTACGATTTACCCAGATGTAATTGAGTCGGTTTCTGCCACGGGTGGCCCGTCCGCGACCATAAAAAGTCATCACAATGTTGGGGGATTGCCCGATTTTATGAAATTAAAAGTTGTGGAGCCCCTTAGAATGTTATTTAAGGATGAAGTGAGACGGGTTGGGGCCAGTTTGGATATGGAACCGTCCCTATTGGGTAGACATCCTTTTCCGGGGCCTGGTTTGGCGATCCGTATCCTAGGGGATATTACTCCGGAGAAAGTGGCCATTTTACAAGAGGTCGATGCGGTTTTTATCGACGGCCTCAAGGAATGGGGACTTTATGATAAGGTTTGGCAGGCCGGAGCCATGCTTTTGCCCGTAAATAGTGTTGGGGTCATGGGCGATGAGCGTACTTATGAAAAATGCGTAGCTTTACGGGCCGTGGAAAGTACGGATGGAATGACCGCAGACTGGGTTAATTTGCCCTACGAGTTTTTACAAAAAACCTCAAATGATATAATAAATAAGGTAAGAGGGGTCAACAGGGTGGTATACGATATCAGTTCCAAGCCCCCCGCAACCATTGAATGGGAGTAAATATGTATAAATCATTTTGTAAAGTAGTCTTTGTAACCTGTGCCTTATTGATGTTAGGGTGCAAATCATTGGCCCAACAGCAGTTCAAAACACATGCGGTCAAAGATGGCGAGACCTTGGAAAGTGTCGCCAAACTGTATAAGGTTACCCCTTACAATATTCTAAAATACAACAAAGAGCTTAAGCAGGGCGATGCCCTTAAGCCCAACACTATTCTGGTAATCCCTGTAGCCGCACCGGGAACGGTTACCCCTCCAGCCGCTCCGACTAGCGTAGCGGAAAAGGAACCCGATGTGATCATACCACATGAAGAACCCATTGGTTATACCAAGCACCGGGTAAAGAAAAGGGAAACACTCTATGGCATTGGCCAACGGTATCATATAACCGAAGGTGATATTAAACGATACAATAAGGACCTTTATTCCACACAGTTAAAAAAAGGGATGGTGCTTACTATCCCAAAATATTTACGGGTACGTACCGAGGAAAATGTAATAGATGAAGATGATTTTGAAAAATATACCGTCCAGCCCAAAGAGACCCGATGGAGTATTGCCAACAAATATGGTATTTCGGTAGATAGCCTTAAGTCCCTGAACCCCGAAATGGGCGAAATACTTTCCATTGGCCAAGAGCTAAATTTACCCAAATTGCCGGGGAGTACGGTAGAGGATCAAGAAGTACAATTATATACATCCTATACGGTTCCCCCAAAGCAGACGTTTTACAGTTTGGAGAAAAAAATGGGAGTGACCGAGCAACAGGTAAAGGCCCTAAACCCAGAGGTACAACAACGGGGCCTCCAGGAAGGGATGGTCATACGTTTGCCCAATAAAAAGGCGGATACCACGGCCGTAAATACGGACAATTTTATTTTTTACGAGGTAAAACCAAAGCAGACCGAGTATTCCATAACCAGAAATCTGGGAATTTCCTATGCCCAGCTTATTGCGTTAAACCCAGATCTAAAAGCTGGACTAAAAGCAGGTATGGTCCTCAAGATACCAAAGTCCAAACAAGATGGCTTGGAAGTTAAGAATTCGTTGATTCTGGACAAGATCAATTTGCTGGACAGTATTAATCTTCTGAACAGACCAAAATTGATCTTTATGTTGCCTTTCCGTGTAAACAACATGGATCTTTCCAATAAAGAGAGCGCTATTGAGACCATTGTAAACCGTACCAGTACCAGAGTGAGCTTGGGACTGTATACCGGGGCGCTTGTTGCACTTGACTCCATAAAAAAATTGGGAATCTCGGTGGATGTGCATACCTATGATACCCAACTGGACCTTGCCAAGGTGAAGGAGATCCTTTTGAGCGAAAGGCTCAATTCGGTGAGTGCCATTATAGGGCCCCTTGATGCTAAATCCCTCGATGAGGTTGCGGTCCGAGCAGCCAATTATCAAGTACCGGTAATCGCACCGGTAACTTCCAATAGTGGGATTAGTTTGAGCAACGTGTTTTTTACGATACCCACCGATGTGATTTTGCGCGGCAAAATATTGGATTACATGGACAAAGTATATACCAATCAAAACATAATTGTGATTGCGGACGAAAAGAACAAACCGGTGGAAACCCAAATTCGGATGCGCTTTCCAACGGCGAAGACAGTAAATTTAAAGGATAACCTCTCCTTGGATATCTCCAAGTTTACGGGATTGTTGTCCGAGAATGTTGAGAATTGGGTGTTTTTGGAAACCGACAATTTCAAGATTGTGGCAAGTGTAAGCTCTATTCTAAACTCGTCTATTTCGGAGAAGGTAAAAGTGCGCATGTTTACCACAAACAAAAGTAAGGCTTTTGACAATGATGTAATATCCAGTGTTCATCTTTCCAATCTCAGGTTTACCTATCCTTCCGTGGATCGCGAAATTTCCAATGATTCCTTTGCAAAAAGTTACCGAAATCGTTTTGGCATGGATCCGGATCGCTATGCGGTTCGCGGATTTGACGTTACCTATGATGTGTTGTTAAAACTGGCGTATAAAAACAACCTGTTCGAGGCTTCCAGGGTAATAGGAGAAACGGAATACAGCGGAAACAAGTTTAATTATCACAAGGATCTGGCATCGGGATATTTCAATACGGCATGTTATATCCTTATGTACGATGCCATGCAAATTAAAGAAGTTAAAGAGAATGGCGATGACGTCAAAAGTAACTTATAACGGTAATTTAAGGACCACCTGCGTACATTTGCGCTCAGGTAACCAGTTTATTACGGATGCCCCGATAGACAACAACGGTCGGGGGGAAGCATTTTCCCCTACGGATACGGTTGCGACCGGATTGGCCAGCTGTATGCTTACCGTAATGGGCATCAAGGCCAACGGTTTGGATGTGGATTTAGGAGGTACAACCGCCGAGGTTACCAAACATATGGCCGCCGATCCCAGACGGATATCCAAAATTGAGATAAACTTTGCACTTCCTTCCAATATTTCCGATAAGCATAGAAAAATATTGGAAAATACGGCAAGAACATGCCCGGTCCAGTATAGCCTACATCCCGATATAGAAAGGGTAATTGTTTTTAATTGGATACAGTAGGAAATTAGAGACAAGAATCAAGAATTGTTAACAGCAATAAATTTGTCCTCCTTCATCGTTCCAGATTTTTCCCTTAGAAGGCTGCAATCCAATATTTAAAACTTACCAGGTGTTTTTCAACAAAACTATTTTCAAATAGGCACCATTAAGTCTTTCGTCTATTAGCGAAGTGGTCCTTTGTCTATTTCATTACCAACTTCCGCCGCCTCCACCGCCAAAACCTCCTCCGGAAGAACCTCCGCCGGAGCTGCCACTGCTAGAAGGTGCGCTCACCATGGTAGATTTCATGTCCGAAAAAGAATTGTTGAATGACTTCGAAAAATCGCCCATACTCATATAGGTGCCGGTTGTAGCGTACCAGTTGGGCGGGGGGAGATTTAAACCTTCAAATTTTTTCGCCCACTTGTCAAACAATCCAAAAGCAAGGGCGTATCCCATAGTGCTTTCAAAATACCCAGGGTCATCTTGAAGCAGCATTTTCAGTTTATTTATTTCTGCGACCTTTATGAATTGTTTAAAACCTTTTAATTCGGATAAAACCCGATCGCCCTTGCGATTCTTTTTTATCATGGATTTGTTCATATACATTAGGGCAACGCAAGTAATCGCTATGGCAACCAGGGCTAACGGTCCCCATAGGAATAGTCCAATTGCACCAAATAGGATCGTTGTTAGTATTAGGACTACATAGGTAATTGTTTGCACCTTGTCCGACTTGGCTTCATAAAAAGGTTGTGCATCTTTTTTTAATTGAGATCCCGCATTGGAAAGGGTTTTGTAAAACTTGTTTTTTAGACTACTAATCAAGACCTCTGTTGAATCATTGCCACTTCCCTTGCCGAACAGTCCTTCGAAAATTTCAACTTGATACGCGGGCAAACCTTCCGGCAGTGGCTTAAGCTGGATAAGTACGGTGTCCTTTTTTCCGAACAACCCCGTTTTGGGTATCTCCTCCATCCTTAAAAACCTCTTATAACCCCAATAGGGGATTAAAGAGATAAGATCGGAGGCGTCTTCCTTATCATCGATAAGAAAACCTACCATGGCGGGATCCATATTCTCCGGAGGATAGTAGCTGGTCGTAGCGGTTACACGGTTATCCTTGCCAAATTTCCTCCATACCCAATAGAAGGCAGCTACCAACAAGCCAATGAGGAATACCCATCCATAGTCGTTCCAAAACGGCCAAAAGGGTTGTACTTCCGCAACTGAATTTAAAGGCAGATTTACAAGGACGGTCACGCTCTGCCCTTCATGCGATATATAACCGTCCTTGCTAAAACCGGAAAAAACATTTTCATCATACTCCAGTGTAAAATCCTCTGTTCTACCGGTAGTGCCCCTGTTTCCCGAGTACACAAAGCAATTGTCCTTGTTCAGGATAACATTTTCCGGTGCGTGTATGGAAAAATCTATTTTTTGAAAATTGGTTTCCCACTGATCTGGTTTGATGTTCCAATAAAATTGGATTTTGTCCTTCCCAAAAAGAAAGGCATTGTGGACCCTATATTTAATTTCATAGTGTTGAGGCCCTGTAAGCGTAATATCCTTGTCCCCAATTTTTATAGTGAGGTAGTCCTGCATTTTTTGGACAAAACCAAAAGGTGCATCAAACTTATGGCCCGGCACTTTAATATGGTCTATTTCAATCTTCCTTTTGTCGCTTGTTCCAGTGGAACCTGCCAAATCGTACAAGGTCTGTATACTTCGGAATATCCCATGTTTGCTGACATTAAAATTGATGTCATAATTTTCCACAACATCGAAATAGCCTTCCTCCTGAATGGTAATATCTACCTTATAATTGGTAACGGTAAAGTCCGGAAGATAGTCAGCGGAGTAGTTGACCTGCGAGTTAGCAAAAGCCACGCAAAACAGGGCAAATAGGAGCAGGGTTTTTTTCATGGAATTCCTATACAGGTTCTAAGAGAAATCTACTTTTACATTAGATCTTGCTATTTCCTCGGCCTCAAAGAAATCGAAGTGTTGGTACTTAAACATGCTGGCAAACAGTGCACCGGGGATACTCTCCCCATAGGTGTTGTTCTCCCGAACGGATCCATTGTAATATCGGCGGCTTCTTTCCAGATTCTCTTCAATTAGATTCAGTTTTTCCTGAAGGTCAAGAAAATTGGTATTTGCCTTAAGATCGGGATAGGCTTCCCCTAGGGCAAAAATGCTTCGAAGGCTTTGTTGTAATTGGTTTTCTGCCTTTATTTTTCCATTGATGTCGTCACTGGGGACCTGCATGGCCGAATTACGGGCCTTGATAACTTCTTCCAGGGTAGATTTTTCGTGTTTGGCATATCCTTTTACCGTTTCCACCAAATTGGGAATTAGGTCGTATCTACGCTTTAATGCCACATCGATATTGCTCCAAGCATCTTTTACCAGGTTCCTATTTTTGGCAAATCGATTGAAAATTCCAACAACAAAAAAGGCAAGGAGCAAAACTATCCCCAAGAGAACTATTAAAACGGTCATAGCAAGATTGTTTAGTGTTTTGTTTGTACTAAAATACCTATTTTTTTGTACCTACAGAAGATTCATGGATTTTTTTCCGGGCCAGCAGGTTTCTCCGGGAAACTTTGGGTACTACGACTGCCTAATATGGAATATCACCTAATTTTGCGCTCCGATGGAAAGAGTTTAAACCAGTTCTCCTATATTTAGGGTTGAATGCGAAAAAATGAGAAGATTATTTTTTATTTCCTGCTTGTTGATTGTGCCATCATTGTCGGGCCTCGTTAGCTGCGACCTCAAGAAAGGGGACAATCCCAAAGATTCAAATACAGCCGATATAATCATATATGGGGGTACGTCCGCAGCTGTAATCGCCGCAGTGGAAGCAAAGATGTCGGGTAAGTCGGTTATTGTTGTCTCGCCCGACAAGCATTTGGGTGGACTTACCTCTGGTGGATTGGGATATACGGATACCGGTGACAAAAGTGTCATTGGAGGATTGGCGAGGGAATTTTACCATAGATTGTGGTTACATTACAACAGTGATGAAGCCTGGCAATGGCAGAAAAAAGAAGATTATGGCAATAAGGGACAAGGGACCGTGGCCATAGATGGGGAAAATAGGACCATGTGGATTTTTGAACCGCATGTGGCCGAAAAGGTGTTCGAGGACCTTGTTAAAGAATACGATATCCGGGTAGACAGGGATGAATGGTTGAATAGGGAAGATGGCGTGGTTAAAAAAGAAGGTAAAATACGATCCATTCAAACCTTATCGGGGAAGACGTATAATGGCAAGATATTTTTGGATACCACCTATGAGGGTGACCTAATGGCGGCGGCAGGGGTAAGTTACCACGTTGGTCGGGAGGCCCGGGAAGAATATGGCGAAGAATGGAACGGGGTACAAACAGGGGTGCTTCACCATGAGCACTGGTTTCAATCGGATATTTCGCCCTACGTTGTTCCTGGAGATTCCGAGAGCGGTATACTACCTGGGGTTTCGGATAAAGACCCAGGGGAGAAATACAGTGGGGATAATAAGATCCAGGCGTATTGTTTTAGGACGTGTATGACTGATTACGAACCCAATAGAGTGCCATTTCCAAAGCCGGAGGGTTATGATTCAATGCAATATGAATTATTGGCCCGGGTTTTTGATTCGGGCAGGAAGGATTGGTTCAATAAATTTGATCTGATCCCCAATCACAAGACCGATACCAACAACCACGGCCCCTTTAGTAGCGATTATATAGGAATGAATTATGATTATCCAGAAGCTTCCTATGAAAGACGCAAAGAAATAATTGACGAGCACAAACAGTACCAGCAGGGACTTTTGTGGTTTGTGGCCAATGACCCAAGGGTTCCGATGGATATTCAGACAGCAATGCAAAGATGGGGATTGGCGAAGGACGAATTTGTGGACAACGGCAATTGGCCCCATCAATTGTACATAAGGGAGGCTCGAAGAATGACGGGCGAGTACATAATGACGGAAAACGAGTTGTTGAAGCGCAGGCCCACGCCGAGACCCGTGGGTATGGGATCTTATGGCATGGACTCCCACAACGTGCAACGATATATTAAGCCTGATGGTTTTGTGCAGAACGAAGGGGATATCGGGGTAAGCACCAAAGGGCCTTATTCCATATCCTATGGTTCCCTGGTACCAAAAAAAGAGGAGTGCCAAAACTTATTGGTCCCGGTATGTGTGTCTTCCAGCCATATCGCCTTTGGATCGATACGAATGGAGCCCGTGTTTATGATCTTGGGCCAGTCGGCCGCCGCCGCCGCAGTAATGGCACTTAATGAAGGGGTTGCGGTCCAGGACATTGATTACGACAAACTGAAGGGGGTTCTTTTGAAGGAAGGACAAATTTTGAATTAGACCGTGGTCATACTATACCCGCTTCCCCAACTCAATGATTTCTAGATTTTTTATTTCCTCCCCTTCAATTTCGAACCTTAGCATGGTCCGGACCTGGTGAAAACCATACTTTCCGCAGGCTCCCGGATTCATATGTAGCAGCCCTAATTTTTTATCCCACATTACCTTCAATATATGGGAATGGCCCGTAATAAATAACTTGGGCGGATTGTTTTTAATTTCTTCGCGAATGCGCTGGTTGTATTTATTGGGGTAACCCCCAATGTGGGTTATCCATACGTCCACTTTTTCGCAATGGAAACGGTTATCCAGCGGATATTCCAATTGTGCTTTGGCGTCATCGATATTCCCGTACACCGCCCTAAATGGTTTTATTGCGCTAAGGGCATCGGCGACCTCTAGCGATCCAATATCCCCCGCGTGCCAAATTTCATCGGCCTGTTCGGCATATTTAAGGATGGTGTTGTCCATATGGCCATGGGTATCGGATAGAAGGAGGATTTTGGTCACGTCTCTCGCTTGGGATTTGGTGTTTAAAATTGCTTCAGGTATCTATTGTTTGTAGTTTCAGTTTGGCAACTTAAAACCAGAAACGGATAAAATGGATATAGATTCAAGTTGATGGTAGGGGAGTTTAAGCCGTTGCACCTAACTTTTGTCCATTTTCTATATTCACTTTTCTTTATTCTTGCGGGGAACAAGTATCTTTGTCCCTTACAAAAATAACCCTTTCGATTGAGATATTTTCTTGCCTTTTCCTATTTTGGAGCTTCCTATCACGGGTGGCAACGACAGCCCAATGCCCACACGGTGCAACAGGTTTTGGAAGAGGTTCTTACCGATCTTTTGCAGGAAACGGTAACCCTTGTGGGGGCTGGCAGAACGGATGCCGGGGTACATGCAAGGCAAATGTTCGCCCATTTTGATTTTGGTCCTATTGAGGACCTTGGATTTTTGATCTACCGTATGAATGCGTATTTGCCCAACGATATCGCGGTAAGTAACATATTCAAGGTTAGGGATGATGCCCACGCACGATTTGATGCCTTGGAACGCACCTACGAGTATTGGGTAGTTCAGGAAAAGAATCCCTTTTATAAGGATAACGCCCATTTTATCAAGCATCCGCTGGATATGGATATAATGAATCAAGGGGCATCGGTTTTATTGGCGCATACGGATTTTGAGTGCTTTTCAAAATCCAACACGGATGTAAGGACCTATCTATGCCAAATAAAATCTGCAAAGTGGGAATTTGATGGGGAGAAGTTGATATTTGAAATAACTGCAGACCGATTTTTAAGGAATATGGTACGGGCAATCGTCGGTACTTTGTTGGATTTAGGTTTAGGGAAATCCACTTTGGAAGATTTGGAAGCAATCCTATTGAGCAGGGACAGACGACATGCAGGAGCTTCAGTCCCTGCAAAAGGTTTATATTTGACAAAGGTTTTATACCCAAGGAATATTTATGTCACAGCAGGTTAAAGAAGAAGGAAAAGCATTCGATTACAGCCTTTTTAAGAGGTTGTTAAAGTACACAAAACCGTATCGGATCACCTTTTACGGGGTTGCCCTTGCAGCCATACTTTTATCCGGATTTGCGGTCTTGACCCCGGTTATCGTTGGTAACATTGTTGATGGGGCCATAAAGATGAAGGATGGAGGGCTGTTGCTGGGCCTTACCCTAGCCTTGATCGGCGTACTGCTGGGCCAAGTTTTGAGCCAATTGTCCTTTAATTACTATGCCAATTGGTTGGGGGAAATGGTGATAAAGGATATTCGTATCGACCTATTCAAGAAAATGCTCGGTTTTAAAATGAAGTATTTTGACAACTCGTCCATTGGGGTGCTGGTGACACGGGCGGTGGCCGATATGCAACGGATCGGGGAAATCTTTAGTGAAGGTTTTTTTGTTATTATATCGGATTTGTTGAAAATGTTTGTGGCGGCCGGGGTTATGTTGTGGATCAACTGGAAATTGGCCTTAATCGTTTTTGGGTTGCTGCCTCTTATCATGTACGCCACACGTTTGTTCCAAAGGGCTATGAAATTTGCCTTTACGGATGTGCGGGGACAAGTGTCCAATCTCAATTCCTTTGTGCAAGAGCGAATCTCCGGGATCAAAATCGTACAACTTTTTACACGGGAAAAAATAGAAAGTGAAAAATTCAGAAAAATCAATGAAAGGCATCAGAATGCCTGGTTGAAGACGGTGTGGTACAACTCCATCTTCTTTCCAGTGGCCGAAATCGTATCCTCCATCGCCATAGGTTTGATCGTTTGGTACGTGGGACTTCAAAACGTGGAAGGTTTGGGCAAGGAAGAATTCGGAACGATTTTTACCTTCATAATGCTTTCGGATATTCTGTTTAGGCCCTTGCGCCAGATTGCGGATAAGTTCAACACCCTACAAATGGGCATGGTGGCCGCCAACAGGGTTTTCAAGATTCTCGATACGGATAGCCAAATTGAGGATACAGGTACGCTCACCACGGAAGTCGTTGAAGGAAAAATTGAATTTTCCAATGTGCGGTTTGGTTATTTACAGGATGAGGAAGTGCTTCACGGCATTTCCTTTTCGGTAGAACCAGGTCAAACGGTTGCTATTGTTGGGGCTACCGGCGCAGGGAAATCTACCATTATCAATTTATTGAACCGGTTCTATGAGATTAATTCCGGGGCAATATTGTTGGATGGGGTCGATGTAAAAGATTATAAGCTCTCCTTTTTACGTGCCAAAATCGCGGTGGTATTGCAAGACGTGTTTTTGTTTGCCGACACTATTGCCAACAATATTTCCTTGAAGACCGATTCCGTTTCCATGGAAGACATTGAAATTGCAGCAAAGGACATTGGGGTACACGATTTTATAAGTAGTTTGCCAGGGGGATACAATTACAACGTAAAGGAACGCGGTGCCATGCTGTCCAGCGGCCAGCGTCAGTTGATCGCTTTTTTAAGGGCCTATGTCAGCAATCCGAGTATCTTGGTTCTGGATGAGGCTACCTCGTCGGTAGACACGTATTCCGAGCAATTGATACAAAGAGCCACGGACAAATTAACCCAAGGGCGTACGTCCATAATAATTGCCCATCGTTTGGCAACCATAAAGAAGGCGGATAAGATCTTAGTGATGGATGCAGGTGAGATTATTGAAATAGGCACCCACAAGGAGTTGTTGAAAAAGGGGGGATATTACAGGGATTTGTACGAAGCGCAATTTATGGCCGAGGAAATTGCCTGATCACACCAAATCGTCCTTTATCATGCTGGAAAGTTCGGTAAGATCCTTGAACAGGATAAATTCCCCGCCCTTAATATAGGAAATTTGCCCGGTCTCCTCACTGACGACCAGAACCAAGGCGTCCGTTTTTTCGCTGATCCCTACCGCTGCCCTATGGCGGAGGCCAAAACGCAACGGGATGGTCCTCTCATTGGATACGGGCAGAATGACCCGCGTAGCCACGATATAATTATCCTGAATTACCGTGGCCCCATCGTGCAGCGGACTGTTCTTGTAAAAAATGCTCTCTATGATGGGTTGGTTTACCTCAATGTTCATTTTATCCCCGGTAGACTTAACAAAATCCAAAGGGTTATTCCGTTCAATGACGATGATGGCCCCGGTCTTGGTCGAAGCCATCTTTTCACAAGCCCCTAAAATTGCTTCCATATTGGTTTCTGAGGTAAGACCTTCCTGCTTAAGGAATTTAAAATGCCGAATAAAGCCCCTCTTGGTCGCAAAATTGGTGGATCCCACCATAAGGAGAAATTTCCGGATTTCTTGTTGAAAAACAATGATCAATGCAATAAGTCCGACCTGCATAAACCCCCCGACCATACTACTTATCATTTTCATGTCGAGCAATTCGGTAAGTTTCCAAAAGCCCCAAATGATTACGATTCCTATAAAGATATTTATGGCAACCGTTCCGCGGACCAGTTTGTAGATATAATAGAGGAGTACCGCAACAAGAATAATGTCAATAAGGTCGGTAATCCTAAAGTCGAGAAAGTTTAAAAAATCCAATCCTGCCGTTTTTGTAAAAATAGGAAAATATGGTCAGGCCGGGAACAAGAAATCAAAGATTTTCTTGAAGCAGTGCTTCGGCCAATTTTATGCATTCTGTGGCCTCCCTAACATCGTGTACCCTTAGAATATTGGCGCCTTGCAAAAGTGCTACCATATTTAGTGCGGTTGTGCCGTTCAGGGCGCGGTCCGCATCTATTTCCAGCAATCCGTAAATCATCGATTTTCTACTTAGACCGGTCAAGATAGGTACTTTTAAGGTTTTGAAAAGCTGTAAATTATGGAGTAACTTATAGTTTTGGCCCAAAGTTTTGGCAAAACCAAACCCGGGATCTATGATTAGGTCGCAAATGCCAAATGATCTTGCCATGGCGACCCTTTCCGAAAAATAGAAAAGAATTTCCCCGATCAGATCGTCATAGTTTGTTAGTTGTTGCATGGAACGGGGGGTGCCCTTGAGGTGCATCATTATATAAGGTACGTGATGTTCTGCTATAGTGGCCATCATGTCCCCGTCAAGTTTTCCAGCGGATATATCGTTGATCATCGCGGCCCCTAGGGAAATACATTCCTGGGCCACAATACTCCTATATGTGTCGATGGAAAGCAAGAGTTCGGGAAATTCCTTAAGGAGCTGCTCCACCACTGGGAGTATCCTGGCCAACTCTTCATCAATAGAAATATCTTCCGCCTTGGGCCTGGAGCTATAGGCACCTACATCAATAAAATCAGCTCCCTCGGAAATCATTTTTTCTACCTGAAAAATTATGGCGTCCAGATCTTTATGTTTTCCGCCATCGTAAAAGGAATCGGGGGTAAGATTAAGGATGCCCATTACTTTTGGTTTGGTAAGATCGATTAGGTTTCCTTTGCAGTTGATCGTCATAGGATATTTGTTAGTACTAAGTATTTAGTACAAAGTATTAAGGAATCACATCAATTTTGAATCTGTATTAAATACTAAATGCCCAATACTTTGTACTCATTACTTTGTACTCATTACTTTGTGCCCAATACTTTGTACTTTGCATTTAAAGCGTGAACTTTGAACATTTAAATTATTTAAGCGAAATTTACGCAAATTACCTAAAATACATGCAGCAAACCTCCGAACAATACGATGCGGTTATAAAAACTTGTCGCGAACTATTTCAAAAAAAAATGGCGGATTATGGCAGTGCATGGCGTATTCTACGACTTCCTTCCCTTACCGATCAAATTTTTATCAAAGCCCAGCGAATACGAAGTCTACAAGAAAACGTTGTCAGGAAGGTAGATGAGGACGAGAAATCGGAATTTGTGGGCATCGTGAATTATTCCATAATGGCCTTGATCCAATTGGAAAAAGGGGTGGTAGACCAACCCGATCTTGACCTTAAGGAGGCCCTTGAACTGTACGATAAGCACAGTGCCGCCACCAAGGCATTGATGGAGAACAAAAACCACGACTACGGTGAGGCGTGGAGGGATATGAGGGTAAGCTCGTTGACCGATCTTATTCTGCAAAAACTACTACGGGTAAAACAAATTGAAAACAATAAAGGGAAAACCGTGGTTAGTGAAGGCATTGATGCCAATTATCAGGATATGGTGAACTATGCAGTGTTCGCACTGATCCATTTGGAACTTGGCGTTTAGGGGCTGGAATTTTGAATTTTTAAGTTTTTGGAATTTATATAGAAAAATGAAGTATTTAGTAGCGTTCAGTAGGGTAGTTGTAGGAATCTTGTTTATCATCAGTGGGATGATAAAGCTCAATGATCCCATGGGTTTTTCATTTAAATTGGAGGAGTATTTTAGTCCAGGGGTATTGGATCTTCCCGCCTTAGTGCCTTATGCGCTGATGATAGCCGTTTTTCTTGTGATTTTGGAGGTCCTGTTGGGCATAATGCTGCTGGTCGGATTCCGGGTCAGGTTTACGGTTTGGAGCCTGTTGATCATGATACTGTTTTTTACGTTTCTCACTTTTTATTCCGCTTATTTTAATAAGGTAACCGATTGTGGCTGTTTTGGCGATGCTGTAAAATTGACTCCCTGGGAGTCGTTTACAAAGGATGTGGTTTTGCTGATATTGATCCTGATTTTGTTCAAGGGCCAGAAATATATCAAATCCATACTTGGATTCGGAACCCAGCGGTTCATCGTGGTAGTTTGCCTTTTGGGTTGTGTGATTTTTGGTTACTATGTACTGAACCACCTTCCGGTAAAGGATTTTAGGCCCTATAAAATTGGAAAGAATATTGAGGAGGGGATGATTGTACCCGAGGGGGCTCTAAAACCAATTTACGACTATGCCTGGAAATTTAACGTCGATGGTGAGGAAAAGACCATAGTGACCCAAGGGGATTACCCTAGCGTTGATGGGGATTTTATCGGAGTGGAGACCACCGAGGTCCAAAAAGGGTATGAACCTCCAATCCATGATTTTACCATTGAGCAAAATGGGGAAAATTTTGCAACAACCCTGTTGGAAGAGCCAAAATTGGTGATGGTTATTTCATATGATTTGCAAAAAAGCAATAAGGAAGCTTTCAAGGAAATAAAAAAGGTGACCGACAAGGCGCTGAATAATGGCTACAAAGTAATAGGAATGTCGGCTTCCTCCCCTGAAATAGCGGACCAAATAATTTCTACGTACCAACTGGACTTCGAGTTTTATTTTACCGATGAGACTGCCTTAAAAACCATCGTACGATCTAATCCTGGAGTTTTGGTTCTGGAAAAGGGTACCATTAAACAAAAGGTTCATTATAATGATGTGGATAAGTTGAAATTTTGATAGCGTAGTTTATTATGGGGTTTAAATACTTTGTTTTATTGATTGTTCTTCAATTATCCGTAGTAGTGAATGCACAGGGAAAGGAATTTACCCAAGCTGCATTATCCGACACCTTATTGGATACGGACGGAAATGAACTTACATTTGATTCCATTCTTAAAAAACACAAAGGGAAACCGATTTTTATAGATATTTGGGCAACTTGGTGCCGGGATTGCCTGGAAGTTATGCCACAATTACATGAATTGATGGGTGAGAACAAAAATGTGGATTTTGTATTTATTTCCCTGGATAAAAATCAAGAGAATTGGCGCAAGGGAATAGACAAGTACGATCTTGGTACCCATTATCATTATTTTTCGAACAAGGGATGGAAATCCGATCTTTTTACATCCATTGATCTCGATTGGGTACCCCGCTATATGATTATTGGGCCGGATGGGAAAATAGAACTTTATAAGGCGATCAAACTGGATGATAAGGAATTGATAAAAAAAATAGAACTAAACAATAAAAGATGAGAAGTAAGATTGTAGCTGGTAATTGGAAAATGAACAAGAATTTAAGGGAAACGGAGGCACTGTTGTCCGAACTCTCCTCAAAACTGCCCGATACCAAGGCAGAAGTCATGGTGGCGCCAACCTTCGTTAACCTTACGGGAGCCTTACAAAATTTAAAAGGATCTTCTATTGAGGTCATCGCCCAGAATATGCATTTTGCAGAAAGTGGTGCCTATACTGGGGAGATATCCGCTGATATGTTATTGTCCATAGGTGTCAAAACGGTAATAATCGGCCATTCTGAGCGGAGGGCCTATTTTGGGGAAACCGATGAAATTTTGGCAAAGAAAGTTAAGGCAGCCCTTGGTAAAAAAATGAGGGTAATGTTCTGTTTTGGAGAGGAACTTGAAGATCGCAAAACGGGAAATCACTTTAAAGTTGTAAAAAGTCAACTTAAAAATGCTCTTTTTGGTTTGGAGGCCAGCGCGTGGACCAATATTATTTTGGCCTATGAACCCGTTTGGGCCATCGGTACCGGGGAAACCGCTTCCCCTGAACAAGCACAGGAGATGCATGCCTTTATCCGAAATACCATTTCCGAAGCCTTTAATTCGACTATTGCTAATGAAGTATCCATTTTATATGGTGGCAGTGTAAAGCCGGCCAACGCCAAGGAAATTTTCTCCAAACCCGATGTGGATGGTGGATTGATAGGCGGTGCTTCCTTAGTCGCCGATGACTTTGTTGCCATAATTAATGGGATAGCCTAAAGCCCCTAGCCCCTTCGGTTGCCATAGGCCTGCCGAGGGCGTGGCCCAAAGAAGGAATTTTAAGCTCAAGTTCAAGCTCAATAAGTTTATGGGTTTAAAGTTAAGTTTTTTTATTTTCAACCATAAACCATAAACCATAAACCATAAACCATAAACCATAAACCATAAGCCATAAGCCATAAACCAATAACATTGTCCAATACCAACAACATATACATAGAATACAGTTTCAAGGCAACTCCCCTTCAGCCGGCATCGGATATATTGATTGCCCAGCTGGGCGAAGTGGGATTCGAAAGCTTTGTGGAGACCGAGGAAGGGGTGTTGGCCTATATCAACAAAAAGGATTGGCGACAAGATATGCTCAGCCATATCCAAATTTTCGAAAACCCAAACTTTCACTTCGAGTTTAAGTATGTTGAAATTGAACAGGAAAATTGGAACAGTACCTGGGAATCAAATTTTAACCCCATTCAGGTGGGTAAGGATTGTACCGTACGGGCACCCTTTCACGAAAGGCCCAAAATGGGTTTTGACGTTGTGATCGAACCCAAAATGAGTTTTGGGACCGGGCATCATGAGACCACCCATATGATGCTACAGCATATTTTGGACCATGGTTTTGACGGTAAATCCGTTTTGGATATGGGTAGTGGTACAGGGGTACTGGCCATCCTGGCAGCGATGAAAGGCGCCACTGTCATTGATGCCATTGATGTAGACCACTGGTGCTACCTCAATGCAACGGAAAATGCGGAAAGGAACAATTGTACCCAGGTCCGGGTTTTGGAAGGGGATGTTTCCTTGCTTAAGAATCAAAAATACGACATCATTCTGGCCAATATCAACAGAAATATTCTGCTAGAGGATATTCCTGCCTATGCTTCCGTACTGGTTAGGGAAGGGATGCTGTTTTTAAGTGGGTTTTATAAGGAAGATATACCTGTGATATCCGCAAAATGTGCAGAAGTTGGACTCAAATTCGAAAAAAACCTAGAAAAAAATAATTGGGTAGCGGTAAAATATGTATTTTAGATAGTCTAAATGTTTCTAACACCAATATTTTGGAAATGTGATGACTACAGATAAGCAAGTCGGATTAAGGACTTATAGAGGAAGGACAAAAGACACTAAAATATTATTTCTGGATTGAAACGCACAAAAGTTGGCAGGTAAGGTATTTTTTATGCACGGGCTGTCCTTGATTTTTCGTCTCCTTATCTTTTATCTAGATCAACCTGGTTCAATTTGAATGCAGAAATTCTATGCCATATTCAATAACACTAGTATAAATAATTTGCTATGGGTACCAAGGAAAGAGTCTCGGAAGAGGTGCTTTTATCTGAAGAGACGGTAAAACAGAAGGAAATTGTACTTTTTAATGACGATGTGAACACTTTTGAGCATGTTATCCAAACCTTGATTTCGGCCTGCGACCATTCTCCAGAACAGGCGGAGCAATGTTCCCTTATTGTGCATTACAATGGTAAATGTACCGTAAAAACAGGGGAGTATGAGGATTTGAAACCTCGGTGCAGAAAGCTCCTTCAAGCTGGCTTAAGCGCCGAAATCATTTAAATTACAAATTGTATGCCCACCTAGGGGAAAGAGAAATTTTATTATTTCTGTCAACTACAACCGTAGGCCGTAAAAGCCTCATTTGCTGTTTGGAGTCGCTATGTTTCGATCGGAATTTTTGGTCAATGTGGCAACTTCTTCCTTAGCATTCCATAGACAAAGGTTCCCAAGAGCGCTCCGGCAATGACAATCAGCATGGTAAAGACTCCCGTCCCCACCAAAATATACATGGGTCCGGGGCAGGCCCCGGCAAGTGCCCATCCTAGGCCAAAGATCGTTCCGCCCAAAATATTTGCCGTATATTGTTTTTCTTTTGGAGGAAAATCTATTTCGTGTCCATCGCTGCTTTTGAGCTTTACCTTCTTGAAAACCTGAACGAAAATAATTCCCAAAACAACTGCGGAACCAATAATCCCGTACATGTGAAAGGACTGAAATTTGAACATTTCATATATTCGGTACCAGGATACCGCTTCTGACTTTACCAAAACGATACCGAAAAAGATACCGACCAAAAGGAATTTTAAATATTTCATACGTTTAAATTTTTGTAATCATCTGATAACAAATTAATTAAAAAACCCGCCTAAGCGACATGTCGGGCAGGTTGAAAGCGTATGTAACCGCTACGCTCCCGCCCGAACGTACCGTTAGGTACGGTCGGGCTCCCATTAAAAATTCCAAACATTGCCTTTTGTGAAGAAATTTTTAAAATTTATTAATGCTCGTTTCATCCGTTAGTTGTTTGGGGTTTGTTGTGCTTGGTTTTTTATTAACTTCCAACGGGACACTTTATACTGTACACCGACGACTTTTTTCTTTTTTATCCAAAAATTAAAGGAAGTAAAAAATAAGTCATCGTAAGTCCACCAATAAAGAATCCGATCACCGCAACAAGTGATGGCAATTGAAGATTGCTCAACCCTGTAATGGCATGTCCCGAAGTACAGCCCCCGGCATAACGAGTTCCAAACCCGACCAGAAATCCGGCAATAATCAAGATTCCAAAACCTTTTAGGGTGGCTACGTGTTGCCAATCGTAAATTTCTGGCGGCAAAAGCGATGCCCCTGCATCTGTAAAGCCTAGATCGCCCAAATCATTAACGGTATTGGGATTCAGGGCTATTACGCTGTGGTCCGACAAAAATTGGGTGGCCACAAATCCCCCGATAACGGTCCCAAGAACAACTACGAGATTCCAGCGCTGTGCCTTCCAGTCGAAATTAAAATACTCCGAGAATTTGCCCGCTCCACCCATGGAGCAAAGGGATTCAAGATTGGAGGACATTCCAAAGTTCTTTCCGAAATAGATCAATAGCAACATCGTCAACGTAATCAATGGACCCGAAATATACCAGGGCCAAGGTTGTAAAATGAATTCCATAAATTTTTAATTTTTACAAATATACTATGTAGAGGGTAAGATAGAGGTACTAAATTTTGAGTTCCATTGGTTTTTTGTAAGATTCGATGAGCGTATAATATCAAAAAACTTCCAAAGCGGTTTTGGGCCTTGGAAGTTTTGGCTGAGTAGAAGATTGATAAACTTAAGGGTTAAGACAAATATTTGGGCCTAGAAATTAATGGTATAGCCAAAAGTTACATTGGTATTCTTATTGTCTATGCTAGCAGGGGTTGGAAACCCCGTGTCATATAAGTATTTTTCCGAATCCCGAAACGATTGATTGAATGCAACATCCAATCTGCTGGGACCAAAAGTGAACCCTAAACCAGCTGAATATCCATTAAGACTTCCAACGGTGATGCCATTTTTATACGGGCTCTGTTCGTATCTATAACCTCCCCTTAAGCTAATAATACGACCCACCCTATATTCGCCGCCAACCCGTAGGGAGGACACCCCGCCCAATTGGTTCGAGATGTATTCATTTTCGGAAGCAAAGCTAGGGTCGTTGTTGGGCCGTAACTCGGCATTGGCCATATCTTGAAATTGATAATCCAAGCTGATTAATCCGTTCTTTCCAAAAATTACGGCCATACTGCCCGTAACTTTTCCAGGCGTTTTAATGGTATAGGAATTATAAACGTTTGCAATATCAAAATTAATATACCCAATATCGGAATCCGCAAGATCGGAATTAATTTGTTGGGAAGTCTCATCCCTTAGGTCGTACCATGTCGGGGATTCATAGCTAGCACCAACCCTAAAAAATTCGTTTACTTTTGCTATAGCACCCAAACTGAATGAAAATCCATATCCATCCGTATGCAAAAAGTTGTCAAAACTGGTAAATGAGATTTCGGAATCGGAGGCGAATCTATTTTCCTTTAATTTGGTAATGTTATTGTACACTACGGTATTAAAATTCAGGGAGGCCCCTATAAACAGAAAATCTTGGTACTGGGAAGCAAAGTTGGCAGTTAGTTTGCTGTTTTGCCCAGAAGTACTTTGGGAATAAATCTGATTTAACTGGGCGTACTTTGCATTGGAAATATAATCCGTACCGTTTTCGTTAGACACGTTTAAAGGGTCGATAATACCACCATAGTATCCCAAAAAGGCTTGCTGTGCCGAATAACCATAGCTAGCCCCGATATCCAAATAGGCATCTTCAATATATTCCCCGTCCTGCAATAGTATATTGCCAAAAGGAACGCCTGTTGCAAAATTCAAAAAATAATTATCAATCCCTTGATCGCTAGGACCTGATATATACATCCCATTATCAAAATTTTGGACCATATCATAATTAAATGCCATGGTAAATCTTTTCCAAGCCGAGGAACTTGAGTTGTCTTTGAATACAAAAGCACCCCCTGCCTGATTTAGTAGAAAGGAATTTAAACTGCTTTCGTTGTTCTGGCCAAAATATGAAGTTTCGTTCTTTCTGTTAAAATTGGAAGCCGTTAAAGTAAACTGACCATTATTAAAAACGGCAGAGCCAGCTGGATTGATGTTCAAAGCGGATAAATCTCCCCCCAGAGCACCAAATGCGCCACTAAGGCCCTGGTAACGCGCAGTCCCTTGAATGTTTTCCGTGCTTAATCGCAGTACGTCATTTATGTTTTGCGCAGTGCCCAGGGCACAGGCAAATAGGAACAGTAGAGTAAAGGTATACTTCTTCATCTGTCAGGTTTTGGTTTTTGAAAATGAATGATTGGAGTTAATTTCTTCGTGATCCTCCTCCGCTACTGCCAGAAGAAGATCGAACAGCACCGGATGAACCCGAACTTCGGTAGCTACCGCTACTAGAGCTTCTGGCACTTGTGTTGCCAGAGCTTCGGGAGGTTGAAGGGGATACTGTAGAAGGTCTTGAGCTGCTTCCAGTCGGTGCCGAACTTCTATAGGTACTTCGGTTAGAATTTCCATTGGCGTTGCTATAGGTGCTTCCCCTAGAAACCCCAGTGTTGCCATTGCTACTACTGTAGGTAGGGACGGCCCTAGTGCTTCTGCTTGTACGATAAGATCTATTTTGTTCAGCCGCATCCACACCAACGGTTCTTCTGGCTGCAGTGCTGTTGCTGTAATCCGAATACCTTCTCGCTGTAGATGTTGAGGTCTTAGTGTTCGTACCTGTTCTATATCTGGCATTGGTATTTCTATTGCTTACCGTGTTGGTATATGATCGTCTAGCAGAATTTTCGGTAAGATAATTGTTGTTATAATAACCCCTGCGGCCCGTAGTATATCCATAATGCCTGTATCCATTATAACCATAATAGGGATAATATGGATTATAGGGGTAATACGGATAGTAACCTCCATACCATCCACCTCCATAGCCCCAGCCTGGATATCCGTAACCCCAGCCTACACCATAGTATCCACCGTACCATGGGTTATACCAGCCACCGTAGCCCCAATATCCCGCGTATCCTCCGTAATATCCACCGTACCATGGACTGTAATAACCATATCCGCCGTTGTAAACATTTATGCTAACCGAAGTGGGATTGTCTCCCCATCCGCCATAACCGTTATAGTCATTGTTGGATTCAAAATAATTGCCTTTGGACGCCGGCGCAATACTGTCTTGGTTTGTACCTCCGTAGTAACTGTCCACATCCGTAAATATTTCGCTATCCAACACCTCCTGGTATTGATTTGCTTTCTCACTGAAGTATTCTCCGTAAGTATTGGTCTGCTGTTGTGTCTTTGGCTGGGATGTGGAATAACTCCCTTCCGTGACTTGCTGGCTGCCACTGTTGTATATGCCATCATTATCATAGTAAGATGCCTGCTGATACGACCCACAGGAAACAAATAGGAATCCTATGAGTGCCACTGTGGCAATCATTTTAAATTTTTTGTGGGGTAGTGAATATATCATGGTTGAATTTTTTAAAAGTTTAAATCGACTCATTATTGTTGGCAACATAAAAATAGTTAGTTTTACCGATCTATTTTGTTAATAAAATGGCAAGTTTTATGCCAAACTACGAATAATGGGCAAAAATCTAACTAAAAGGAGCGAAGATTACTCCAAATGGTATAACGAACTCGTTGTTAAAGCGGATTTGGCTGAAAATTCAGGGGTAAGGGGATGTATGGTAATTAAGCCCTATGGCTACGCCATTTGGGAAAAGATGCAATCCGCATTGGACCAAATGTTCAAGGATACGGGTCATGAGAATGCCTATTTCCCGTTGTTTATTCCAAAATCCTACCTTAGCAAGGAAGCGAGCCATGTAGAAGGATTCGCAAAAGAATGTGCCGTGGTAACGCACTATAGGTTGAAAAACGCTGAAGATGGTAGTGGGATTATTGTGGATCCCGATGCCAAACTGGAGGAAGAACTTATAGTTAGGCCTACATCCGAGACTATTATTTGGGATACGTATAGAAGATGGATCCAATCATACAGGGACCTTCCTTTACTGATCAATCAATGGGCCAATGTGGTCCGTTGGGAAATGCGAACGCGCCTCTTTTTGCGCACTTCGGAATTTTTATGGCAGGAAGGCCATACCGCCCATGCTACGGAAGCCGAGGCCATTTCGGAAGCGGAGCAGATGATGAACGTATATGCTGATTTTGCCGAGAACTTTATGGCCATGCCCGTAATTAAGGGCACTAAAACAGAAAGTGAGCGTTTCGCAGGAGCGTTGGAAACGTATTGTATTGAGGCTCTTATGCAGGATGGAAAGGCATTGCAGGCAGGCACCTCCCATTTCTTAGGTCAGAATTTTGCAAAGGCCTTTGATGTGATGTTTGCCAACAAGGAAGGTAAGCAAGAATATGTTTGGGCAACATCATGGGGGGTTTCCACAAGATTGATGGGAGCCTTGGTCATGACGCATAGTGACGATAATGGTTTGGTTTTACCCCCAAAATTGGCCCCAATACAAGTGGTTATCGTGCCCATTTACAAAGGTTTGGATCAGTTGGATGCCATTTCTGATAAGGTTGCCCCGTTGGTGCAACAGCTTCGGGACAAGGGTATTTCTGTCAAATATGACAATAGGGACACCCAAAAGCCTGGTTTTAAGTTTAACGAATATGAACTTAAGGGAGTGCCCGTCCGTTTGGCCATTGGTCAGCGCGATATGGAGAACAATACCTACGAGGTGGCGCGTAGGGATACCTTGCAAAAGGAGACCGTATCCGATGCGGAGGTGGTGTCCAAGATAGAATTTTTACTGGATGATATTCAGAAGAATGTATATCAAAAGGCCTTTCAATTTAGGGAGTCGCAAATTACTCCGGTAGATACTTACGAGGAGTTTAAATCTGTTTTGGAAGATAACGGAGGCTTTATCTCCGCCCATTGGGACGGGACGGCCGAAACCGAAGAAAGGATTAAAGAAGAAACAAAGGCTACTATTCGCTGTATTCCTTTGGATGGCAAGGAAGAAAATGGAAGCTGTATGCTAACAGGGAAACCATCGTCTAGACGGGTCCTGTTTGCAAGGGCATATTAGTACTATGGAATATTGCCATTATTCTATCCGGAATTGATGGGGTATGGATATACGGTCACAATGCGTTGCATTCTTAAATTTTTGCAGGTGCATAAGTGCAGGTAACTATTGGTCAAAAAAAATTATGCAGGTGTTGCAATAGTGAAAAATAGTTGTATTTTTGCACCCGCTAATGAATTTAGAATTGCGTTTATAGTGTAGTGTTTTTAGATATAATCTTGGTTTACGACTGGATAATCAAAAACTGCACCTCGTAATCTAAAATGAAACGGTCCGTTCGTCTAGGGGTTAGGACGCCAGGTTTTCATCCTGGTAACAGGGGTTCGATTCCCCTACGG
>SWCD01024345.1_pt1 | contig 74986 bp, 68 predicted proteins | sample 4693011 | NCBI WGS metagenome assembly SWCD01 (sample SAMN10267278, study PRJNA491770) | bioreactor metagenome | isolation source: DHS bioreactor inoculated with marine | place: Japan: Omine Ridge, Nankai Trough
GCGGCCGCCGGCTGCCAGCAGGCCCCGCAGCCCGCCACCAGCACCGACGCCGCCGGCAACACCATCACCGAATGGCCGCTGCCGGCAGGCCGCGGCGCGGCCGAGCCGGACCTGTTCCTGGCCCCCGACGGCCGCCTGCTGCTGAGCTGGATCAGGCCCTTCAGCCAGAACCGCCACGAGCTGCAGTTCAACAGCTTCGATCGCCAGGGACAGTGGCAATGGTCGCCCAAGGCCATCGCCGTGGGTGCGTCGATGTTCGTCAACTGGGCCGACACCCCGCACATCGCCGCGACCGCCGATGGCGCGATATGGGCGCACTGGCTGCAGAGGACGCGCGGCGCCAATGCCGGGGAAGAAGGCGCGGACACCTCTTACGACATCTTCGTCGCCCGCTCGGGCGACGGCGGCCTGACCTGGGGCACGCCGATCCGCCCGCACAACGACGGCCGGGCGGTCGAACACGGCTTCGTTTCGTTCTGGCCGGCCGCGCGCGACCGGCTCGGCGTGGCCTGGCTCGACGGCCGCAACATGGCCGGCGCCGCGCACGGCGACGGCATGATGTCGCTGCGTGCAGCGACGCTGGACCCAACGCCGCGCGTGCACGACGACGCCGAGATCGATTCTTCCGTCTGCGACTGCTGCGGTACCGACGTGGCGGTCACCGCGCGCGGCCCGCTGCTGGTCTATCGCGACCGCACCGTCGACGAGATCCGCGACATCTACGCCACCCGCTTCGATGGCGCTGCATGGCGCGCGCCGCAGCCGGTGCACGTCGACGGCTGGAAGATGCCGGCCTGTCCGGTCAACGGACCGGCGGTCGCGGCCGACGGCGACAACGCGGTGGTTGCCTGGTACAGCGCGGCGAACGACACGCCGATGCTCGAGCTTGCCTACAGCGCGGATGCCGGCGACAGCTTCGCTGCGCCGGTCGTGGTCGACCGGGACGCCGCGGTGCAGGGCCGCACCGACGTCGCGCTCGATGGCAAGCAGGCCTGGGTGGCATGGCTGCGCGAGGATGCGCAGGGGCAATCGCTGTGGCTGGCGCGCTACACGCCCGACCTGTCGCAGCAGTTGTCGCGCACCGAGATCGCCAGGCTGCAGGGCCGCGGCCGCGCGACCGGTTTCCCGAAACTCGCCACGCGCGATGGCGAGGCCTTCGTGGTCTGGACCGACATCGTCGAGGGCAGCGCGCAACTGCGCGGCGTGCGCGTGCGTCCGCGCTGAGCGGACCGCCGTGTGCAGGCCCGCCCGCGGCTGCGCGGGCAAGAAACCGGTATCACAGGCGCAGCGCCTGCGAACGCTACGGGAAGGGCGACCCACGAGCACGCGCTAGAATCTGGCCGGCAAGCGCGGGCGGGACGCAGGCCCGGGCTTCCGGGCACAGCAAGCGGAGTGCGAGTCGTGAACCGCCACGAAGCAGGCCAGGCACCGCCGGACACCGCTGCTGTGGCAGCGCAGCTCGAGCACATCCTCGGCAGCGAGACCTTCGCCAGCACGCCCCTGCTCAGCCGCTTCCTGAAATACGTCGTCGAGCACGGGATCCGCGCGGATCCGACGCCATTGAAGGAATACACGCTGGGCGTCGAGGTCTTCGACCGCGGCGACGACTTCGATCCGCGCGCCGACACCATCGTGCGCGTCAACGCGCGCCGGCTGCGCGCGCGGCTGGCCGACTACTACCGCGGCGAGGGCCGGCGCGACCCGGTGGTGATCGAAATGCCGAAGGGTCACTACGTGGCGACAGCGCGCGCCGCGACCCGGCAGGAAATCGCATCCGCGGACGAGGCCACGCCGAAGCGGCGGCGCGAAGACCGCATGTCGCCAGCGGCAGGGACCGGCGCGACACCGCCGGTTTCGCTGCCGGCGCCGCGTACCGCGCTGGTCGGCCGCGAACAGATGCTCGCGGACGTCCGCGCGCGCCTGACCAGCGAGCCGGTCCGCCTGCTGACCCTGACCGGCACCGGCGGCAGCGGCAAGACCCGGCTGGCGCTGGAGGCGGCGTGGCAGTCGCTCGACGACTTCCCCGGCGGGATCGTGTTCGTCAACCTGGCAGCGACCAGCGATGCCGACGCACTCAGCCGCGCCGTCGCGCAAGCGCTGGGCGTGCGCCGCGCCGACGGCGGTGCCCTGGACGAGGCGATCGCCGTGCACCTGCGCGGCACGCTGCGAGCGCCCATGCTGCTGGTGCTGGACAACCTGGAACAGCTGGGCGCGCACACCGCGCTGGTCGGCACCCTGCTCGATGCCTGCGCGTCGCTGCGGATCCTGGCGACCAGCCGCGTCGCCCTGCACATCTACGGCGAGCACGAATTCCCGGTCGAGCCGCTGGCCCTGCCCGAACGCGATCCGCTGCCGTCGCTGGAGACCCTCGCGCAAAACGAAGCGGTACGACTGTTCCTGGCGCGCGCGCAGGCGGCCAACCCCGACTTCGCGCTGGACGCCGACAACGCCGCCGCGACCGCCGAGCTGTGCTGCCGGCTCGACGGCCTGCCGCTGGCGATCGAACTGGTTGCCGCGCGGGCCCGCGAGTTGGGTCCGGCGGCGATGCTCGAGCGCTTCAGCGGCCATCTCGACCTGCCCGCGCACGCCGCCCGCGACCTGCCGGCGCGGCAGCGCACCCTGCGCCGCACGGTCGACTGGAGCCATGCGCTGCTCGACGAGCGGCAGCAGGTGCTGCTGCGCCGGCTGGCGGTGTTCGCCGGCGGCTTCACCGCCGAGGCGGCCGAGGCGGTGGCCGATTGCGCGGGCGATCTCGGCCTGGACATCGAGGCCGGCCTGGCCGCGCTGGTCGACAACAACCTGCTGTACCTGGCCGCGACCGAACCCGAACCGCGGTACGCCAAGCTGGTCACGATCCGCGCCTACGTGCTCGAACGCCTCGCCGCCAGCGCCGACGAGGCGCTGGTGCGGCGCGCGCACGCGGCCTACATGCTGGTGCTGGCCGAGGAGGGCCTGGCCAGGCTCGAAGACGACCGGCGCGAAGCGTGGCTGGCGCGCTGCGATCGGGAGCAGGACAACTTCCGCACCGCGCTCGACGGCCTGCTGCAGCGCGGCGAGATCGACTGGGCGCTGCGCATCGGCCACGCGCTGTTCGCCTACTGGGAGCGACGCGAGCACCTCGCCGAAGGCCACCGCTACCTGCAGGCGATTCTTGCCGGCTGTGGCCCGGACACCGCCCCCGAACTGCGCGCCGCGGTGGAGTACCAGGCCACGATCCTAGTCGCGTTCCATGGCGATCTCGAGGCCACCGCCGCCAGCTACCGGCGCCTGCTCGACACCCACCGCCAGCGCGGCGACCGCAAGGGCGAGGCGCTGGCGCTCACCTCGCTGGCAGTGAATGTCAGGAACCTCGGCGACGACGCGCAGGCGCGCAGGTATTTCGAACAGGCGCTGGCGCTGTACCGGGAGCTGGGCGCAACGGCACAGATCGCCGGGACGCTGAGCAACCTGGCCGGCGTGTTGGCGGGCGACGATCCGGAGCGCGCGCGCGGCCTGCTGCGGGAAGCACGCGCGCTGTTCCTCGACGTCGGGCAGCCGGTCTCGGCGACCTGGTGCGGCAACCACCTGGCCGATGTCGCCCGCGCGCAGGGCGAATACAAGCAGGCCGACCGGCTCTACCGCGAGGCGGAAACCGGGTTCCGGCAGCTGGGAGACCAGTGGGGAACCGGGCGCTCCCTGCTCGACCGCGGCCTGCTGGCGCTCGAACGGGATCGACCCGGGCAGGCGCGAACGCTGTTCCTCGAAGCGCTGCAGATCTTCTGCGATCTCGACCACCGTCGCGGCGTGGCCCAGCTGCTGGACGGTTGCATGCGGTTGGCGCTGCACGCCGGCGACCACGCCGGTGCGCTGCGCCTGGCCGGCGCGGCGCAGGCGCTGCGGCGCACCACGCACGCCCTTGCGCACCGGAAGCAGCAGCTGCAGCTGGACCAGTTGCTGGCGCAGGCGCGAGCAGGACTCGAGCCGAAGGCGGCCCGGCAGCACTTCGAGGCCGGACTCGGGATGTCCTATCAGCAGGCCATCGCCTTCGCGCTTTCGCTGCTGCAGATCGACGATCCGGCTCCGTCACGCACGCAGTGACGCCGGGTCAAGTCTGCGCCAGCGCGGGTTCGAGCAGGCTGCGCACCGCTGAAATCCGGTCGGCCGGCATCCCCGCGCGCTCGGCGTGCTTGCGGATCAGGCTTTCGTCCGGCGCGAAGTAGATGCAATAGACCTTGTCGTCGGTGACGAAGCTGTGCATCCAGACGATGTCCGGGCCAAGGTCCCCGAGCACCTCCACCGACTTGCGCGCGGCCTCGCGCTGTTGCTCCGGGGTCATCTTGCCGACGCCCGGAATCTCCCGTTCGATCACGTATTGCGGCATGTCGCACCTCCCGATCGTCCCATCCAGTCCGTCGGTCGCGTCGCGCACGCCGCGACCACGCAAACGACTATACGCCGGCGACCGCGGATGGCGCGGTTCGGCGAGGGGTTTCACCGTGAACTCCCCGCATGTCTCTTCCATGCCGCGACGCCGGCGCCGAATCTGGAACGCGAAGCAGGACCGCCACCACGCGGCTGCCCGCTTCGGATGCCGGGACCGGCATCGCGCGGTGGCAGGGAAGCGTCGCGTCCATCGGCATGAGGCAGGGAGCGCCCGACGCAGCACAAGGGAGAGACCCATGAAACTGCATCCAAGACATCTGAACATTGCACTCATCACCGCCATCGGCACGTTGTCGATGGCCGCGGCCGTCGCCGCGCCGCCGGTTGGCGGTCCCGCGCAGCTGCAACACTACTATCCGTCGACGGGCTTGGTCAGGGCCGTGGAGCAATCGACCCGCCCTTACCTGCGCCTGTCGAACGCCGAAGCGGCGGGCTACGGTCTCGCCAGCGGCTGTGTCAGCGGCGGCGACGAGGGCGCCATGGGCTTGCACTACGCCAGGGGGGACCTGTTCGGGGACGGTGCCCTCGACGCGTCCAATCCGGAGATGCTCGTGTACGAGCCGCTGCCGGGTGGACGCATGCGGCTGGTCGCGGTCGAGTATCTCGTGTTCGCCGATGCCTGGAGCGGCGCCGGCAACACCAGCCCGCCGGTGCTGATGGGGCAGCAGTTCCACTACCTCGGCAGCCCCAACCGCTACGGCCTGCCGGCTGCGTACATCCTGCACGTCTGGGCCTGGAAATATAACCCCCACGGCATGTTCAGCAATTTCAACCCGCGGGTGTCGTGCGCGTACTACGCACCGTAGGCGCAGGCCACGCGGAAGGAACCCATGCGGCCGATGCCGTGGGTACCGGCATCGGCAGCATGCGGTGAATCGAGCCATCCATTGCGACGGAGCGTTGGCGGCGCTCGCGCGTCGCGCGGCGCTATCTTTCCTTGCGCCAGTTGATCGAGCCGCGGTTTTCCAGCGTGCTCGACTCGACCTCGACATCGAAGCCCTTGCGCAGCAGGTACTTGAGCGTCAGCACCTGGCCGGTGCCGAGCAGGGAGACGCCGAAGCCGACGTACAGGCGCGGCGAGAGCTGCTTGCCGATGCCCAGCACGCTGCCTCCGAGTGCGCGCGATTCCATGATGCCGGCGTCGTCCAGGCCGACCTTGCCTCCGATCTGCGCGGCCAGCAGGCTGCCGCCGGCGTTGAGCGCGGCCGAGGCGGCATTGAGCTGCTTGCCTTCCTGGCTCGAGAGATTGGATGTCGGTCGCCCGAGTGCGAGATAGGACAGCGCGTCGGACTGGGTGGTCGGCGGGTCGGTCCAGACGCTGGCCTCGGGCGCGGTGGCGCGCCCGGTGACGCTGATGCCGGCGGTGATGCCGCGCGATTCGATCCTGCGCTCGGCGCGGATGTCCAGGATCGGGTCGGACACCGGCGTGTTCGACCACTGCAGGCGGCCGCGGGTGATCGCCAGTTCCTGGCCGTAGGCCTTGTAGGTGCCGCCGATGTCCAGCACGCCAAGCGCGGTCATCTCGCGACCCGGCACCGAACGCACGCGCATCTGCCCGCCGAGCGTGCCGTCCAGGCCGAAGCCCTTGAGCTTGACGTCGTCGCCCATGACCAGGGCCAGGTCGAGTGCCAGCGGCGTGGCGATGCCGCTGTCTTCCGCATCGACCGGATCGAGCACCACCACGTCGCCCGAGGGCGACACGCCCTGGTCGAGGCGTTCGAGGTCGATCAGGGCGCTGGGCACCGTCACCTTGCCGCTGACCTGCAGCGGCTGCCCGGCGGCATAGCGCACGTCGATGTCGGGGCTGGCGACCGCGCGCAGGTCGCGGGTGTCGGACACCAGCACGTCGCGGCCGCGCAGGTTCAACAGCAGCGGCTGGGCATCGCCGCGCCAGCCGAGCGAGCCGTCGATGGCCAGGACGCCATCGCCGGAGCGCAGGCTGCCGTTGATCTTCGCGCTGCCGTCGCCCAGCGCATCGAGGCGCACGTTGCCGTCCTGCGGCGCGATGCCAAGCGCGGGGATTTCGGTGGCGAAGTCGCGCAGCCGCGCCTGCCCGCCGAGCGTGGGCCGTGCGCGCGTGCCGCCCAGGGTGATGCGGCCGTCGAGCTTTCCGGTCGGCTCGACGATGTCGGGTGAGAACAGCTCCATCCACGTCAGCCGATCGGTATCGAGCGCGATGCTGCCCGACAGCGGCGCGTCGTCGCTCCAGCCTGTCGCGAGCCTGGCGTCGATGCGGCCGCCGCCATTGAACGCGCTGGCGAGCGTCGCCTCGATCCTGCGCGCGTCGAAGTTGGCGTCGAGCACCAGTTTGTCGTAGGAAAGCAATTCATTGCGTGCGCGCTTGCCGACGCGGATCCCGCCTTCGCCGGACGTCAGCCTGAGCTTGCCGGCGTAAGCCGCGCCGGCCGGCCGCAGCTGCGCGTCGAGCGCGATCTCGCCGCGCAGGCGCCAGCGCCGGCCGTCGTCGGTTGCGGGCAGGTAGGGTTCGACCAGCGCCAGCGGCAGCGCCTCGGCGGTCACTTCCAGGCCGCGGCGCGGCCAGTCGGCGTCGGCGCAGAGCGCGCCGCCGGAGGTCGAGGCGAAACAGCCTTGCGACAGCGTCCAGCCCGACCGCGTCTGCGCGAAGCGCGCCGGCGACTGCAGGCGCCAGCTGGCGCCCTTGGCCGGGCTGAGCTGGAATGACGCCAGCGTGCCCTGCCAGTAGGCGCCCCTGCGCGCGACGCCCGCCGACAGGTCGAGGGCACCGATCTCGCCGCGCGCGGCGGCGTCGAGCTGCAGGTTCTCGACCGCGCCGGTGGCGTCGATGCGCAGCGTGTCGAGCGCGACGCCGGCGTCGAGGCCGCTGGCAGTCAGCGTCAGCACACCGCCGCGCCCCTGCCAGGGCAGCCGGCCTTTCAAGTTCAGGCTGTCGGCGGCGTAGGCGCCGTATTTCAGGCCACTGCCGGCCAGGTCGGCGGCGACGTTGGGCGCAGCGCGCGTGCCCGACAGCGCCAGCGTGCCGCGCAGGATGCCGGCGGCGCCCGGCAGCAGGTCGGACAGCTGCAGCGGCGAGAGCTTCGCGACGACGTCGTAGCGATCGGCAATTCCGCCTTTGGCGTCGATGCGGCTGCCGCCGACGGTCAGCGCGATATCGCCCGCGTAGTCGGTGCGCGTCGCGCCGGTCGCCGGCCCGTGCATCGCCAGCCGCGCGCGGCCGTCGAGCCTGCGTCCGCGCAGCGCGCCGCCGAGCTTGTCGACATCGACGACCGCGTCCAGCCCGCCGTCGTCGCGGGTCTTGCCGGTGCTGGCGAAGCTGCCGCGGATCGCACCCTGCCAGTCCCGCGCGAAGTAGCCTGGATCGAAGCCGGCCAGCGTGGCGTCGATGTCCCAGTGCAGCGCCGGCGTCCAGCCGACGCGGCCGGTGGCATCGAGCGTGCCGGTCGGCATGGTCGCGTGCACCCGCCTGAGCGCCAGCTGGTCCATGTCGCCGCGGCCGTCCAGGTCGAGCGTCGCGTGCTGGCCGTCGCGCGTGAGTCGCAGCTTGCCCACGACTGCCCAGGCGCGGCTGGTGCCGGCGATGCCGAGTTCGGCATCCGCACCGATCACCGGTGCGACTGCGGCGGCATTGCCGGCGGCGGGCGAACCGGCGAAGGCGAGGTCGCGGGCGTTGAGCGAGAACTTGAAGCGCGCATGTTCCGGGGTACCGAAATCGCCGCGGCCGCGCGCCGTGATGCGGCCGCCGAAGGCATCGACCACCAGCGGCGCGAACTCCAGCACCCCGTTCTCGACCCGCAGCCTCGAAGGCTGCAGCACGACGTGCAGGTCGCCCTGCCGGAGATCGCCTTGCAGGCTGGCTTCGCCGCCGATGCCGTTGGCGGTGAAATCGAAGGCCAGCGGCGTGCCTGGTTCGCCACTGCCCGTGAGCAGGCCGGGATCGAGCCTGGTACTGGACGTATCCAGCTTCCAGTGCGGGCGGTCCGCGCCTTGCAGCGAGAGGTCGAGTTGCAGCGGCGACGGCGCGTGGCCCCGCAGCGCGACCGTCATGTCCGCCAGGTCTCCGCGCGCCACCAGGCCCAGTCGCGGCCGGGTGCGTCCCAGCGGCGCCGGCAGCAGCGCGCTGGCGACCAGGTCGGTGCGATAGTCGCTGCGCGGATCGTAGTCGCCGTGCAGGCGGAACACGCCGCGGTCGCTGTCGACCACCACGCGTTCTGCATGCAGCTTGCCGTCGCGCGCATCGAGTCCGCCACGCAGCGTGCGCACGTCGACCAGCGGTTCGCCCGCGCGCGACACCTTGAAGCCATCGACGCGGATCGCGTCGGCCTGCAGGCCCAGCGGCAGGTCGATGCGCGGCAGCACTCCGGGCCACTTGGGCAGCTCGAACGGTTCGTCGCTGACCGGCAGGTCGAGCGTCGCGTCCTGCACCTCCAGCGCATCCAGCCGCAGCAGCCTGCCCAGCAGCGGGCGGATGTCCGGGTCGATCGACACCCGGCGCGCGGCGAACGTCAGCACGGTTGGCTTCGCGCATTGGCCGAAGGGCACCGGCTCGCCATCGCGGTCGGGGCAACCGCGCTGCAGGTAGCGCACGCCGTGCAGGGTCAGCGGCCCGGCGGCCGGGCCTTCAGCGCGCTGCCAGGTCAGCTCGCTGCCGGCCGGCAGGCGCGCGACGATCTGCGCGAGCAGGAAGTCGCGTCCGCCGAAGGTCGTCAGCAGCCAGTACAGCGCGAACAGCCCCAGCACCGCCAGCACGGCGATGCCGATGCCGCTGCGGATTGCCAGCTTGCGCCTGCGCGCGAGACGCTTGGTGCGCAGTTCCCTGATGCGCGCCTCGCGCTCTTCGGGCGTCGGCTGCGCGGCGGATGGGGGGCGGGCGGCCATCAGAAATCCGCCCCGATGCTCAGGCCGATGGTGAACGGCGAATCGGGACTGTCCAGTCCGCGCGCGAGGTCGAACTTGATCGGGCCGACCGGCGACTTGTAGCGCACGCCGACGCCGACACCGGTGTGCCAGTCCGGCGACGTGCCGTTGAAGGCGTCGCCGCTGTCGACGAATACCGCCGCGCCCCAGGCGTCGGTGAAGTAGCGCTCGAATTCGACGCTGGCGGCGACCAGGTTGCGCGCCCCGGTCGAATACTTCTCGCCGCTGGCGATCCGGATGCGCGGCCCGACTTCGCGGTATCCGTAGCCGCGGATGCTGCGATCGCCGCCGGCATAGAAGCGCAGGCTGGGCGGCAGGTCGGTCAGGATGTCGGTGAAGGTATGGCCGATCTCGCCGCGCACGATCAGCCGGCTGCTTTCGCCCAGGCCCTTGAACCACGATGCGCGCGCCTGCAGCTGCGCGAAGCTTGCATCCGAACCGGCGCCTTCCAGCCCGCCGCGCAGCGCCAGCGAACCGCCGATGCCGCGGCGGGGGAACATGCGGTCATCGACATCGATGTATTCGCCGCGGATTTCCGGGTAGACGAAGGTAGCGTAGCGGTAGTCCGGGCGCGCCAGCGTGCCGCCGGAGATTTCGGTACCCAGGAAGAACCAGCGTTCGCGCAGGGCGCGGATCGAAGCGATCGCGTTGAGGTGCTGGTTGACCTCGCCGTTGCGGCTGGCGACCAGCTCGATCCGGCGGTCGTCGATGTATTTGCTCTGCTCGTCGGCGGCCTGCAGACTGTAGGTGTACCAGCCATCGAGCCAGGCGAACGCGGGGATGCGGTATTGCAGGGTCAGCGACTTCAGGTTCTGCGCATAGTCCAGCAGCGCCAGCGCCTTGTGCCCGCGCGAATTGAGATAGCGCCGCTCCACGCCCAGGCGCACGCCGGCGCCGCTTTCGGTGCCATAGCTCAGGCCCGCGGTGTAGATGCTGCGCTTGGCCGGCGTCAGCGCCACCTCGATCGGCACCTGCCTGCCGACCGCCTGCTCGGGATGCGGCTGGATGTCGATCTGGCTGAAGTAGTCGAGCTTTACCAGCGACTTGCGCAGGCGGTCCAGCCGCCCCTGGTGGTAATACTCCCCGGGCTTCCAGTACACCAGCTTGTCGAGCAGCTGCGGGCGGATGGCCTGTTCCGGTGTCTGCGTGAACGTAGTCGTGCCCATGTCGTAGCGGATGCCGCTGTTCCAGACCAGGTCGATATCGGCGGCGTAATCGGCGCGCGTGACCTCGACCCGGTGCGAGGCAAGTCCGGCGTCGAAATAGCCACGCTCGCCGAGCCTGCGGGTGATGCGAGTCTTGCTGGCTTCGTACAGCGGATGCAGGAACACATCGCCCTTGCCCGGCTTGAACGCGGCCAGGTCCTGCTTCAGGTAACGGTCGCGGCCGCCTTCGCCGAGGATCGCGATGTCGTCGTTGCGCACGCGCACCGGCTTGCCGGGATCGACGGTGATGCTGACGACGACGCCGTCGTCGCCGCGCGAGCGCGCCACCTCGATCTGCGGCGAGTAGTAGCCGAACGGCTCCAGCGCCTCGCGCGTTTCCCCCTCCGCAGCGCGCACCAGCGAACCTAGCCGGCGTCCGGAAATCTCCTCGCCGACGGCATCGACCAGCGACAGCGACAGGCGCACGTTCCTGGTCATCGCCTCGTCGAGGCCCGTGACCTCCACCCTGGCGACTTTCGCGGCGTGGACTGCGCTACAGGCGGACAACAGCAGGGCGGCGACGAGCGCGCGGGTGGGGAAGGGCGGCATGCCGGCAGGATAGCCGGGGCGCGATGAAAGCCGATTAACGATGCGCCGGGATTCGTCCGTCCTTGCTTTCCCCGAGGGGAGAGGGAAGCGACGCCCTGCCGTCATGCGAACGGGGATCCCGCGGAAGACGCCAAGAGGTCAGGCCGACAGGTGCTCGATCGCCGCGACGCTGCCGAGGCGGTCGGCGAGGCGCCTGAGCAGGGCCAGGCGGTTGTTGCGCACGGCGCTGTCGTCGACGTTGACCATCACGCTGTCGAAGAAGGCGTCGACCTGCGGACGCAGGCGTGCGAGGTGGGTGAGCACGCTGACGTAGTCGCCCTGCGCCAGCGCGCGACCGGTTTCGGCGTAGACCGCTTCGACCGCCTCGGCCAGCGCGCGTTCGGCCGGCTCGCCGAGCAGGGCGGGATCGACCATCGCCGGGATGTCGTCGCCGGCCTTCTTGAGGATGTTGCGGATGCGCTTGTCCGCCGCGGCCAGCGCCTGCGCCTCGGGCAGCGCGGCGAAGCTGCCGATGGCGTCGATGCGGCAGTCGAAGTCGTACAGCGAACCGGGCTTTGCGGTCGCGACTCCCGTCGCTCCCACATTCGATTCGTTCGCGCCCGTAGGAGCGGCGTGAGCCGCGAGTGTTTCCATCGCGCTCGCAACGGCCTCGAAATGCTGCGGCGGTACGCCTTTGTCGGCGTAGTAGCCACGCAGGCGGTCGAGGATGAAGCCATAAAGTTCGCTGCCTGCGACGGCGGCCAACAGTTCTGCGTCAGCTGGTTGCGCGGAACTCTTCAAGCCGTCGCTTTTCGAGGAATCCGCTTGCTGTTGTCTCTCCTTGAAGAGCTTCCCCAACAGTGGCTCGAAAACAGGCACCCTGGACGCACTTATGAGCAGCCTCTCCGTGTCGAGTTCCAACCCGCTCTCGATGATCGTCCGCGCCAACCCCAGCGCATTGCGCCGCAGCGCGAACGGATCCTTGCTGCCGGTCGGCATCAGCCCGGCGGCGAACCCGCCGGCGAGCGTGTCGAGGCGCTCGGCGATCGCCAGCGTCTTGCCCAGCGGCGACAGCGCGATGTCGTCGCTGGAATAGCGCGGCCGGTAGGCCTCGTCGATGGCGTAGGCCAGGGCGAGCCGGTCGTCGCGGCCGAGGTCGTCGAGCGACGGGTCCTGCATGGCGTAATGGCGGCCGGCGATGCCCTGCAGCTCCGGGAACTCGCCGACCATGCGCGACTGCAGGTCGGCCTTCGAGGATTCCGCGGCGCGGCGCGCCAGCCGGGGATCGACGCCGGCCTGCGGCGCGATCGCCTCGGCCAGCGCGGCCACGCGCGCGACCTTGTCGGCGACGCTGCCGAGTTTCGTCTGGTAGGTGACGCCGGCAAGGCCCGCGTTCATCGCCGCCAGGCCCTGCTTCATGTCCTCGACGAAGAAGAACTGCGCGTCGGCGAAGCGCGGGCGGATCACGCGCTCGTAGCCCTTGCGGATCTCGCTGTCGTCGGCCGGCTCGATGTTGGCGATGCCGATGAAGTGTTCGCCCAGCCGGCCGTCGGCGTCGTGCACCGGGAAGAACTTCTGGTTGTCTTCCATGGTCATGACCAGCGCCTCGTGCGGCACGGCGAGGAAGCCGGGGTCGAACGAGCAGGCGACGGCCTTCGGCCATTCGACCAGGCAGTTGACCTGGGCGAGGTTGCCTTCGTCGATGCGCGCCTCGCCGCCGGCGCCCAGCGCGGCGTCGGTCACTTCCTGCACGATGCGCGCGCGCCGCTCGTCCGGATCGACCAGCACCTTGGCGCCGCGCAGCGCATCGACATAGTCTTCCGGGCGCGCGACCCAGACCGTCTTGTCGTGCAGGAAGCGATGGCCGCGGCTCATGCGATCGGCCTGGACGCCGAAGACCTCGGCTTCGACCACGGTGTCGTCGAGCAGCACCACCAGCCAGTGCACGGGGCGGGCGAAGGCATGCTCGTGGGCGCCCCAGCGCATCGGCTTGGGGATCGGCATCGCCGCGATCGCTTCGTGCAGGATCTCCGGCAGCAGCGCGGCGGTCTTCGCGCCGGGCTTGACCGAGCGGTGCACGAAGCGCTCGCCCTTGCCGTCGGTCGTGCGCTGCAGCCCGGTCCATTCGACCCCGGCCTTGTGCGCGAAGCCCTGCAGCGCGCGGGTCGGCTGGCCGTCGGCATCGAGCGCGACGTTGAGATAGGGCCCGGACAGCTCGGAGGCCTGTTCGGGCTGTTCTGCCGCCACGCCCGGCAGCAGCACCGCCAGCCGGCGCGGCGTGTACAGCGGTTTCGCACCGCCGCGCTCGACCGCGATGCCGCGCTGTTCCAGCGCGGCGACGATGCCGTCGAAGAACGCCTGCGCCAGCCCCGGCAGCGCCTTGACGGGCAGCTCTTCGGTACCGAGTTCGATCAGCAGCGGTTTCAAGCGGCTTCCTTGTCGCGCTTCAGGCCCGGGAACCCGAGCTTCTCCCGCTGCGCGTAGTAGCTTTCCGCCACCGCCTGCGACAGCTTGCGCACGCGCAGGATGAAGCGCTGGCGTTCGGTGACCGAGATCGCGCGGCGCGCGTCGAGCAGGTTGAAGCAGTGGCTCGCCTTGCAGACCTGGTCGTAGGCCGGCAGCGGCAGGCCGAGTTCGACCAGTTTCAGCGATTCGGCCTCGCAGGCATCGAAGCGGTGGAACAGCTCCGCGACGTCGGCGTGTTCGAAGTTGTAGGCGCTCTGCTCGACCTCGTTCTGGTGGTAGACGTCGCGATAGGTCACCGTGCCCTGCGGACCCTGCGTCCACACCAGGTCGAACACGTCGTCGACGTTCTGCAGGTACATGCACAGGCGCTCGAGCCCGTAGGTGATCTCGCCCAGCACCGGCCGGCATTCCAGGCCGCCGGCCTGCTGGAAATAGGTGAACTGGGTGATTTCCATGCCGTTGAGCCAGACCTCCCAGCCCAGGCCCCAGGCGCCCAAGGTCGGCGATTCCCAGTTGTCCTCGACCAGGCGCAGGTCGTGCAGCTGCGGGTCGATGCCCAGCGACTCGAGCGATTCGAAATACAGCTCGACGATGTTGTCGGGATTGGGCTTCATCGCCACCTGGTACTGGTAGTAGCGCTGCAGCCGGTTGGGGTTTTCGCCGTAGCGGCCGTCGGTGGGGCGGCGGCAGGGCTGCACGTAGGCGGCGTTCCACGGCTCCGGGCCCAGCGCGCGCAGGAAGGTGGCCGGATGGAAGGTGCCGGCGCCGACCTCCAGGTCCAGCGGCTGCACCAGCGCGCAGCCCTGCGCCGCCCAGTAGGCGTTGAGCTGCTGGATCAGGTCCTGGAAGGTCGGTCCGGGCATCGGCGTCGCGGTTGCAGGCGAAGGCCGCAGTATAGCGGCCGCCTGCCCGCCGACCCGCGACGCGGCGGCGCCGGATGCGGATAATCGCGGGCATGCAGGACTCCTTCGCGCCCCCTTTGCTGATCATCGAAACCGGACGGCCGCTGCCGTCGCTACGGCGCCACGGCGGCTTCCCGCAGTGGATCCGCACGGCCGCCGGCCTGCCGCGCGCGGCGACGGTGACGGTGGACGTCGAGTCCGGGGCGCAGCTGCCGGCGCACGCCGGGTTCGCCGGCGCCATCGTCACCGGCTCTGGCGCCATGGTCACCGAGCGCCGCGACTGGAGCGAACGCACTGCGGCCTGGCTGGCCGACACCGCGGGCGCGGGCCTGCCCATCTTCGGCATCTGCTATGGCCACCAGCTGCTGGCGCACGCGCTGGGCGGCGAGGTCGGCGACAACCCGGGCGGGCGCGAGATGGGCACCGTCGCCATCGATCTGCTGCCGGCCGCCGGCGACGACCCGCTGTTCGCGGGCATGCCGGCCACCTTCGCCGCGCAGGCCACCCACCGGCAAAGCGTGCTGCGCCCGCCTGCCGGCGCCACCGTGCTCGCGACCTCCGCGCTCGATCCCTGCCAGGCGTTCCGCTGGGGCAAGACGGCCTGGGGCGTGCAGTTCCATCCGGAATTCAGCGCCACGCACATGCGCGGCTACATTCGCGGCCGTGCCGATGCGCTGGCAGGCGAGGGGCGCGACTGGCGTGCGATGTGGGCGTCAGTCGCCGCGGCGCCGCAGGCCCGGCGCCTGCTGCGACGCTTCGCGCGGCAGGCCCGCGAGGCAGCCGGAGGCTGAAGCGATCGGTTACGATGCGCGCGGGTGGCGCAAGCCACAACGGACACACGAACAGGCAAGGGGAACGCGATGGATGTGCGCGCAATGGGGCCGGGAGCCGGCTGGCGCTGGCTGGTGCAGGGGATCAACCTGGGGCGCAACAACCCGAAGGCGCTGTTCGGCGCGGCCGGCCTGCTGCTGGCGATGGCGCTGGTGCCGACCGCGATCCAGCTGGTCGTGCAGAACGGCCTGAAGATCACCAGCCCGCAGGTCATGTACGTGCTGGTCGCGTTTTCGCTGCTGTATGCGCTGCTGGTGATGCCGCCGCTGACCGGCGGCTTCCTGCGCGTGATCCACGCCATCGAGACCGGCGCGTCGACCCGCGCGACCGCGATCTTCGACCTGTACCGCAACGGCGCCGACGCAAGGCGCATGATCGGCCTGCAACTCCTGCTGCTGCTGGCCGTGGTCGTGCTGGCCGGCGTCATCCTGCTCGCCTGGGGCGGCAAGTTCATCGGCGAGATCGGCGCGATCGCCTCCGCAATCCAGTCGGCGCCGGCGGGCAAGCCGCCGGCCCTGCCGCCGATGCCGGAAGGTTTCGGCATGCTGGTCGGCCTGATGGTGCTGCTGGCCCTGTTCTTCAACGCCGTGCAGGCGATCGCCTACGGCCAGGTCGCGCTGACCCGGCGCAGCGTCGCCGGCGCGATGGGCGACGGCGCGCTCGGCGCGCTGAAGAACCTGCTGCCGCTGCTGGTGCTGCTGCTGGTCGGGATCGCGTTGATGCTGGTGGCGATCGTGATCGTGGGCTTGCTGGTGGGCATGCTGGCTGTGCTCGGCAGCCTGGTGAGCCCGGCGCTGGGCGCGCTGCTGGCCGCGCCGATCTACCTGGCGTTCCTGCTGATCCTGTACGTGGTGATGTTCGGCGTGATGTACCACCTGTGGCGCGACGTCTGCGGCGAGCCGGCGGCGCTGCCGGATGGGCACGTGGAGCTGTGAGGCACGCGTTCGCGGCGGTGTGACGAGCGGCAGTGGGCGGAAGGCATGTGCATGGCCCGGGCAGGCGGGCCACGAGACGGCTGCTGAATCAAGCCGACCCGCGAAGCGGGTTCGGCCTGGGTGGGTTGTTAGCGCTTACTGTATGGCACCAACAAATGAACCGATTTGATCTTTGAAGTTGAGTTGGTAAAGCAGCCACTTGTCTTTTGGCTTGTAGAAATAGAATTCCCACCCAACGGGATATTTCTCGAATTTCTGCAAATAGACCAAGCGTTTTAGCGATGGGGAAATATCCTCTTCTCGAATCTTTTCGATTCCAACAGGTATTCCGTAGAGGCCCATAGCCATCTTCGTTTGGCTCTTGAGTGTAATGATGTCTTGAGGCTTTGATTCCGCAAAGCCAGATCCAGCGAATAGCGCGTCTAAGGCTTGATCTGATTCTGAAGTAGTGACTTGCCGCAAAAACTGTTCCACTCGTTCTGACGGTGTTTGTGCGTAGGACACTGCGGTGACAAACAGTAAAGCGAAGCCAAAAATAACTTGCTTCATCGTAAAACCCTCCTTGAATGGCCAAACACCTGAGTAAAGTCGAGCCGAAAAGCGGGTTCGGCTTGAATGGATTGTTAGCGCTCAGACTGCGGACACTGCAACAAGCGCTGTCTTGAAGGATTGTCGGAGGCAACGAACCCGTAGGCATCAAAGTGTTGCTGCTCCAGGAGACTGGTAAAAGCAGCGATACGGCGATATGAGATGCTCTCACAGCCCTCGATTGCAATAAACAACCGGTCTTTTTTTGAAAGATTAGCGACGAGAGCTTGGCCGTCAGTGAACTGCTGTCCATCCATCCAGAACGAGTTGGGCGTAATCAGGACATAAATTCGAGTCCGTGGTTGCTCTTTGCCAACACAAGCGACGATCGCTAGGCACGTAATTAGTGGGGCACATCTTTTCATGAGCGCCAACGCCCAAGTCAAGCCGAATTGCATCGCGAAGCTGGCAGCATGGCAAGCTTTTTCTACCATGCTGAGGGCGTAGCGATGCAATTTCAGCTTGAACGACTTGCTAGGCAATAACACTTCATTAAATGAAGGGGCCAAGTTTGGCTAGCCACGACTGCTTTGACTGAATAGCAGACCAAAGTGTTTCCACGCCCAGCGCGGTGATGAGCAGGCCGGCGCTGGTGCGAACGGGAAGACTGACTACCCCCAAAAAAATCACACAGATACCTACAGCCACCAGAAAGATCCCGAACAGGCTTGAGAGGAACCGGTATACGGGACCGCTGAAATAGCGGTTGATGTCCTGATCATCTTTCATGGCATTGCCTCGAGCCTATTCGACCCCGGATATGGGGTTTTGCACGGAGTATGCGACCGAGTTCGGCGCTTGCCAATCAGGGAAACCTGTCTGGAAACATGGGGTTGTCGAAGGGTACGGGTTTGGTTCGACGGCAGCCTGCCGGTGTTATCCGGCAAAGATGGGGGTGTATTGATTACACATGCGATTCCGGGGTGTAACGCCGGTGCCATCGGTGTGGTGGCCTGACCGGGGCTGGTCGATCGGCGCGCGGGTCGAGGTGTGGACTTGCTGCGTTCGTGCCGGTCGCGGAGATCTTCCCGCCTACAGCGGTCCGATGCCGGCCTGCAGCAGGGCGATGTAGCGCAGCAGCAGCCAGCCTGCCAGTAGCGTGACGGCGACGGCCTGCACCGCGAGCCAGGCCCTGGCCCAGGCCGGCAGGCGCGACGCGTCGTCGTCCGCCAGCACCCGCGTCCCCGCGATGTAGTCGTGCAGGGCGCGCTTCTGCGGTGCGACCGCGGCCAGTGCATGGCCCAGGTTGAGCGTCAGCCACGACAGCGCGCCGGCGAAATGGCGCAGCGCGGCCTGCGGCCAGCGCAGGGCCTGGCCGTCGCGACCGGTCGCGTGCAATCGCAGCGCGCGCTTGCCCGGCGAGCCCTGCCAGCGGCTGCATTCGCCGAGGATGTGCCACGGTGCCGCCAGCAGCGCATAGGCCAGCAGCCACGGCAGCAGCAGGTGCAGCAATCCGGTTTGCAGCGCATCGGCGGCGGCAAGCAGCTGCGGCTGCTGCAGCAGGTCGTCGGCGATCCGCGGCAGCGGCGTGCCGGCCATCAGGGCGTCGGCTGCCGCCTGCCCGACGTCCGCGACCAGCGCCGTGGCCGCGGCAACGCTTTCCCGCCATCCCGCCAGCAGCCGCGACCAGGTGAACAGCGTGGCCAGGGTGCCCAGCAGGGCGAAGTCCAGCGACCAGGCGGCATAGCGATGCCAGAACGCGGCGGGCTTCATTCGTCCGTCCGCTCGTGCGCCCGCGCCTGCGGTTTCGGCGCGACCATGCGTGCGGCCAGGATGCCGGCCTCGTAGAGCGCGATCATCGGGATCGCCAGCAGCAGCTGCGAGACCACGTCCGGCGGCGTGATGATCGCGGCCACGACGAAGATGCCGACGATGGCGTAGCCGCGCCATTCCTTCAGCTGCGCCGGCGTCACCCAGCCCAGCAGCACCAGGATCACCAGCACCACCGGCAGCTCGAAGCTGGCGCCGAAGGCCAGGAAGATCAGCAGCACGAAATCGAGGTAGGCGCTGATGTCGGGCGTGATCGCGACCATGTCCGGCTTGAAGCGCAGCAGGAAGTTGAACACCATCGGCAGCACCAGGAAGTACGCGAACGCGCATCCGGCGTAGAACAGCGTGACGGCGGAGGCCAGCAGCGGAGTCGCCAGCTTCTTCTCGCGCTGGTACAGCCCCGGCGCGACGAAGGCCCAGGCCTGGTAGAGCAGCCACGGCGCGGTGGCGAACACGGCGACGACGAAGGTCAGCTTCAGCGGCGCGAAGAACGCGCCGGCCGGGTTCATCGCGATCATCAGCTGGCCGGCCGGCAGGCGCGAGATCAGCGGCTCGGCCAGCCACCCGTACAGGCGGCTGGTGAACGGCAGCAGCGCCACCAGTACCAGCAGCACGCCGACGATCGCGCGCAGCAGGCGCGAGCGCAGTTCGATCAGGTGGGCGAACAGGCTGCTCTCGCCGGCGTTGGCGTCAGGCGCGTCGGGCGGCATCGTCATCGGGTGCGTTTTCGGCGATGGGGGCGGGGTCCGGGGGCGGCGTCGACTCGGCCGCAGGCGTTTCCTGCGGACCGGATGCCGGCATCGGCGGCCCCGTCATCTGCGCATCCCCGGTCGCGGCGGAGCGCATCGACTCGAATTCGCGCCGCGCCTCGATGTCGGCGTCGCGCACGCTGGCTTCGATCTCGTGCATGGTCGCCCGGGTGTCGTCCAGGCTGCGCTTGAGCTCTTCGGCGGCGAGCTCGCGCTCGAGTTCGCTCTTGACCGAATACCACTGCGCCCGCGCGCGCCGCACCCACAGGCCGGCGAAACGCGCCGCCTTCGGCAGCCGCTCCGGGCCGAGCACGATCAGTGCGACGACGGCGATCAGGAGGAGTTCGGAGAAACCGAGGTCGAACATGGCCCTGCGTCCTTCGATCCTGCGACGGGCTCAGGATGGGCGCGGCGGGGGCGGGCAAGCCATCGACAGGTCCAGGATGAGCGGGGGGGCGCGGCGACGCGGCGTCAGCGCGGGACGTTGTCGTCGTTGCGCTGGCTGTCCGGGGCGTTCGCGTTCGTGGTGTCGTCGCGGCGCGACTGGTCGCCGAGCTGGCCGGCCGGCTTGTCGTCGTCGTCGCGCATGCCTTTCTTGAATTCCTTGACCGCGTTGCCCAGGTCCTTGGCGCCGCTGGTCAGGCGCTTGGTGCCGAAGATCAGCAGCACGACCGCGAGCACGATCAGCCAGTGCCAGATGCTGAAACCGCCCATGGCTTGTCTCGCATGTAGGGGGAAGGAGTGCAAAGGATAGCGCAGCGCCGGCGCCACGGGCGTCGACGCGGTCGCAGTCGTGGCCGATCGCCCGCCCGGGCGGGCGCTATCAAGGCGCCGGCGGCAGCGGTTCGGTGGTGGCCGGGTTGTCCTCGACTGGCTGGAACGGCTGCGGCTGCGGGTCGGCCGATACCGGCTGCGGCTGGCTGGTGGGCTGCGCGGTCGCATCGACCGGGGCTGCGGCCGCCTGGTCGCCGGAGTCGCTGCGCGCGGCGCGGGCGGCCGCGGTGGCTTCCTCCAGTTCGTCGCGGAAACCGACCACGGCGTTGGACGGCGGCTGCTTCTCGCGGCCCTCGAAGATCATCCTCGGGGTCGTGTCCTGGCCGTAGACGGCCTCGTTCGCGGCATCGTCGATCGACAGCACCGCGCCGTCGAGCGCCACGCCGGCGAACAGGCCGCGCGCGCGCGACCACGACCAGATCTCGGCCTTGAGCTGGCCGTCGGTGGCGGCCGAGGCGTTGCGCCCGACCGGGCCGGCGGCGACGCCCGCATCGGCGCCCAGCGTGACCTTGCCGTTGACGATCGATTCCAGGCTGCGGTCGTTGCGGAACACCAGCACGATGTCCGAGGACTGCACCCCGGCCTGCAGGCCGACGCTGCCGCCGGTGACCTTGACGAACACCGGGTTAGACCAGGTGCCGTCCGGGGTCTTCACCGACATCAGCCCGTGGCCGCTGCGCCCGCCGAAAATCAGCCCTACCTTGAGCGAATCGGGGACCACCACGATCGCGCGCGCCTCGTCGAGCAGCTTGTCGGGGATCGCCGATTCCGGGATCTGCTGGATGTCGGTCAGCACGCGGACCGCATTGCTCGCGCGCGCATCCTCCCCGGGGCCGGCATGGGCCGGGGTGGCGATGCCCAGCGACAGGCACAGCGCGGCGGCAAGCAGGGGCAGGCGTAGCGGCGAGAGGTGGTTCATGGGGGCTCCGGCGGGGTAGGCGGCATCGCCGGCGGCGATGCGAACGACTCAGGCTAGTGCTGGCGGCATGAATCGACTCTGAGGAGTGGTCGCGGCGCGGACGGAATCGTAGCGGCCCGCGGCGCAAACGATGCCAATCCGCGGCCGTCCTGTCATCCTGTATGCATGCATTCCGATGCCAGCTATGACGTCGCCGGACGCGACGATACCGCCCTGCTCCTGGTCAACCTCGGTACGCCCGAAGCGCCGACTGCCCGGGCGGTGCGCCGTTTCCTGTCCGAATTCCTGCACGACCGGCGCGTGGTGCAGCTCACGCGCTGGCTGTGGTGCCCACTGCTGCATGGCCTGATCCTGCCGCTGCGCGGACCGCGCGTGGCGCACAAGTACGCCGAGATCTGGATGGACGAGGGCTCGCCGCTGGCCGTGCATACGCGCCGGCTGGCCGCGGCGATGCAGGCGCGGCTGCCGGGCCTGCGGGTGGCGCATGCGATGCGCTACGGCGCGCCGGCGCTGGCCGATACCCTGCGCGAGCTGCATGCCGGCGGCAGCAGGCGCGTGCTGGTGCTGCCGCTGTACCCGCAGTATTCGACCACGACCACCGCATCGGTGGCCGACGTGCTGGCGGAAGTGGCGAAAGATCGCGCCGCGCCGCGGCTGCGCATGGTCGAGCAGTATGCGATCGAGCCGGGCGTGATCGCCGCGCTCGCCGACTCGGTGCGGGCGCACTGGGCCGCGCACGGCCGCGGCCAACGACTGCTGGTTTCCTTCCACGGCATCCCGCAGCGGCTGGTCGATGCCGGCGATCCATACGCCGACCACTGCCGCGCCACCACCGCGGCGCTGGCGCAGGCGCTTGGGCTGCGCGACGACCAGTACGTCCAGTGCTTCCAGTCGCGCTTCGGCCGCGAAACCTGGCTGCAGCCCGCGACCGACGCCACGCTGCGGTCGCTGGCCGGCACCGGCGTGGAGCGGGTCGACGTGCTGTGCCCGGGGTTCGCGGTCGACTGCCTGGAGACGCTGGAGGAGATCAAGCTGCAGAACGCCGGAATCTTCCGCGCGGCCGGCGGCGACATCCTGTCCTACATCCCCTGCCTCAACGACGCGCCCGCGCATGCCGATGCGCTTGCGGCGCTGGCGCGGCGCGAACTCGAGGCATGGCGGTGATGCGCGAATTCACGCTCGATACCGCGACCGGCGCGATCGCCGGCCTGCGCGCCGGGGAACCGGGCGCGCCGCGGGTGCTGGCCCTGCACGGCTGGCTCGACAACGCCGCCAGTTTCCTGCCGCTGGCCGCGCACCTCGAAGGCATCGACCTGGTCGCGCCCGACCTGCCCGGGCACGGCCGCAGCGCGCACCTGCCGCGTGGCGCCGACTATTCCTTCGCCGGTTCGATGCACGCGGTGCTGGACATCGCCGACGCGCTGGGCTGGGAGCGCTTCGCCCTGCTCGGCCACTCCATGGGCGCCGGCATCGCCAGCCTGGTGGCCGCGGGCAGCCCGCAGCGGGTCGCGCGCCTGGTCGCGATCGAGGCGCTGGGCGCGCTTGCCGAAACGCCGGAACGCACCGTCGCGCGCCTGCGCGAGGCGGTCGCCGCCACGCGCGCGCTGCCGGGCAAGCGGCTGCGGGTGTTCCCCGACCTCGAACCGGCGGTGCGCGCGCGCATGCAATCCAACGGATTGAGCGAGCCGGTCGCCAGGCTGCTGGTCGAACGCGGCGTGCGCGCGGCGGCCGGCGGCTTCGAGTGGAGCAGCGATCCGCGCCTGACCCTGCCGACCATGGTGCGCATGACCGAGGCCCAGGTGCGCGCGCTGGTGGCGGGGATCGAATGCCCGACCCGCGTGGTCTACGCCGACCCGCCGCAACCCTACCTGCCCGAACCGTTGCGCAGCGAACGCAGCGCGCTGCTGCCAGATGGCGAGCAGGTCGTGATCGCCGGCAGCCACCATATGCACATGGAAAATCCGACCGCGGTCGCGGATGCGATCGGCGATTTCTTCCTGCGCTGAGGCGGCAGCGATAGCGTTCCCAGCGCGTGCCGCTTTCGCACTTGGTATTTGTAGGAGCGACGTGAGTCGCGAGCTTTGCATGCGAAAGCCGGCAAAAGCTCGCGACTCACGTCGCTCCTACAAGGAAGGTGCGGCGAACTTATTTCGCCTTGGTGCTCAGCTGTACGCTCATGGTCACGTCGGCTTCGCCGCGATTGCTGCTGAACGACAGCACGACGGCGCGCCGGTCCTTCTCGTAGGCGAGCATCGCGGTATCGGTTGAATTCTGCATCGACATGGTCTGCTTCCAGCCCTGCCTGTCCATCGCTTCGCGGGCGGCATCGAACAAGGTCGAGACCTTGCCGGAGGCCTGCAGGCTGAGCACCTGCGCCTCGCCCATGTCCATCACGCTGTTGATCCGGTAGCCCCTGGGCAGGTAGATGTCGTCCGGAAAGCTCTTGGGCAGCGGCAATGCCTCGCCGCCCTGCACGGCCATCTCGCCCTGTTCGGTCTTGATGGTCATGCGGTCGCCGTCGCGCGACACCTTGACCTTGCCGCCGCTGGCGCGCTCGATCGCCGCGTCGGCCATCGTCTCCTGGCTTTTGCGACAGCCGGACATCGTGATCGTCGCCATCGCGAGTGACAGGACAAGACAGGACAGGGCATGGACGCGGATCGACACGACGGATTCCCCCAGGGAGCCGGCGGCTTGGCAGTAACAGCAGGAACGCGGACCATGCGGTCATCCGGACAGCAGGCACCGCAAATCCGCCTTGAGGCGACCGCCCTGGGCGTGGAAATAGTCGCGTTGCGGGCGCCAGTCCGGGAAACGCGCCTCGACTTCGCGCCAGAACGCCCGCGAATGGTCGGCGTGGACCAGGTGGCAAAGTTCGTGCACCAGGACGTATTCGAAGGCGGCCGGGCGCCCCAGCACCAGCGCCAGGTCCAGCGCCAGCACGCCGTCCGGCGACAGCGAGCCCCACTGCGAGGACATCGGCTTGAACACGATCCGCGACGGCGCGCGCGGCAGCGTCGGCAGGTAGCGCGGCAGCCAGCCGCCGACGTCGGCGCGCGCCTCGGCCTGGTAGAAGTCGCGCAGCGCGCGGCGCAGGGCGGCGTCGCCGGCGCGGGCGGGGACGTCGAACAGCAGCATCTCTTCGTCGCGTCCGTCCCGCGGGGCCGCAGGCAGGAGCTGGAGCCGGGTATAGCGCCCCGCCTGCCAGCGCAGCGGCACGCGTTCGCCGCGCAGCGGCAGCGATGCGGTCTCGCTGCGGACCAGACTGGTGTCGTCGTCATGCGCATGCAGCAGGAGCTGTTGCACGAGCCATTCGCGGTGTTCGTGCAGGAAGCGCTCGCCAGAGACCAGGCTCGCGCGCAGGGGCAGGGTCAGGCGCGCGCCGCGTTCGTCGACCGACAGCTTGATGCGGCGCGCGCGCGGGTCGCGCACGCGCAGGATCTCGATGCTGCGGCCGGCCTCGATGGCGAAGGCGACGCGGTCGCGCTCGATCGCGCGCGGCTTCGGCGTCAGCAGGCGCAGCAGGGAAGGCATGCGCGCATGTTAGCCCGCCGCGACGGGAAACCGGCTAGGCGCTCGCCGGCATTCGACGTTTGTAGGAGCGGCTTGTCGCCGCGAGCTCTTGGCTGGACCGGTATGCAGGGGGATAAAGCTCGCGGCTAAAAGCCGCTCCTGCGAGGCAAGGGTCATTCGGCCCTGGAAAGCTTCAACGCCGGCTCAAGCACCGCGAACAGGCGCTTGAGCTCGCCGACCATCAGCGCGAAGCGGGCGTCGAGTTCGGCGCGGATATCGTCGTCGGCGCCGCCCTCGAGCTGGTCGACGACGCCGTCGAGGAACTTGAGCTTGCGGATGACCAGGTCCTCGCCGAGCACGAAGGAAACATGGTCGTCGAGCGCCAGCGCCAGGCGCGTGACCTGCTTGCCGGCTTCGAGGTGCTTGCCGATCTCGTCGGACTGCAGGTCCTGGTGCTGGCACTTGACCACCGCACCACCATCCATCGGGTCCTTGAGTTCGCACTCCTCGCCCAGGCTGAAGCCGGCCGGCAGCGGTTCGCCGGCGATCCAGCCGGTCAGCACCGCGCGCGGCGCGACTTCGGCATTCAGCGGCAGCGCAGGGAAGCTGCCCAGCGCGTGGCGGATTTCCGAGACCACCGCCTCGGCGGACTTGCGCGACGACGTGTCGACGATGCACAGGCCGTGGCCGAGGTCGAGCATGGCGTCGGTGCGCGTCGGCCGCACGAAAGCGCGCGGCAGCAGTTCGTGCACCAGGTCTTCCTTCAGCCGCCTGCGCGCGCGGCCGCCGGGCTTGCGTCCTTCCTTTTCCTCCATCTCGGCCAGCTTCTTGCCCAGCAGGTCGTTGACTACCGCCGCCGGCAGCAGCTTGTCCTCGCCGCCGAGGGCGAGCCAGACGGCATCGTCGACGCGATGCGACAACGCTTCGGCATCGCGTCCGAACGGCGAGACGAAGCCCCGCGACGACATCTCCAGCGGACCGACCGGCTTGAGCGGGCAGTCGGCAAGGCGGGCGTCGAGTCCGGAGAAGTCGAGCGAGGCGGGGAAGCGAAACAGCGTCAGGTTGCGGAAGAACATCGGGTATCCAGGTAAGGAGAGGGTCTTTCAACTCCCCCCCCCGGGCACGAGGGGAGGGCTGGGGAGGGGTGCCGGCATTTCGTTCGTCATCCCCGCGAAAGCCGGGATCCGGCAGTTTCGTCGCAAGCGACCGAAAGGCGCCGGCCCACGCCGGCGCGGGGCGTAGGTTGCCGCATCGTCGGCATCAAGCGTCGCCGTCGCGGCGACGGTCGTGCGGCCCGCCGGACAGCGCCAACGGCGCATCCGGCAGCGGCGTGTCGCTGCGGCCCAGCGCCATGAAATCGAACAGCTTCGGGTCGCTCAATTGCGACGGCCGCACGTCGCCCAGCGCGCGTGCGATCTGGTCGATGCGCCCGGGCGTTTCACGCTCCCACTGTGCCAGCATCCGCTGCACCTGCTGGCGCTGCAGGTTGTCCTGCGAGCCGCACAGGTTGCAGGGAATGATCGGAAATGCCTTCGCCTCGGCATATGCCGCGATATCGGTCTCGCGCACATAGGCCAGCGGCCGGATCACGACGTGCTTGCCGTCGTCGGACAGCAGCTTGGGCGGCATCGCGGAGATCTTCGCGTGGAAGAACAGGTTGAGGAAGAAGGTCGCGACCAGGTCGTCGCGGTGGTGGCCGAGCGCAATCTTGGTATAGCCGTTTTCTTCCGCGAAGGCATACAGCGCGCCGCGACGCAGCCGCGAGCACAGCGAACACATGGTCTTGCCCTCGGGCACCACGCGCGCGACGACCGAGTAGGTGTCCTGCTCAAGGATGCGGTAGTCGACGCCGAGCGAATCCAGGTATCCGGGCAGCACGTCTTCCGGAAACCCCGGCTGCTTCTGGTCGAGGTTCACGGCGGTGATCGAGAACGACACCGGCGCTTTCTTCTGCAGCTGCAGCAGCACGTCGAGCAGCGTATGGCTGTCCTTGCCGCCGGACAGGCACACCATCACCCGGTCGCCTTGCTCGATCATGCCGAAGTCGGCGATCGCGCGGCCGACCTGGTGGCGCAGGCGCTTGCCGAGCGTGTCCGGCTGGCGGTCGTAGCGTCGCGGGGCGCGGGCGTGCGGGGCAGGATCCGGCAGTGGCAGGGGCAGGGCGACATCCATGGGCCGCGTATTCTAACGGGCCTTGCCGAGGCAGTGGCTGCGGCATGTCGGAGCCACTGCCACCGGGTGACGGCTGGCGTGTAAGCTGGATCGCGATGGAACCCGCCAACGACGCCGTGATCAGCCAGCGGCTGCTGGATCTCAAGACCGAGCACCGCGACCTCGACCAGGCCATCGCGCGCCTGCAGGTCGACCCGCAGGCCGACGAGCTGGCGGTCAAGCGCATGAAGAAGCGCAAGCTGCAGCTGAAGGACCTGATCGCGCGGCTGGAATCGGAGCTGATCCCGGACGAACCGGCCTGACGCCGGCGGGCCGGCTCAGTCGGGAGGAAGACCCTGGTGCTCCTCGACCGAACGGGTCGCCTCCGGGCTGATCTTTTCGATGGTGTGCCGCAGCTCGCGGCCGAGGATGAGCTTGGCGTCCCTGGCCCAGACATCGAGGCGCTGGTCGAACACCAGCTTGCTGTTCTGGTCGAGCCACACGAGCTTGAGTTCGCGCAGCTTCTGGATGAAGCCGCGGAACAGCGACTTGTCGAAGAATTCCGGCGCCGCCGGCGCATACAGCAGGCTCAGGCGCTGCGCGGCGAGCTGGCACAGGCTTTCCAGCTCGCCGACGCCGAGCGTGCCGGGGCCGTTCTTGGCCAGCACCGAGATGGCGATGTAGTAGCGCTCGAAGGCCTGCTGCAGGGGATGCCCGAGCGCGCGCAGGCGGAACACCTCGTCGGACTGGCCGGCGTTGCGGGCGAGGATGCCGCCGTCGTCCTCGCTGGCCTGCTCCAGCAGCCCTTCGCGGATGAAGACCCCGATGGTCTGGTCGATGCGCCCGGCGAAGCTGTCCTCGTCCCAGGGCAGGAACAGCTCGGCCTGCAGGAACGGATACATCGAGCGGCCGATCGCGAGCAGGTGCCTGCGCGACATGCGCCGGTTGTGCTGGAAGCAGCAGGCGATCCACGCCGACGCGGTGAACAGGTGCAGCACGTTGTTGCGGAAATAGCTCAACAGCACCGCATTGTCGTCGTCGACGCTGAGCACGTCGCCCAGCGGGTGCGCGATGCGCTGCAGCACGCCGATCTCCTCGCCGTGGGCGATGATCTGCTCCGGGGTGTGCGGGGTGACGGTGACCAGGTCGCTGAAGGGCACTTCCCGCAGCAGGGTCTTGGACAACACGATCTGCGCATGCAGGTCGCTCTCGCTCATCGCATGCTTGGGCGTGGACAGCAGCGCCAGCGCGATCAGGTTGATCGGATTGACGTCGGCGGCCCGGTTGATGTTGGTCTGGATGCGCTGCGCCAGCGCGTCGACGGTGGTCGACAGCCACGCCGGCTTGTCGTCCTCGGACAAGGGCTCGCCATCCCAGTCCGGCGCATGCTCGGCGAGCACTTCGCCCAGTGCGATCGGCTCTCCGTAGTTGACCACCACCTGGCCGAAGTTCTGCCGCAGCACTCTGGGGATGCCCCACAGCAGCGACCAGATCGACTCCTTCTCCTTGGGCTTGCCGGACAGTTCGTCGAGGTAGCTGCGGCCTTCCATCAGCTTCTCGTAGCCGATGTAGATCGGCTGGAACAGCACCGGCCGGGTCGGTTGGCGCAGGAAGGCGCGCACCGTCATCGAGATCATGCCGCCCTTGGGCTGCAGCAGGCGCCCGGTGCGCGAGCGCCCGCCCTCGATGAAGTACTCGATCGAGTAGCCGCCGGCGACCAGCTGCGCGACGTATTCGCTGAGCACCGCCGAATACAGCATGCTGCCGCGGATCGAGCGGCGGATGTAGAACGCGCCGCCCTTGCGCAGCACGCCGCCGATCACCGGCAGGTCGAGGTTGACGCCGGCGACGATGTGCGGCGGCACGATGCCGCGGTCGTACAGCAGGTAGGACAGCAGCAGGTAGTCCATGTGGCTGCGGTGGCTGGGCACGTAGATGACCTCGTGCCCGGGTGCGAGCGCCTTGAGGTTCTCGAGGTGGTGCACCAGCACGCCGCGGTAGATGCGGTTCCAGACCGTGGTCAGCAGGAAACTGGCCGAGCGCACCACCGGGTGCGAGTAGTCGGCGGCGATTTCGTAGGCGTAGGTATGGGCCTGCTTCCACGCCATGCGCTCGGCGTCGGCGGCGGACTTGCCGGCGCTGTTGCGGCGCGCGCTGTCGGCGATCGCGGCCTTGACCGAGTCGGAGGCCAGTACCTTGTCGACCAGCAGCCGGCGGGTGGACAGGTCGGGCCCGATCACCGCTTCGCGGATGCGGTTGAAATGCGTGCGCAGCACCCGCGATAGCTTGCGCACCGTGCGCTCCGGCGACAGCCCTTCGGCGACCACGCCCTGCACGTCCACCGCGGGCGCGAACTGCACCAGGGTGTTGCGGCCGTTGAGGAGGATCGCCAGCAGCCGGCGGAAGCGGCCGACGATGGTCCAGTTCTCCGAGAACAGCACCGAGAACCAGCCGTGGTTCCGGTCCGGCGCCTGGCCGACGAAGATCGACACCGGCACCAGCTGCACGTCCAGCGCCGGATCGTCGCGATGCGCGGCCAGCAGCCGCGCCAGCGATTCGGAATGGGTCTTGGTCGGCGGCGGCTTGCCGGTGGCCGCCAGGTAGGTGAGCGTGCTGGTGGCGCTGCGCCGCGACAGCGCCACGTAGGCGCGCTTGCGCCCGAGCGGGTCGCCCGGCAGCGGCCGCAGCGGCGACGGCATCCCGGCTTCGGTGCAGGCGCGGTCGAGGATCAGCGCATTGGACAGTCCGTAGTCCTCGAGCACGTAGCAGACCGGTCGCCGGTCGACGAATTCCTGCGGCGCCTGCGGTTCGATCTTCAGCGCGATCCACGGTCGCAGCACCCGGCCCAGCAGCCGGGCCCACCAGGGGCGTCGTCTGCGCAGGCTGGCGATGGCCGGCGGCGGCGCCGGAACCGGTAGCAGCTCGGCTTGCCGCGAGTCGCCAGCCGGCCCCGGCGGCGCGGCCGCATCCTCGACCGCGCGCCGGCCGCCGCGGGTGTCGTCGGCCGCGACCTCGCTGCCGGCCAGCATCGGCCCGACCGCGGCATCGGCCGCCTCGCGCTGCGCGGAATCCGGCGCGGAGGCCTGGTCCGCGCGCTGATCGGCGTCGAACAGAGTGGGTTGCGTCGGCATCGGGGGCATTATGCCGAAGCGGGTCGCGTGGCCGCAGGTTTGGCCGGCGTGGCGGGCCTGGAGGGGGCTGCGGGCGCCGGCGGCGGCTTCGCCTTCACCGCGGCCTCGGCGTGGCGCAGGAAGTCGCTGACGTACCAGCGCCCGTCCTGGCGTTCGACCGACACCACGGTATCGATCGGGTGCCCGCCCAGCGCGTAGCGCATCCGCACCCGCGCGGTGTCGCCGGTTTGTTCCTGCAGGCTGGCGTCGAGCGCGCCCAGGTCGGCGTCCAGGTGCAGCCCGTAGCTGGCCAGCACCTGCCGGGTCGCGGCGGCCATTGGCGACAGCCGGCGCAGGCTCGCCGACATGCCCAGGCGGGCGAAGTCGGCTCCGCCGGCCAGCCCGGTCTTGCGCGCGGCGGCGGCCAGCCGGTCGATCGCCGCATGTCCACGCTTGGGATCGGACAACGGTGCCGATTGCGCCCACAGGCTGGCCGCGGCGATCAGCTGGCTATAGTGGTCGCGCTCGTCCGCGCTGAAATCGCCTTCGTTGGCCACGTACTGCGCGCCGAACAGGCCCAGGGTGGCGGCCGTGGACTTGAGCTCGCGGGCGGCGCCGGCGAACTGGCGATCGAAGGTCCGGCGCAGCCGTGCCTCCGAGCCGGGCTTGGCCAGGGCAGCGAGCATGTCCGGCACGCGTTCGCCCAGCGGCAGCTCGTCCAGCGGCCAGCGGGTGCGGCCCTCGCGCCAGGCGGTTTCTAGCTGCCGGTACAGGGTTGGCGGTACCGCGTCGCGGGCGAAGGCCTCGAGGTCGTCGGCGCGCAGGTGGCGGGTCAGCAGGCGTACCGCGTCGGCCGGCCTGGCGGCCCCGGCACCCGCCGTGGCGGCGGCGTCCCCGGCTTGCTGCGGCTGGCAGGCGGCCGCCAGCGCGCAGAGCAGGGCCGCCAGCAGCCACGGGATCGAGCAACGATGACGCATGCGGCGGTTCTCCGGGCGAAGGCGCATCTTGGCCGCCACCCGCGGGTCCGGCAAGCAACGGGGGCACGGGACAGCATGTGGCGACGGCGGGAGTGGCGCGCCGCAAAGAAAAAAGGAAGACCCGGAGGCCTTCCTGAAATCCGGCCTTGGCCGGTGGACTTTCGGTTGTGGCATGGCTCCGGCCGCGGCCGGTCAGGGACAGGCTAACGCGCCCGTCGAGTTAATGCAATACCTGAAATGATCAGTTGCAACATGCTGTATTCATTGGGAATAATCCAGATTTTCGCGCTTGACTTCGCGACGGACGGCCCGCGGCTGCTTCCAGTCGTTGTGGAACAGGGCCGGCTCCCAGGAACCATAGGTCGGGTTGGGCAGCATCCACCAGCGTTCGCCGAACCAGCCGCCGTACTCGTCGACCAGGCTGGCGCGGCCCTGCGGGGTATTGGCGGGAATCTCGACGAAGTCGCCCAGCTGGTCCCCGAACTGCATCAACACCCGGTATTCGCGTCCGGCCAGGCGACGGCGACATGCCTTCCCGCTGCCTTCCTGCTCGCAGCCCGGCACCACGGTGCCGAGGCCCAGGAACACCCCGTCGCTCGCCACCGGCATGCCGACCGCCTTGAGATTGGCGATGGTGGCGTCCTTCAGGTACACGGCGCGGTTGGAGACATAGAGAATGGTGATGCCCCTGGCGGCGGCAGCCCGGGCGAAGTCGACCGCCCCCGGAACCGCCTTCGCTTTCTTCTCGGCCACCCACAGGTCCCAGCTCGGATCGCTGTATTGCTGGTCGTCGCGGATCAGCCGCGCCTGGTAGGGGGAGTTGTCGAGCACGGTTTCGTCGACATCCATGATGACCGCCGGTTTCAGCCCTGCGGTCTTGCCGGCGTTGTCGCGCTCGCCGGGCACCAGCGCGTCCCAGTGCTTTTGCTTCAGGGCGACATCCAGCTCGTCGGCGGCGGCGCGATAAATGGTTTCGGTCACCGCGCGGTACTCGGCCGAGGCCTGGACCCAGAGCACGGCGTTGAGATTGTCGTCGGCCGTCGTCGGGGCCGAAGTCGTCGATCCCGGGGCAGCGGGCGCCGCGGGCGCAGCCAGCGGCGTGGACCGGCACGCCGCCAACGCCAGGGCGATGCCGAGCAGCGGAACGAGGGGAAGGGCCTGGCGCATGGCGGAACCGTAGGCTGGACGAGGGCGGTCGAGTGTAGCCGAGCGCTACGGTGCGAACACGAGCCCGCGCTGCGCGGCACTACTCTGGCACGCACGCGGCGTATCGAAAAAAGCATGAGCCAGGTGCCCGGCGGATCATCCGCGCCGTTCGGCCAGGACCCGCGACAGCAACTCCAACTGCTCCTGCTGCTTGCTCAACAGCAGTTCGATCTGCTCGCTGCGCAGCTGGTCGAGCTTGTCGTGCATCGCCATGATCGCGATCTCGGACTTCAGGTTGACCTGGTAGTCGTTGGAAGCGTCGATGCGGTCGCGCGCCGACTGCCGGTTCTGGCTCATCATGATCACCGGCGCCTGCAAGGCCGCGATCGTCGACAGCGCCAGGTTCAGCAGGATGTAGGGATACGGATCGAAGGGCTTGACCAGCATCCACGAGTTCAGCCCCATCCAGGCCACGAGGACGGCGGCGAACAGGATGATGAAGCTCCACGACCCGGCGTAGGCCGCGACCCGGTCGGCGAGTCGTTCGCCGAACGACAGCGTGCGGTCGTAGGCCTCGTTCGGGTTCTGCGCCACCACCCGTCGGTCGGCCAGCTTGCGCAGGACCCGGCGTTCGCCGTCGGACAGCGTTTCGGCGGCCTTTCCGAGCAGGTGTAGCGCGGCTTTGGAAAGGTCCAGGTAAGCATGGCTGCTGGTCATGGCGCGCTCCGCGGCGAATGTGGATGCGATTATCAGGCCACAAGCGCTGCACGCCGTCGCGCGTTCAGCCCTCGAGCATCGCCTTGATCTGGGCGAAGCCCACGCTGGCGCGTTCCTGCTTGCGCGCGGCGTCGGCGACCGGATCCGCGCCGTCGCGCTGCAGCTCGGCGGCGGGGAGTTCGTCGAGGAAGCGGCTCGGGGCGAGCCTGAGTTTCCCGCCCCAGCGCTGCGCTTCCCTGGCATGCGACAGCCACAGCTGTTCCTTGGCGCGGGTGATGCCGACATAGAGCAGGCGCCGCTCCTCGTCCAGGCGGCCTTCCTCGATGCTGGCCTCGTGCGGAAGGGTGCCGTCCTCGACGCCGACGATGAACACGTAGCGGAACTCCAGGCCCTTGGCCGCGTGCAGGCTCATCAGCCGCACCTGGTTGCCGGCGTCGTTCTTGTCGGCGTGGGTGAGCAGGGCGAGCGAGGCGGCGAGTTCGGCCGGGCTGCCGCCGCGCGCGCGGCCGCCGGCCTGTCCGAACCAGTCGGCGAGTTCATCGAGGTTGCCGCGGCGGATCGCGAACAGCTGCTCGGATTTGCACTGCGCGCGCAGCGCGGCGAGCAGACCGGAGCGTTCGTTGAGCCTGCGCACCAGTTCGGCCGGCGGCAGCCGCGCGGCGTCGCCGCGCAGTTCGCGCAGGAGGTCGACGAAACCGGAGAGCGCGCTGGCCGCGCGCGGCGCCAGTTGCTTCAACAGGCCGATCGACTCGGCGGCGCGCGACAGCGGCAGCTGCGCATGCTGTGCCAGCTCGGCCAGCTTCGCCAGCGTGGTCGCGCCGACTTCACGCCGCGGCGCCTGCACCGCGCGCAGGAAGGCGGCGTCGTCCTCGGGGTTGGCCAGCAGCCGCAGCCAGGCCAGCGCGTCCTTGACCTCGCCGCGGTCCAGGAACGCGGTGCCGCCGGACAGGTGGTAGGGCACGCGCAGCAGCTGCAGCGCCTTCTCCAGCGCGCGCGACTGGTGGTTGCCTCGGAACAACACGCAGAACTCGCTCCACGCCGCGCCGCGCGCGGTGTGCAGGAAGTGGATCTCGCCGGCGACGCGTTCGGCCTCGTGCGCGCCGTCGCGGCATTCCCAGACGCGGATGCGCTCGCCATCGGCCTGCGCGCTCCACAGCGTCTTGGGGTGCTGGTGCGGGTTGTGGGCGATCAGTGCGTTGGCCGCGCGCAGCACGCGGTTGCTGCAGCGGTAGTTCTGCTCCAGCTTGACCACGGTCAGTTTCGGATAGTCGCGCGCAAGCTGCGCCAGGTTCTCCGGGTTGGCGCCGCGCCAGGCGTAGATGCTCTGGTCGTCGTCGCCGACGCAGGTGAAGTTGCCCTTGTCGCCGGCCAGCGCCCTGAGCATGCGGTACTGGGCGTCGTTGGTGTCCTGGCACTCGTCGACCAGCAGGTAGCCGATGCGTTCGCGCCAGCCCGACGCGCATTCGGCATTGCCTTCCAGCAGTTCCACCGGCAAACGGATCAGGTCGTCGAAATCGACCGCGTTGAAGGCCGACAGCCGCGCCTGGTACCTGCCGTACAGCGCGGCGGCTTCGCGTTCGCGCGTCGAGCGCGCGGCGTCCAGCGCCTGCTGCGGCGACAGTCCGGCGTTCTTGGCGCGCGAGACCAGCGCCTGCATCGCCTGCACCGCGTCGGGCTTCGCGCCCGGCATCAGGTCCTTGAGCTGCGACGCGCTGTCGTCGGCATCGAAGATCGAGAATCCGCGCCGCAGGCCGGCCTTGGCGTGTTCGACCTGCAGCAGCTTCAAACCGAGCGCGTGGAAGGTGCAGATCGTCAGGCCGTCGGCGGCCTCGCCCCTGATGCGGCGGCCGACGCGCTCGCGCATCTCGCGCGCGGCCTTGTTGGTGAAGGTGATCGCGGCGATGCGCCGGGCCGGATAGCGCCCCGACTGCACCAGGTGCGCGATCTTCTCGACGATCACCCGGGTCTTGCCGCTGCCGGCGCCGGCCAATACCAGCAGCGGGCCGTCGCAGTGCGCGACCGCGGCCGATTGTGGGGGGTTGAGACCGGGCATGGGACCACCGCGAGGACAGCGCATAGTCTAGCGACAGGGCCGCGCGGCGCCGAACCACGCAGCCGCTACGCGCGCCGCGGGCGGGCCAGGACCCGCCCATGGATCGGGTCCGGTCGGGCCTACAATGCGGGCATGGCCAAGCTTTATTTCTACTATTCGGCGATGAACGCCGGCAAGACCACCACCTTGCTGCAGTCGGCGCACAACTACCGCGAACGCGGCATGCGGGTGGCGATCCTGACGCCGCGGCTGGACGATCGCGCCGCGAGCGGCACGGTCGCCTCGCGCATCGGCCTGCGCGCCGACGGCACCGCCTTCGATCGCGGCGACGACCTCGAGCGCATGGTCCGCGCCAGCATCGACGGCAAGGGTCCGCTGCATTGCGTGCTGGTGGACGAGGCGCAGTTCCTGACCCGCGCCCAGGTCTGGCAACTGGGCGAGGTGGTCGATGCGCTGCGCATCCCGGTGCTGTGCTACGGGCTGCGCACCGACTTCCGCGGCGAACTGTTCGAGGGCAGCCAGTACCTGCTGGCCTGGGCCGACGAACTGGTCGAGATCAAGACCATCTGCCACAGCGGCAAGAAGGCGACCATGACGGTGCGGCTCGAAGCGGGGGGGCATGCGGTGCAGGACGGGCCGCAGGTGGAGATCGGCGGCAACGAGCGCTACGTGTCGGTCAGTCGCGCCGAGTTCAAGAAGATCACGCGCGGAGAAGGCCACATCGAGCCGCTGCAGTCGCCGCTGCCGCTGGGGCGGCAGGGCTGAGGTCTAAAATCCGCAGGGGCGTTCCCGCAAACCCTCGTTTCAAGGTCCGGTTGCAGCTTCGCAACCGTCGCGGATGGCGGCGATTTCGCGGACCACGGCGCCGCCTTCGGGCTGCGCCTGCTGCAGGGTCGCGCCCAGCGCCTCGAGCATGCCCATGGCGCGCGCCCGCTGCGGACCGTGGCAGGTGAGCTGCGCGAAGTAGGCCCGCGCCAGCCACGCGACCTTGCGCAGTTCGACGTCGGTTTCCGGCAGCTCGCCAAGGCGTTGCAGCTGCTGCAGGGCCGACGCATCCCCCTGGCCGGCATCGTAGCGCGCCAGCGACAGGGCGCTGCGCCGCGTATGCGGATGGGTGGCGCCATAGCCCTCCTGGGTCAGCGCAAGCGCCTGCAGCAGCTGCGGTCGTGCCGCTGCGCGGTTGCCCAGCGCCGCGTTGGTCGCACCCAGCAGCCGCAAGGTATCGCCGACCAGTCCCTGGTGCCGGCCAGGCAAGGCCTGGCGCAGGCGCAGCGACTCCAGCAATTGCGGCCTGGCCTCGGCATCGCGGCCGACGTCGTGCAGGACCAGGGCACGGTTGAACAGCTGGGCGGCGAGCTGCGATTGGTTGTCGCGCTTGCGCGAGATCGCGATCGCCCGGTCGAGGTCCCGCAGCGCCGTGTCGATGTCGTTGCGCTCCCAGGCCACGATGGCGAGGCTGTTGTAGTTGCGGGCGACGTCCTCGTGTTCCATCCCCAGCCTGGCCAGCAGCCAGGCCTGGCTGTCGTTGAATTCCTGCTCGGCCTCCGTGAAACGGCCCTCGTCGACGTGCAGCGCGGCGAGCTGGCGGCGCGCATCGACGGTGGTGCGACTCTGCGGTCCCTGCAGTTCGAGCGCCAGCGACAGGGCCTCGCGGCAGTCACGCTCGGCGCCCAGGGCGTCGCCCTGTTCGCGCTGCAGCGAGCACAGGTTGCGCAGGATCTCGATCGCCAGCGGGTGGCGCGGGCCGACCTTCTGCCGCAGCTGCGACAGCGCGTCGCGCAGCTCTTTCCGTGCGCGCGCGGTGTCGCCGGATTCGGCGCGCAATGCCGCCAGGTCGGCGAGGTTCTCGACGATGCCGGCCTGGTTCTTCAGCGGGTCGCGGCGCAGCGCCAGCGAGCGCTCGAACATCACCCGCGCCGCACCCGCGTCGCCGGCAAGGCGCTGGCAGCGGCCGAGCTGCGAGTAGAACTCCGAGACCTGCGCCGGCAGCTGGTGCTCCTCGCGCCGGGCAAGCGCCTGCCAGGGGCGCATGGTCGAGACGCAGGCTGCGTAGCGGCCGAGCATGCGCTGGGTGTGTCCCATGTCGGTGTTCGATTCCAGGCGCAGGCTGGCGGGCGTGCCGTCGAGCGAGGCGATGATCGCCTGCTGCTGCAGCAGCAGCCCGAGCGCTTCGCTGTAGTCGCCCAGGCCCAGGCGCAGTCGCGCGATCACGCCGAGCAGTTCGGCGTGCGCCTGCGGCTGTCGGGAAAGCTCGCGGTTGCCCCGCTGCACCCCGGCCTCGAGCAGCTGGCGGACATCCAGCGGCGTGCCTTCGGGCGTGCTGCCCGCGTTTTCGAACAGGCCCACCACGAAATCCTGCAGCGCCTGCGCGCGCGCGCCTTCCTGCACCGATTGCCGCGACTGCCACACCACGATCCCCAGTGCCGCGGCCAGCGTGGCGCTGACCATGGCGGCGCTGGCCAGCGCCCAGCGATGGCGGCTGCCGAACTTGCGCAGCCGGTAGAACATGCTCTGCCGTCGCGCGTGCACCGGCTTGCCGTCGAGGTAACGTTGCAGGTCCAGGGCCAGCGCCTCGACCGAGGGATAGCGCTGCTCCGGGCGCTTGGCCAGCGTTTTCAGCACGATGTTGTCGAGGTCGCCGCTGATCTGGCGTGCACGCCGGCGCAGCGAGGAGGGGTCGGCCGTCTCGTCGTCGGAGCGGCGCAGCAGGGTTGCCGATGGCCGCAACGGATCGACGTTGAGGATCGCGTCCTCCCACTTGGCGTCGCTCTCGCGCTTGAGGTGGTAGGGCTTGGATCCGCTCAACAGTTCGTACAGCACCACGCCCAGCGAATAGACGTCGGTCATGGTCGTGACCGGCTCGCCGCGGATCTGTTCGGGCGCGGCGTAGTGCAGGGTGAAGGTGCGCAGGCCGGTGCCGGTGTTGTCAGGGGCCTTGTCGGCGCTGTCGAGCAGCTTGGCGATGCCGAAGTCGAGCAGCCGCACCTCGTCGAGCGCGGTGACCAGGATGTTCGATGGCTTGAGGTCGCGGTGCACGATCAGGTTGGCGTGGGCGTGGCTGACCGCTTCGCACACCTGCAGGAACAGGCGCACGCAGGTTTCCACGCACAGCTGGTGGGTGCGGCACCAGTCGGTGATCGGTTCGCCTTCGACGTATTCGAGCGCGAGGTAGGGCTGGTTGTCGCTGCTGATGCCGGCATCGAGCAGGCGTGCGATGTGGGGATGGCCCAGGCGCGCGAGGATCTGCCGTTCGCGGGTGAAGCGCAGCCGCAGGTTGGGATCGGCCAGCCCCGGCCGCAGCAGCTTCAGCGCCACCCGGCGCTGGTACAGGCCGTCGGCGCGGCTGGCCAGCCAGACCTGGCCCATGCCGCCTTCGCCGAGCATGCGTTCGAGCTTGTAGGGGCCGATGATCGCGTCCGGACGCGCGCCCGGGAGCGGGGCGATCAGCGGCTCGGACAGGAAGTCGTCGCCCTGCTCTTCCAGCGCCAGCAGGGCCGCCAGCTCGTCGGCCAGCTGCGGGTCTTCCTCGCGCAGCGACGCCAGGCTGCGCGCACGCGTCCCGGCGTCGACCTCAAGCAGGGCGTCGAGCAGGGGGGACAGGCGCTGCCAGCGTTCGGCGTCCATCGGCGGGCGCGGTCACTCGTCCTGCAGCGACGCCAGCAGGAAGAGTTTCGCCTTCTGCCAGTCGCGGCGGATGCTGCGCTCGGAGCGCTCGAGCAGGGTCGCGATCTCCAGCTCCGAGAGACCGGCGAAGTAGCGCAGCTCGACTACCTTGGCCAGCCGTTCGTCGACGCCGGCCAGGCGGGTCAGGGCGGTATCCAGGCCAAGCATTTCCTCGTCCAGGCGCAGGCCGCCCTCGATGTCCTCGGGCAGGTCGGTGACGCGGTGCAGGTCGCCGCCGCGTTTCTGCGCCATCCGCTGGCGTGCGTAATCGACCACCACCGAACGCATCGCCGAGGCGGCGTAGGCGAAGAAGTGCGCGCGGTCGTCGAACTGCGCCTCGCGGCGTCCGATCAGCTTCAGGTAGGCCTCGTGCACCAGCGCGGTGGCGTCCAGGGTCTGGCCGTGCTGGCCGGCGAGCTGGCGCCGCGCCATCGAATGCAGCTCCTGGTACAGGGTCGAGAGCACGCGATCAAGCGCCTCGCGGTCGCCTTCGCGCGCGGCATCCAGCCATCCGGTGATATCAGCGGTCTGCGTCATCCGTTCCCGTGCCCGCAATTGTTTCCCCAAGGGTGCCCGACTATACCGCCGGAACCGCGGCCAACGCGCGGCCGGATGCGGCGTGCAGGACCGTCAGCGCTGGCAGTAGCCGCACCAGACGGTGCTGCGCTGGCCGACGGCGGCCTGTTTCAGCGGCCGTCCGCAGCCGCGGCAGGGCGCGCCGCCGCGGCCATAGACCGACAGTTCCTGCTCGAAGTAGCCGGGCGCGCCATCGGGGCTGAGGAAGTCGCGCAGCGTGGTGCCGCCGCGGGCGATGGCGTGGTCGAGGATGCGCTTCACCGCGGCGACGACCAGGGCGTAGCGCTCGCGCGAGACCCGTCCGGCGGCGCGCAGCGGCGAGACGCCGGCGGCGAACAGCGCCTCGGCCGCGTAGATGTTGCCGACGCCGACCACCACGCGCTGGTCCATCAGGAACGCCTTGACCGGCGCCCTGCGCCTGCGGCTGAGCTCGAACAGCCAGTCGCCGTCGAACGCGTCCGACAGCGGCTCGGGACCGAGACCTCGCAGCAGCGGATGGACCTGGCCCGGCGCCTGCCACAGCAGGCAGCCGAAGCGGCGCGGATCGTTGAAGCGCAGCACGCGGCCGGCCTTCCCGCGCTGGCCCGCCAATGCGATATCGACGTGGTCGTGCGCGGACGCCGGCGTCGTCGCCGGCAGCACACGCAGGCTGCCGGACATGCCCAGGTGCAGCAGTGCGCTGCCGGCCGCGGTGTCCAGCAGCAGGTACTTGGCGCGCCGGCGCACGGCGTCGATGCGCTGGCCCGGCAACAGCGCCTGGATTTCCGCCGCGATCGGCCAGCGCAGGTCGGGCCGGCGCAGGACCACCGCGCCCACGCGCCGGCCTTCGACATGCGGCGCCAGGCCGCGGCGGGTGGTTTCGACCTCGGGCAGCTCCGGCATGCCCGGCAGGGTGCGGGCGACACCGCGGCCATGCAAGCACCGCAGGCCGGGGCGCGGGCTGAACGTGAACGGCCATACGCCTGCGCAGGGGTGGCAATCACTTGCGCAGCCCCCCATCATGGCTGGGTTACTTTTTGATATGACATGACGATGCCCGCTTCCCTGCTCGACTTCCTCGCCGGCGGCCTGTTCCAGGCCGGCCCCTGGACGCTGGCGATCTATTTCCTGGTCGCCACCCAGCTCACCATCTTTTCGGTGACCCTGTACCTGCACCGCAGCCAGGCGCATCGCGGCGTCGATTTCCATCCAGCGCTGGCGCATTTCTTCCGCTTCTGGACGTGGCTGACCACGTCGATGATCACGAAGGAATGGGTGGCGATCCACCGCAAGCACCACGCCAAGTGCGAGACCGAGGACGATCCGCACAGCCCGATGATCAAGGGCATCAACACCGTGTTCTGGCGCGGCGTCGAGCTGTACCGCGAGGCCCGCGCCCAGCGCGAGGACATCGAACAGTACGGCAAGGGCGCGCCCAACGATTGGATCGAGCGCCACCTGTACACCCCGCACGCGACCATGGGGCCGACCCTGCTGCTGTTCATCAGCTTCGCCCTGTTCGGCTTCTGGGGCGTGGCGATCTGGGCGCTGCAGATGGCCTGGATCCCGTTCTGGGCCGCGGGCGTGGTCAATGGCCTGGGCCACTGGTGGGGCTATCGCAACTTCGAGACCAGCGACACCGCCACCAACCTGACGCCGTGGGGCGTGTGGGTGGGCGGCGAGGAACTGCACAACAACCACCATGCCTTCCCGAGTTCGGCCCGGTTCGCGCTGCGCCGCTGGGAATTCGATATCGGCTGGGCCGCGATCAAGGGCCTGGCGGCGCTGCGCCTGGCCAAGGTGTTGCGGGTCGCGCCGGCGCTGGACGTGCGCCCCAATATCCAGGTGCCCGACACCGACACCATGCGTGCGCTGCTGGCGCACCGCTTCCAGGCCATGACCGACTACCAGCGCAACGTGCTGGCCCCGGCGCTGCGCGATGAAGCCCGCGCCGCCGGCGCCAGGCTGCGCTCGCTGCTGCCGCGCAAGCTGCGCAAGGGCATGGTCGACGACGGCCGCTGGCTGAAGCCCGATGCGCGCGAACAGCTGCGCAGCTGGGTCGCGCAGCGACCGCGCATCCGCACCCTGGTCGAACACCGCGCGCGGCTGTCGGCGCTGCTGGAGGCGCGCACCCACAATGCCGCCGAGTCGCTGCACAACCTGCAGGCCTGGTGCCGCGAAGCCGAGGCCAGCGGTATCCGGGCGTTGCAGGACTATTCGGCGCGCCTGAAGGGCTACTCGCTGCAGCCCGCGCGGGCCTAGGCTTGCACGGCGCGCGCGTCCCGCGGCACGACATCCAGCCCGGCCGTCACAGGCCGGGCTTTTTCGTTGGCGCGGCGGTCTTGGCACTCGCATGCGCCGCGTCGCCGCTGCATGCGCAGATCGATGCCGCAGGCGACTACCTTGCGCGCATGGACGGCGACCGGGACGGCCGCGTCTCGCTGCCCGAATACCAGGACTGGATGAGCTACGCCTTCGACGCGATGGATCGCAACCGCGACGGTGTCCTGGCGCCGGACGAGCTGCCCGGAGGCAAGGGCAAGCCGGTCACCCGCGCCGAATACCGCGCCCGCCTCGCCGCGACCTTCAACCGCCAGGATGTCGACGGCAGCGGCTTCCTCGACGCGAGGGAGCTCGCGGCGCCGCCGAGGTGAGCGCAGCCGGCGACACGGGTCGGCCCGTGGCGCACGGGTGGAGGCGCTGCCGCCGGCCGGCTACCAGATGCGCACCCTGTCCGCGGGCGCGAGGTAAAGCTGCTCGCCGGGCCCGACCGCGAAAGCGTCGTACCACGCATCGATATTGCGCACGGTCTGGGCGCGGAAGCGTCCAGGCGAGTGGCCGTCGCCGATCACCCGCGCGCGCAGCAGTTCGTCGCGCATCTTGCTGCGCCAGACCTGGGCAAAAGCGAGGAAGAAACGCTGGTCGCCGCTCAGGCCGTCGATCACCGGCGCGGGCTTGCCGCCCAGCGACTTCAGGTAGGCCTCGTGCGCGACCTGCAGGCCGGCCAGGTCGGCGATGTTCTCGCCCAGGGTCTGCTCGCCGTTGATGTGCAGTCCCGGCAGCGGTTGGTAGGCGTCGTACTGTGCGACCAGCTTCCGGCCGGCGGCCTTGAAGTGCGCGGCGTCTGCCGGCGTCCACCAGTTGTGCAGGCTGCCGTCGGCGTCGAACTCGGCGCCGAGGTTGTCGAAGCTGTGGCTGATCTCGTGGCCGATCACGGCGCCGATCGCGCCGTAGTTGGCGGCGTCGTCGGCAGCAGGATCGAAGAACGGCGGCTCCAGGATCCCGGCCGGGAAGTTGAGCGCGTTCTGCAGCGGCAGGTTGATCGCGTTGACCGTCTGCGGCGTCATCCACCATTCGCCGCGATCCACCGGCTGGCCGAGCTTGGCCAGCTGGTGACGGGTCTCGGCCTGCTCGGCGCGGACCGCATTGCCGAAGGCGTCGTCGGGCCTGATCGCCAGCGACGAATAATCGCGCCATGTATCGGGGTAGCCGACGCCGACCCGGGTCGCGACGACTTTCGCCTTGGCCCTGGCCTTGGTGGCCTCGCTCATCCAGTCGAGCTTGTCGATGCGGTCGGGGAACACGGCCAGCAGGTTGGAGACCAGCTGCTGGATCGCGGCGCGCGAGGACGCAGGGAAGTATTCACGGACGTAGAGCTTGCCGACCGCGTCGCCGAGGTCGGCGTTGACCGCGGCGACGGCGCGCTTCCATCGGTCGCCTTGCCGCGGGGTTCCGGACAGCGTGGTGCCGTGGAAACCGAAGGACAGGTCGGCATAGGCCCTGGGCAGCAGGTCGGCGTGGCGGTCGAGGGCGTGGAACGCCAGCCAGTCCTTCCAGGTCTGCAGCGGCTGGCTGGCGACCAGCGCCGACAGGCCGCGGATCGCATCGGGCTGCCAGGCGTAGATCGTGTCCTGGCCGGCGAGGCCCGCGGCCTTGAAGTAGGTCGCCCAGTCCAGGCCGGGCGCCTGCCGGGCGTAGTCGGCGGCCGCCCACGGATTGTTGGCCTGGTGGATGTCCTCGGTGTCGACGATGTTCGCCTGCGCCCTGGCGATTTTCGTTTCCAGCTCGAGGATCGACCGCGCCTTCGCCTGGGCGTCCTTGATCCCGGCCTGGCCGAGGAGGGCGGCGACATAGATGCGGTACTTCTCCCGCAGCGCGGCCATCTTGGGGTCGCCGGACAGGTAGTAGTCGCGGTTGGGCATGCCCAGGCCGCCCTGCAGCAGGTAGGGATAGCTGCGCCGGGGGTCCTCCAGGCCCTGGGTCACGAACAGGCCGAACAGGTTCTCGCTGTGGTAGTCGGTGTAGTTGATCGGATCGACGTCGACCCGCAGGCCTTCGCCCATGACCTGGGCCAGCTGCGTCTTGTCGGCGATCCCGGCGATGCGGTCGAGCTGCGGCTGCAGCGGCGCCAGGCCGCGCCGCTCGATGCCGGCTTCGTCCATGTACGCGGCGTAGTAGTCGGCGATGCGGCGTGCGTCGCTGCCGGCGGCGGGGTCGGACGCGGCGACGCCCTGGATCAGGGCCTTGGTGCGCTGCTCGGCGACATCGAACACGCTCTTGAACACGCCGGTGTTGGCGCGATCGGCGGGAATGACCGCGGTCCTGAACCAGCCGCCGTTGGCATGGGCATCGAAATCGTCGCCGGGCCGGACCGACCTGTCCATGCCTGCCAGGTCGATGCCGATCGCGCGCACGGCCGGCGCTTGCTGCCCGGCGCTGTCTGCTCCGGACTGCGAGGCGGGGGTCGGCGATGATGGGCCGCAGGCGCTGCACGCGCATGCCAGGGCCAGGACGGCGGGAATCAGACCGCGCATGGAACGCACCGGGATCGGGAGGGATCGACACCATAACGTCGCCGGGGCGCTCTGCGACATGGGCTGCAAGTCATGGCCGCCACGGCCGCCTCGACCGGGCTTCGCGGCCGTCGAACGCCAGTTGCGGCAAACTTGCAGGTCCAGGCCGCATTCACCGGAGGCGCAGCATGACCGAGCAGGGGCTCCACGCCACTTACCCGCCCGCCGCGGAATTCGTCGCCGGCGCGCGGATCAAGGCCGCCGACTATGCCCGCCTGTATGCCGAGTCGGTCCGCGACCCGGAGGCCTTCTGGGGAGAAGCAGGCAGGCGACTGGACTGGATGACGCGACCCACGCAGGTACGGGACGTCAGCTTCGATGCAGACGACTTCCGCATCCGCTGGTACGCCGACGGCGAGCTCAACGCCAGCGTCGAATGCCTGGACCGGCACCTGTCCACGCGCGGCGACAAGACCGCGCTGGTGTTCGAGCCGGACGACCCGGCGCATGACGCGCAGCGGATCAGCTATCGCGAGCTGCACGCCCGCGTCTGCAGGCTCGCCAACGCCCTGCGCAACCTCGGTGTCGCCAGGGGAGACCGGGTGACGATCTACCTGCCGATGATCCCGGAGGCCGTGGTCGCGATGCTGGCCTGTGCGCGCATCGGCGCGATCCACATGGTGGTGTTCGGCGGCTTCGCGCCGAAGTCGATCGCCGACCGTGTCGCCGACTGCGGCAGCAAGCTGGTCATCACCGCCGACCAGGGCCGCCGCGGCGGCAAGCCCGTCGCGCTCAAGGCCAACGTCGACGCCGCGCTGCAGCTGCCCGGCACCAACAGCGTCGAGACGGTGCTGGTGGTGCGCCACACCGGCGCCGCGGTCGACATGCAGATGCCGCGCGACCGCTGGTACGACGCCGTGGTCGACGAGCAGCCGGACAGCTGCGAGCCCGAGCGCATGAACGCCGAGGATCCGCTGTTCATCCTCTACACCTCCGGCAGCACCGGCAAGCCCAAGGGCGTGCTGCACACCACCGGCGGCTACCTGGTCTACGTCAGCCTGACCCACGAGGCGGTCTTCGACCTCAGGGAGGACGACGTCTACTGGTGCACCGCCGACGTCGGCTGGGTCACGGGACACAGCTACATCGTCTATGGACCGCTGGCAAACGGCGCGACCGCGCTGGTGTTCGAGGGCGTGCCGACCTGGCCGGACTGCTCGCGCTTCTGGCAGGTGGTCGACAGGCACCGGGTGACGATCTTCTACACCGCGCCGACCGCGATCCGCGCGCTGATGCGCGAAGGCGATGAGCCGGTGCGGGCGACCTCGCGCCAGTCGCTGCGGCTGCTGGGCAGCGTCGGCGAACCGATCAACCCGGAGGCGTGGCGCTGGTACTCCGACGTGGTCGGCGATGGCCGCTGCCCGGTCGTGGACACCTGGTGGCAGACCGAGACCGGCGGGATCATGATCTCCCCCCTGCCCGGCGCGATGGCCGCCAAGCCGGGCTCGGCGATGCAACCGTTCTTCGGCGTGCGCCCGGCCCTGGTCGACGCCGAGGGCGCGATCCTGGAGGGCGAGGCGTCGGGCAACCTGGTGCTGCTCGACTCCTGGCCGGGACAGATGCGCACCGTCTACGGCGACCACCAGCGCTTCATCGACACCTACTTCAAGGCCTATCCGGGCATGTACTTCAGCGGCGACGGCTGCCGCCGCGACGCCGACGGCGATTACTGGATCACGGGGCGCGTTGACGACGTCATCAACGTCAGCGGCCATCGCATCGGCACCGCCGAGGTCGAGAGCGCGCTGGTCGCGCATCCGGACGTGGCCGAGGCCGCGGTCGTCGGCTTCCCGCACGACATCAAGGGCCAGGGCATCTACGCCTATGTGACGCTCAAGCAGGGCGTGGCCGAGTCCGAATCGCTGCGCAAGGCGCTGGCGGCCCAGGTGCGCAACGAGATCGGTCCGACCGCGACTCCGGATCACATCCAATGGGCGCCGGCACTGCCGAAGACGCGCTCGGGCAAGATCATGCGGCGGATCCTGCGCAAGATCGCCGAGAACGCACCGGAGCAGCTGGGCGACACTTCGACGCTGGCCGATCCGTCGGTGGTCGATGCGCTGGTCAAGCACAGACGCGACGCCTGATCGCTTCCCGCAGGAGCGGCTTGCAGCCGCGAGCTTGTGACGGCCCCGGCTTTTTGTGGGAGCGACGGCAGTCGCGACTCGGATGCTTCAACGGTCTCGATATCTCGACCTGCATCGTTCCACAAGAAGACAATAGCTCGTGGCAGCAAGCCGCTCCTACAGGAACGAATCGGCCAGGCGCGCGATGCCCTCGAGGCTGCGTCGCCAGGCCGGGCGCTTGCGCCAGGCCGCGAGTTCCAGCGCGTCCGAATGGGCGAGGTAGCGATCCTCGATGGCGCGCAGCCTTTCGACCACGCCGGCGTCGTAGCAAAGCAGGCCGGCCTCGGCGTTGAGCGCGAACGACCGGATGTCGAGGTTGATCGAACCCACCAGGGCCAGGTCGTCGTCGACGCTCAGGTGCTTGGCGTGCAGGAAGTGCGACCGGTATAGCGCAATGCGCACCCCGGCTTGCAGCAATTCGTCGTAGCAGGAGGCCTGCGCCAGCGCGGTGAGCCAGTGGTTGTTGCTGCGCGAGAGGAACAGCTGCACCTCGATGCCGGACAGGGCGGCGATGCGCAGCGCACCCAGGGTGGCGTCGTCAGGAACGAAGTAGGGCGTGGCCAGGACGATGCGCCTGCGCGCGCGCTGGATCGACGCGACCACGACATCGCGCGCGTTCTCGAACGGATAGGCCGGACCGCTTGGCAGCAGCTGCGCGGGCGCGGTTCCCGGGTTCGCGCCCAGGCGCAGGTCGATGTCCAGCGCCTCGCCGGTCTCGATATACCAGTCGCTGGCGAACAGTGCGGCCAGCTGCAGCACCACGGGGCCCCGCACGCGCGCGACGACCTCGCGGTTCGGCGCCCCGGGGACGAATCCGGCCGCGGCCAGGTTCTGCGAGCCGATGTGGCCGATGCGACCATCGATGATCGCGATCTTGCGATGGTTGCGCAGGTCCATGCGCGCGCTGCGCCGCCAGCCCAGGCCGCCACGGGCCAGGGTCGCGCGCACCTCGACGCCCGAGCGGCGCAGCCGTGCGGAGAAGGCGCGCAATCCCCGCTTGCCCCCCATGGCATCGAGCAGCAGGCGGCAACGCACGCCGCGCATCGCCGCTCGCCGCAGGGCATCGGCGAAGTCGCGTCCCACCTCGTCGTCGAGCATCAGGTAATAGAGCAGGTGGACTTCGTGCCGCGCGGCATCGATGTCGGCCAGCACCGCGCGCAGGGATGCATCGTAATCGTCGAGCAGGGAAACCGCGTTGCCGCCCATCGGCATGAAGTCGCCAAGATTTTCGGCCAGCCGCGCGATATCGCCGGTATTGCCTTCGCGCCCCCGTTCCGGGTGCCAACGCAGGGACGACAGCGGCTGCTGCTTCTCGCGGATCAGCTGCGAGGCCTGCGCCTGCCGCTCGCGCCGCAGCGCCGACATCCAGGGGTGGCCGAAGACGAGGTAGATCGGCAGGCCCAGCAGCGGCACGAAACCCACCAGCAGCAGCCAGCTGCGCGCCGCGGCCGGCGTGCAGCGGGTCGGGATCCAGAACAGCGCGGCGATGCGGATCAGCCAGTCGATGGCGAGCAGCCACAGGCCGTAGTGGGTGCCGGACGCGAACATGGGGCGATTGTGCTGGCTGCGGGCATGGCCGGCAAAGCCGCGCGCGGGAAGAGGCCGTCGTAGGAGCGGCTTGTAGCCGCGAGCTTTGCCCTTGGATTTCACGATGCCGGAGTAAAAGCTCGCGGCTACAAGCCGCTCCTACGAAGCAGGAGGCGCAAACAGGAAGCCCGCCTTGCGGCGGGCTCCATGGGGCAAAGTCGCTGGACCCCCGCTCGCGCGGGGATGACGATTTACCGGCGCCGCGCTGCGCGCGGCTGGCAAAGCGTCACTTGATCTTGCCTTCCTTGTAGATCACGTGCTTGCGCACGACGGGGTCGTACTTCTTGACCTCCATCTTGTTCGGCGTGTTCTTCTTGTTCTTGTCGGTGGTGTAGAAGTGGCCGGTGTCGGCCGAGGAGATCAGGCGGATCTTGTCGCGTTTGCTGGGCATGGTGTCCTCCTCAGACCTTTTCGCCGCGGGCGCGGAGGTCGGCCAGGACCGAATCGATCCCGTTCTTGTCGATGGTGCGCATGGCGCTGGCGGAAACGCGCAGCTTCACCCAACGGTTCTCGCTGGCGACCCAGAAGCGGCGCTCGTGGAGGTTGGGGAGGAAACGGCGGCGGGTTTTGTTGTTGGCGTGCGAGACGTTGTTGCCGCTCTGCACGCGCTTGCCGGTGACCTGGCAGACACGGGACATGACGCACCTCGATGATGATTGTTGTCGCCCTTGGCCAGGGAGACGGCGGCCCCGCCGGTGGACCGGCGCGCGGTACGGGTCGGGTCACGCTGCTCGGGACCGCCGGAATCGCGCTTCCGGCGGTCCGGGCTTCCCTTGCAGGATGGCCGGACGCAGCGAGCCGCACATTATGCGGGGGAACCGGGGCGGCGGCAAGCACTTATCCACAGGCGCAGGACAGGCCTGCGCCCGCCTCCCTGCGCCGCCCGGGGCGCATCCATGGGGGCGGGGCGATGGCGGGCCAAGGCCCGCCCCGGGCCTCAATGCCCGGCCCGGTCCCGATGCCAGCCGCGATGCCGGATGTCCAGGTACAGGCTGTAGGCGGCGGTGAAGGCCGGGAACAGGTTCTGCACGATGCCCACCGAGTCCTGCTTCTGCGAGAACACGAAATAGCTCAGCGCCATCAGGCTGCCAGCGATGCTCATGTACCAGAACGCGCGCGGGATCACCGGCTTGCGGTGCTTGCGCGAGGCGAAGAACTGCACCACCCAGCGCCCGCCGAACATCAGCGCGCCAGTCAGGCCGATCAGCTTCCACGGGCTCATGTACAGCCCGGTCCACTCCAGCCACGCGATCGGCTGGTCCATGAAACCCGATGCGAGGATCACGGCAGCTCCTCCACCGCGGTGCGCCGGCTGCGCGCGATCAGCCACGCCACGCCGCGCAGGTCGCGGATGCCGACCATGGCGCGGCCCAGGTTGTTGTACTTGGAGACGCCGGCGGTGCGGTGGCGGTGGTTGACCGGCACGCTGGCGGTTTTCCAGCCGGCGCGCTGCATCAGCGCCGGCAGGTAGCGGTGCATGTGGTCGAAATACGGCAGGTCGAGGAAGGCGGCGCGTTCGAACAGCTTGATGCCGCAGCCGGTGTCCGGGGTGTCGTCGCGCAGCATGCGGGCGCGGATGGCGTTGGCCCATTTCGAGGCCCAGCGCTTGCTGCCCGAATCGCGGCGGTTGACGCGCCAGCCGGCGAACAGTTTCACGTCGGCCGCGGCGGCGTCGCGTGCCGCGACCAGCTTCGGGATGTCGGCCGGGTCGTTCTGGCCGTCGCCGTCGAGGGTCGCGATCCAGGCGCCGCGCGCGGCCTTGACGCCGTTGCGGATCGCGGTGCTCTGGCCGCTCTGGGTTGCGTGGCGGATCACGCGCAGTTCCGGGACTTCGGACTTCAGCTGCCGGAGACGTCCAACGGTGTCGTCGCGCGAGTGGTCGTCGACGTAGACGATCTCGAAGTCGAACCTGCCGCGCAGCGCGGCCACGATTTCCGCGACCAGCGGTGCGACGTTGTCCTGCTCGTTGAAGACCGGGACGACGACGGACAGCTGCGGAACGGGACCGGAGGCAGTCATGCGCGCACGCCGCTCAGCCGACGGGTGCGCGCAGTTTTTCCAGCACGCCGTCGAGGGTGTCCAGGTCGGAATAGTGGATCACCAGCCGGCCCTTGCCGCCGCGGCCGTGGGCGATGCTGACGCGGGTGCCCAGGGTCTCGGCCAGCTCGGTTTCCAGCGCGGCGATGTCGGCCTGCGGCTTGGCCCTGCCGCCGTTGGATTTCTTCGATTTCGCGGGCAGCCTGCCGGCCGCGAACTGCTGCGCGCGGTGCTCGACCTCGCGCACCGACCAGCCGTGTTCGGCGGCGTCCGAAGCCAGCTTGCTGGCCAGCTCCGGCGACAGCGTCAGCAGCGCGCGCGCATGGCCCATTTCCAGCCGCCGCGCTTCCAGCAGCGCACGGATCGCCGGCGGCAGCTCCAGCAGCCGCAGCAGGTTGGACACCGCGGCCCGCGAGCGGCCGACGGCTTCGGCCGCGGCCGCGTGGGTGAGGTCGAATTCGTCGATCAGCCGCTGCAGCGCCTCGGCTTCCTCCAGCGGATTGAGGTCCTCGCGCTGGATGTTCTCGATCAGCGCCATTGCCACCACGGTGCGGTCGTCGGCCTCGCGCACCACCACCGGGATCTCGCTCAGGCCGGCCTGCCGCGATGCGCGCCAGCGGCGTTCGCCGGCGATGATCTCGTAGGTGCGATCGGGCAGCTGGCGCACCACGATCGGCTGGATCACGCCCTGCGCCTTGATCGATTCGGCCAGCTCGGTGAGCTTGTCGGTGTCCATGGCGCGGCGCGGCTGGTACTTGCCTGGCGCGAGCGCATCGACCGGCAGGCTGTGCAGGCGATCGTTCGCTCTGGCTTCCAGTTCCGGCGCCTGGGCCGCGGCCTTCGGGCCCAGCAGGGCCTCGAGCCCGCGGCCCAGCCCGCGTTTCTTCGCCGCGGGCTTTTGCGGGGCCGGCTTCCGTGGGGGTTTCGCCGCGCTCATGCCCTGTCCTCCAGTGTCCCGGCCGTCGCCGGCGGTCGGCCGGCCTGCTTGCCCTGTTCGCGCTCGCGCTGGCGCCGCAATATCTCGCCGGCCAGCCCGAGGTAGGCGACCGCGCCGCGCGAACCGCGATCGTAGCTGACGATGCTCTGGCCGTGGCTCGGCGCCTCGGCCAGGCGCACGTTGCGCGGCACGATGGTGCGGAACACCTTGTCGCCGAAATGATTCACCAGCTCGTTCGACACGGCATTGGTGAGGTTGTTGCGCACGTCGAACATGGTCCGCAGCACGCCTTCGATCTCCAGCGCCGGGTTCAGCTTCGCCTTGAGCGCATCGATGGTGGTGAGCAGCGCGCTCAGGCCCTCGAGCGCGTAGTACTCGCACTGCATCGGCACCAGCACCGAATCGGCGGCGGTGAGCGCGTTGAGCGTGAGCAGCGACAGCGCCGGCGGGCAGTCGACGATGATGTAGTCGTAGCGTGGACGCAGTGGATCGAGCGCGCGCTTGAGGCGCTGTTCGCGGCCGTCCTCGCCCATCAGTTCGATCTCGGCCGCGGTCAGGTCGGTGTTGCCCGGCAACAGGTCGTAGCCTTCCTCGGTCCTGACGATCGCGCTGTCGGCGTGGATCTCCTCCAGCAGCACGTCGCAGGTCGAGGCGGCCAGCTCGCGCTTGTCGATGCCGCTGCCCATGGTGGCGTTGCCCTGCGCGTCGAGGTCCACCAGCAGCACGCGCCTGGGCGTGCGCGCCAGCGCCGCGGCGAGGTTCACCGCGGTCGTGGTCTTTCCGACGCCGCCTTTCTGGTTGGCGATGGCGATGATGCGGGCCATGGGCTCCGGGGGCTCGTAAAACGGGAGACCGCCCATGGGCGGCAGACCGACGATTATGCCCGCTGCGGCCAGCGATTGCCGGAACGCGAGGGGTTCCGCGCAGCCGGGCACCTGGCTGGCGGACGTCTGCGCGAGCCTGGTACCAGCCGCCGCGGGCGGCGGGCAGACCGCTTTAGCTGGCAGCCCGCGCCACCACTGCCAGATGGCGTTCGGCCTCCAGTCCGGGCACCTGCAGCGAGTGTACCGCGACGGCCCGCCAGCCGGCGGGCAGCGCTTCGATTTCCGCGGCCGGGTGCGCGCCCTTCATCGCCAGCAGGCGGCCATCGGGGACGAGCAGGTGGGCGCCGACGGCGAGGATGTCCGACAGCGTGGCCAGCGCGCGGGCGGTGATGGCGTCGTAGGCGGCCGGTTCTGCCAGGACCTCGGCGCGCGCTTCGGCGACGCGTGCGTTGCCCAGGCGCAGCGTGCGCAGCGCTTCACGCAGGAAACGCGCCTTCTTGCCGTTGGATTCGACCAGGGTCACGCACAGCGCGGGCTTGGCGATCGCCAGCGGGATGCCAGGCAGGCCGGCGCCGCTGCCCAGGTCGGCCAGCGTGCCGGCAGCGGGCACGTGTGCGTGCATCGCCAGCGAGTCGAGCAGGTGCAGCCGCACCATCTCGCGCGGATCGCGGACCGCGGTGAGGTTGTAGGTGCGGTTCCAGCGGTCGAGCAGGGCGAGGTAGGCCAGCAGCGGCGCGGCCAGTGCGGCGTCAAGCGCCAGTGCCTGCAGGCCGGCGTCGAGTTCGGCGCGCAGGGCCTCGGGGAATGGATCGGACATGCCGTGCATTGTAGGAGCGACGTGAGTCGCGAGCTCTTCGGGAAGGTGCGGGGCGAGAACGAGAGCTCGCGACTTACGTCGCTCCTACGGGCCGCCATGCCACCGTGGCGACGTATCCCGGCAACGGCTCGAATCCATGCAGGGACCAGTCGCCTGGCGTGCCCAGCGCGGGATCGCAGTCGACCAGCCGCCACGCGCCGTCGCGTTCGGCGAACTGCAGCCGGTCCAGTCCAAACGCCAGGCCGCGGCCATGGGCCTTGAGCACCGCTTCCTTGGCGCACCACAGGCGCGTGAACGCGGCTTCGCGCGCATGCTCCGGCAGTGCGGCCAGCGCCGCGGTCTCGTCGGCGGTGAAGAAGCGTCCGGCCAGCGCCAGGGCGCGCGGGCGCGGACGCAGCAGCTCCAGGTCCGCGCCCACCAGCACGTCATCGCCCAGCGCCATCAGCAGGCGTTCGCCGCTGTGGCTCCAGCTGGCGTCGAAGCGGTCGTACGGCGCGGCCAGCCGCGGCCGGCCGTGGCGGTCGCGCTGCAGCGGCAGCGCCTCGACCGGCGCCTGCAGCGCGTCGGACAGCCACGGCCTGACCAGCGCCTCGGCCGGGGTGCCGTGGCGATGCGGGCGCCACGCGCAGCGCACCGGGCCGAACATCAGGCGATCATCGAATGCAGGCATGTGGAGGGTTGGGTGCGGCGGCTTGCTGGCGGCGTAGGCGATCAGCGTAAGCTAATCGCCGCGAACCAGTGGAACAGCGCCGGGGCGGCATCGGTCGTCTGGCAAAATCACGCCATGTCGGCAGTCATCCAGGACCAGACCGCACCTGCCACCGCCACCCCGCTGGCGCTGGGGGATCCGGCGCGCGCGATCGCCTTCGATGCGCACGGCGGGATCGCGCTCGATACCTTCCTCTCCCACGTCCGCGGCCTGGCGACGCAGCTCCCGGATGCGCCCTTCGCGCTGAACCTGTGCGAGGACCGCTACCGGTTCCTGGTGGCGTTCTGCGCGGTCGCCGCGCGCGGCCAGACCACCCTGCTGCCGCCCTCGCGCACGCGCACGGCGATCGACGAGGTGCGTGCGCTGCATCCGGACAGTTATTGCCTCGGCGACCGCACGCCCTGCGGTTGCGCGCAGGCGATGCCTGCGCCGTTGCCGCACTACGTCGCGCTGTCGGATCCGCTGCCGCAGGGCGAAGGCGGCTGCCCGCGGATCGAAGACGATGCGCTGGTGGCGATCGGTTTCACCTCCGGCAGCACCGGGATGCCAAAGCCCAGCGCCAAGACCTGGGGCAGTTTCCGCGCCAGCACCGCACAGAACCTTGCGGCGCTGGCCGGGCTGTATGCGGACACTTCCATCGCGCACGTCGTGGCGACGGTGCCGCCGCAGCACATGTACGGGATGGAGATGTCGGTGCTGCTGCCGCTGCTGGGCAACGTCGCGGTGCACGGCGCGCGGCCGTTCTTCCCGCAGGACGTGGCCCAGGCGCTATCCGAGGCGGCCGCGCCACGGCTGCTGGTGACCACGCCGGTGCACCTGCGCGCGCTGGTCGAATCCGGGATCGGCCTGCCACCGCTGGCCGGCATCGTCACCGCCACCGCGCCGCTGCCGCAGGCCTTGGCCCGGCAGGCGGAAACGGCTTACGGCTGCGAGGTGCGCGAGATGTTCGGGTCCACCGAAACCTGCGTGATCGCCCGCCGCCGCACCGCGTTCGAAGCGGCGTGGACGCCGCTGCCCGGCGTGCGCGTCGTGCCGCAACCGGACGGCAGCCTGGTGCATGCCGCGCATCTGTCGCAGCCGGTGATGCTGGCCGACCGGACCGAGGTGCTGGCCGATGGACGTTTCCTGCTGTGCGGGCGCCAGGGCGACCTGCTGGAGATCGCCGGCAAGCGCGCCTCGCTCGCCGACCTGACCCGGCGCCTGCTTGCCATCCCCGGCGTGCGCGACGGGGTGGTGTTCCAGCTCGACGAAGCCGAGCCCGGCGGCGTGCGCCGCATCGCCGCGCTCGCGGTCGCGCCGGGACTGGCCGAGGCGGACATCCAGCAGGCGCTGCGCGAAGCCATCGACCCGGTGTTCCTGCCGAGGCGCCTGCGCCTGGTCGACGCGCTGCCGCGCAACGACACCGGCAAGCTGCCGCGCGAAGCGCTGCTGGCGCTGCTGCGCGGCGACGCGCGCTCGGCGGGCTGAGCCAGCCAGGCTGGGGCCCGGGGAGCGCATCGAAGCTGTGACGGGGCCGTCACGTTTGGCCTGCCACCCTGAAATTCCCCCACACCAAGCAATGCAACCTACCCCTTAACCAGGCAAGGAGTCCGGAGCATGAATTTCATCATCTACCTGATCGTAGGCGGAATCGCCGGCTGGCTGGCCAGCATGATCATGAAAACCGACGGGCAGCAGGGCATCCTGCTCAACATCGTGGTCGGCGTCATCGGTGGCTTCCTCGGCGGCTGGCTGCTGCCCATGGTCGGACTCAGTTTCGGCGGCTGGATCGGCTTCCTGATCACCGCCCTGATCGGCGCGATCGTGCTGCTGGCGATCGTCAACCTGTTCCGCCGCGGCAGCGTGCGCTAGACGCACCCAATGCACGTGGTGCGCAAAGGCCCGGTTCGCCGGGCCTTTGTTTTGCGTGGGCACGGAGCGTGTTCATCGTCGTCTGCGAAGCAAGGATGCCCTTGTAGGAGCACCCCATGGGCGCGATGGCTTTAACGCGGCCATCCATGTCGCAACAACGCAACCTTCGTTCAATCCCGGCCCGGCCAGTCCGGCCCTGCGCAGCGCGCAGTGCGTTCTGTCGGGGCGCGAGGCGGTGCCTCGCAAGCGCCCCGCCTTCACCCATGGCCGGTCGTTCGCCCGGACAGCAGACGCCTTGAAGGCGTCCGCTAAACGTCCAGGCTTACCCACACCGGCGCGTGGTCGCTGGGGCGGTCCCAGGTGCGCGGTTCGCGGTCGATGTCGGCGGCGGTGGCGCGCTCGCGCAGGGCGTCGGAGACCAGGGTCAGGTCGATGCGCAGGCCGAGGTCGCGACGGAAGGCGGCCTGGCGGTAGTCCCACCAGCTGAACTTGCCGCCTTCGTCGAAGTGCAGGCGGTAGGCATCGTGCAGGCCGAGCGCGTACAGGCGCCTGAGCGCATCGCGTTCGGCGGTGGAGGTGAGGATGTGGTCGTCGTTCCAGACGGCGGGATCGTGCACGTCGCGGTCGTCGGGGGCGATGTTGAAGTCGCCGAGGACGACGAGTTCCGGGTGCGCCTTCAGTTCTTCCGCAAGCCAGCCGTGCACGGCATCGAGCCAGCGCAGCTTGTAGGCGTACTTGTCGGTGCCCACGTCCTGGCCGTTGACCACGTACAGGTTGACGATCCGCACGCCGTCGACGGTGGCGGCGATGACGCGCTTCTGCTCGTCATCGAAGCCGGGGATGCCGTGCCGCTCCTCACTGATCGCGCGCTCGCGGGCGATGATGGCCACCCCGTTGTAGGTTTTCTGCCCGGAGAACACGCTGCGGTAGCCGAGGGCGGCCAGCGCGGTATCGGGGAACCTGTCGTCGGGCAGCTTGGTTTCCTGCAGGCCGACCACGTCGGGCCGGGCGTCGCGCAGCCACTGTTCCAGGTGCGGCAGGCGCACGTTGAGCGAGTTGACGTTCCAGCTGGCGATTTTCATGGTGTCGTCGATTGATCGTGGGAGCGACGGGAGTCGCGACTCCCGTCGCTCCCACAGGAGTCGCCATCGGGCCTGCCGGGATTATCGTCCGGCCAGCATCCGCACCAGCCGGTCGGCCAGCCCACGGTACGGCGGCTTGATCAGGTCGCTGGCGGCCAGCGACGACTGTCGCACGATCGGCATCGCGTGGGTCAGGGCATCGAAGCCGGCGCGGCCGTGGTAGGCGCCCATGCCGCTGGCGCCAATGCCGCCGAAGGGCAGCCTGTTCGCGGCGAAATGCAGCAGGGTGTCGTTGACGGTGACGCCGCCGGCCAGCACGCGACCGAGGATCTTTTCGATCGTGGCGCGATCGCCGCTGAAGGGATACAGCGCCAGCGGGCGGTCGCGACTCTCGACGTAGGCGATCGCTTCGTCGAGCGTGCGGTAGCTGCGGATCGGCAGGATCGGACCGAAGATTTCCTCCTGCATCACCGCGGCATCGTCGCCGGGTTCGAGGACCAGCGTCGGTGCGATCAGGTGCTCGGCTTCCGCGCGCACCGGATCGAGCTCGACCAGTTCGATCACATCCAGCCCGCGTTCGCGCGCATCGCCGACCAGGCCGCGCAGGCGCCGGTACTGGTCCTCGTTGATGATACGGGTGAAGTCGTCGGCGCGCTTGAGGTCGCCGTAGCGCGCCAGCGCCTCGGCGCGCAGCGCGTCGACCAGCGCATTGCGGCGCGCGTGCTCGACCAGCACGTAGTCGGGTGCGATGCAGGTCTGGCCGGCGTTGAACCACTTGCCGGTGGACAGGCGCGCGGCGGCCTTTTCGACCGGGAAATCGGCGGCCACGATCGCCGGCGACTTGCCGCCCAGTTCCAGCGTCAGCGGCGTCAGGTTGGGCGCGGCGGCCGCCATCACCTTGCGGCCGACGGCAGTGGAACCGGTGAACAGCAGGTGGTCGAACGGCAGCGCCGAGAACGCTGCGCCAACTTCCGCGCCACCCAGCGCAACCGCGACGCGGTCGTCCGGGAACACTTCCGTCAGCAGCTTCTGCAGCCAGGCGCTGGTCCGCGGCGTGTGCTCGGAAGGCTTGAGGTAGGCGTGGTTGCCGGCGGCGATCGCGGTGGCCAGCGGGATCAGCGCCAGGTTGACCGGATAGTTCCACGGCGACATCACGCCGACCACGCCGACGGGCTCGGGCCGCAGCTGCGCGCGCGCCGGCCACAGCTTCCAGCCGGCGCCGACCCGGCGCGGCTTCATCCAGCCGCGCAGGTGGCGGCGCAGGTGGTCGATCTCGACGAGCACGGTCATGCTGTCGGCGACCAGGGACTCGTGCACAGAACGATGGCCGAAGTCGGCGGCGATCGCGCGCAACATGTCGTCGTTGCCGGCCTTGAAGGCGCCTCGCAGCCGTGCCAGGTCGTCCAGCCGCTGCCGCGCGTCCGGGCGCTGGCGCTGCCAGGCGGTGCGCAGGCGGTCGAGGGTGGGGCGCAGGCCGGCGGCCGGGGTCGTGGTTGCTTCCATGGCACGACTATACGGCGACGAATGTGTACGCGCCGCCGCATGCGCGGAAACGGACGGCGGGTCGGGACCCGTCCTACAATCGGGGCATGAACCTGACGCGCCCCTATCGCGACAAACAGCCCGAACTCGGCGAACGCTGCTACATCGATCCGGCCGCCAGCGTGATCGGCGACGTGGTGCTGGGCGACGACGTGTCGGTGTGGCCGTACACGGTGATCCGCGGCGACGTGAACTACGTCCGCATCGGTGCGCGCACAAACGTGCAGGACGGCACCGTGGTGCACGTCAGCCACGACGGCCCGCACGCAAAGCTCGGCGGCTTCGCCACCGTGATCGGCAGCGACGTGACCATCGGCCACAAGGCCATCGTCCACGCCTGCCGGATCGAGGACGCGGTGCTGATCGGCATGGGCGCGATCGTGCTCGACGGCGCGGTGGTGGAGAAGCACGGCTTCGTCGGTGCCGGCGCGCTGGTGGCGCCGGGCAAGACCGTGGGCACGGGCGAACTGTGGCTCGGCAATCCGGCGAAGAAGGTACGCATGCTCAGCGACGCCGAGATCGAAGCGCTGTACTACAGCGCCCAGCACTACGTGCGGCTGAAGAACGACTACCTGCGCGGCGAGGTGGAGTGACGCAGCCCTTGAGGAGCGGTTTCAGCCGCGCGCATGGATCGTGTGTCCATGTAGGAGTGACGTGAGTCGCGAGCTCATGATCCTTGCAGAAAAAGCTCGCGACTCACGTCGCTCCTACGAAACTGGCAGGATGGGTGCCGTTGCCAGCTCCAGCAATCGCAGCGTCTCCATCGCCTCGCCGCGATCGGCGCCGCACATTTCCGGCGCTGGCCGCAGCGAAGCGCAGAACGCCGGGCGCTCGGGATTGCCGAACAGCCGGCAACGAAGCCGGTCGTCGAGTTGCACGCAGGGGATGCCGGCCGGCTTTCCATGCGGCATGCCGGGAATGGGCGAGTTGATCGAAGGCGCGGTGCAGCACGCGCCGCAGGCGGCGCGGCAGTCCAAGGCGTTGCCGGCGGCTAGTCGGCGGTGACCAGCAAGGCGTGCTGTCCGCGCAGTTCGGCATAGGCGCCGTCGGTGTCGGGGCGCACGTCGTGCCACATCCTGAAACTCTCCGCGGCCTGTTCGACCAGCATGCCGAGGCCATCGACGACGTCATGAGCGTTGGCGGCGCGCGCCCAGGCCAGGAACGGGATCGCGGCCTCGCCGTAGTTCAGGTCGACGCAGGCCGTGCGCCGGCCGACCAGCGAGGTCGGCAGCTTCGGCAGGCCGCTGTTGCGCGCGGCGGAGGTGGCGTTGATGACCAGGTCGAACTCGCCGAGGTCGGCAAGGTCGTCGTAATAGCGTGAGTGGACGCGGCCGGGCAGGCCCAGCTTGTCGAGCAGCGCATCGGCGCGCTTGCCGTCGCGGTTGACCACGAACAGCTGGCCGATGCCGGCGTCGATCAGCGACGGCGCGACCCCGCGCGCGCCGCCGCCGGCACCCAGCAGCAGGGTGCGGCGCTCGCGCAGGTCCAGCGCCTGGCGGTTGCGCAGGTCGCGCAGCAGGCCGATGCCGTCGGTGTTGTCGCCGCGCCAGCCATCGCCATCGCGGACCAGGGTGTTGATCACGCCGGCGGCCAGGGCGCGTTCGCTGAGGGAGGAGCAGAGCGCGAACGCGGCCTCCTTCAGCGGCAGGGTGATGTTGGCGCCGCTGCCGCCAGCGGCAGCGAAGCGTTCGATCGCGGCGGGGAAATCCGCTGGCTGGCAGTCGATCGCCTGGTATTCCAGCGCGATCCCGGTCTGCCGGCCGAAGTGGGCGTGGATGCGCGGCGACAGCGAATGCGTCACCGGGTGGCCGAAGAGTGCGTGGCGGGCGAGGGCGGAGGACGGCATGGAAACCTCGGTTGGATTGCGGGCAGCGAAGGCAAGGCCTTCGGTCTTCGGTGAAGACCTCTTCCGGAAACGAGTTTACCCGGGCGTCCGCGGCTGGGGTAAGGGCGGGTTGCCTACGGGCATGCCCGGGCGTGGAGCGACTGGCCGGGGACGGCGCCGTGCATCGGCTCCGAAAGCATCCAATGCGGCCGGCGCGGCGAGCGCCGGTCAAGCGCGTTCGCGCATCCAGCGCGCCGCATCCAGCGCGAAATAGCTCAGCACGCCGTCGGCGCCGGCGCGCTTGAAGCCCATCAATGCTTCCAGCACGCAGCTGCGTTCGTCCAGCCAGCCGTTCCGCGCGGCGGCCTTGAGCATCGCGTACTCGCCGCTGACCTGGTAGGCGAAGGTCGGCACGCCGAACTCGTCCTTGACCCGGCGCACGATGTCCAGGTAGGGCATGCCGGGTTTCACCATCACCATGTCGGCGCCTTCGTCGAGGTCGAGCGCGACCTCGCGCAGCGCCTCGTCGGAATTGGCCGGATCCATCTGGTAGGTGCGCTTGTCGGCCTTGCCGAGCGCGGACGCGCTGCCGACCGCGTCGCGGAACGGACCGTAGAAGCTGCTGGCGTACTTGGCGGCGTAGGCGAGGATGCGGGTGTGGACCAGGCCGTCCTGCTCCAGCGCGCTGCGGATCGCGCCGATGCGTCCGTCCATCATGTCGCTGGGGGCGACCACGTCGGCGCCGGCGCGGGCGTGGCTCAGCGCCTGCTTCACCAGCGCCTCGACGGTCTCGTCGTTGACCACGTAGCCGCTGTCGTCGACCAGGCCGTCCTGGCCGTGCGCGGTGTAGGGGTCGAGCGCGACGTCGGTGACCACGCCCAGCCCCGGGAAGCGCGATTTCAGCGCCCGCACCGCGCGCTGGCACAGGCCGTCGTCGTCCCAGGCGGCGGCGGCATCGAGTGACTTCGCCTCGGGCGCGGTGACCGGGAACAGCGCCAGCGCGGGGATGCGCAATTCGCTGGCGGACTCGGCCACGCGCAGCAGCTCGTCGATCGACAGGCGCTCGACGCCGGGCATCGAGGCTACCGCTGCCCGTCCGTTGGGCTCGTGCACGAACACCGGGTAGATCAGGTCGTCGACCGTCAGCGTCGACTCGCGCATCAGCCGGCGCGAGAACTCGTCGCGGCGCATCCGCCGCGGGCGCAGGTAGGGATAGCTCATGCGGGCATTCTACGCCGCGCCCGGCCGTCGCCGCGGGTGTGCGGCGTCGGCGTCAGAGCAGGCCGCCGCCGATCCCCAGCCGCACCACCGCGACCACGATCACCACCGCGTTGAGCAGCAGGCCGGCCTTGGCGCGCCCGCGGCGGGTCTCGCGCGTGAACAGCACGCCGATCGCGGCGATGATCGCGCCGATGGCGGCGAACGGGATCAGCAGCCAGTTGGTGATGCCGATCACCGGGACCAGGGCGAAGATCATCCAGACCATCGCGATGATGCCCCACAGCAGGCTGATCAATCCCATGGCGGGTTCTCCGAAGGCGTAGGCCCGTAGTCTACGGGCGGGCGCGTCGTCTTGCTCCGCCTCCCGGTGGGGTGGGTTAAGGCTGTCAAGAGCACTCAAGCCGCGGCGTGCACGCCGTCGATCTCGACCGCGAGCTCGCGCCGGCAGATCGCCGCGTGCAGCAGCACCCGCGGCACGTCGTCGCCGAGGCGCTGGTCGAGCGCGGCCGCCACCAGCGGCATGTCGTCGCGGTCGCGCACGTACACCTTGAGCCGCGAGCCGGCGCCGAAGTGCGCCGGCAGGTCCGGACGCCGGACGCGTGCAGCGCCGAGCAGGGCGTCGAAGTTGGCGAAGGTTTCCTCGAGCTGCGCCAGCAGCTCCCCCTCGTGCTGCGAGGCGTGGCCGACCACGCTGGCGGTGCCCGACAGCAGCAGCGGCATGTCGCTGCCGGTCGGCGGCAGCATCGCGCGGGCGAAGCTCGGCGACTGCGGGCCGTAGCGGCGCGGATAGCGGTAGGCGCTGACCTGGCGCGGATTCTCGACCGGCGTGCCCGGCGCGTGCGCGGCCAGCCAGTAGACCTGGATGACGCGGGCATCGTCGCAGCGGCCGATGGCGGTGGCCGCGGGCAGGGTCTGGGCGTCGAAATCGCCCAGCCCGCGCGCGCGACCGATGCAGAATTCGCGGTAGCGCTCGGCGTCGCCTTCGCCCAGCGTGATCGCATCGATGTAGTTCCAGATCCGCAGCAGGTGCGGCGTGTGGCTGGCGCGGACGAAGGCGGTCAGCTGCGCGTAGGCGCTGGCCGCGGCCTGCTCGATGCCGGAGTGCGACGCCGTGGCCAGTGCGCCCTCGTCGATCTCGATCGCCCCGAACAGCAGCATGCCGTCGCTCGACCAGCGGATGTCGCCGTGGCGACCGTGGGTCACCGGCGCGTTCGCATGCCAGACCTCGAATGGCGCCTGGCCGTGCGGCTGCAGCGGCACGCGCAGGTAGCGCGGATGGTCGAGCAGCGGCGCCTCGACGCCGAAACCCAGCACCGCCAGGGTGTCGGCGGCGTCCACCCAGCTGGCGGGCGAAGCCGTATGCAGGTATTCGACCTGCAGCCTGGGTCGCGACGCTTCGCTCCCCGGCATCGAAGGCAGCGGCCGGCTCACGGATTGCCCGCCTGCAGGGTGTCGCCGCTGAACTTCTCGCCGACCTGGCGGCGGCGTCGCCACCAGCCGCGCAGCGCGCTCGGCGCCAGCTGCAGCGCGGTCAGCGCATACACGAGGCGGAACAGGCGCAGGCGCTTGAGTACCGCGCGGTTGTCGAACACGTCGCCGGCCAGCATCGAGATCACCGCCTGTTCCAGCTGCCAGTCGTTGCGCGGATGCGCGAACAGGTGCTGCATCACCGGCGTGGTGAAGCGGTAGATGAACCAGGAGAAGTGCCTGAGGCCGCGCCGCAGGCGCTTGTCCATGGCCGCCTGCAGCTGCGCTTCGCGCCCGGGGTCGCGCAGCGCGCCGTCGACCACCCCGGCCGCGTGTTCGGCGCCGTTCATGCCCAGGTACACGCCGGAGGAGAACACCGGGTCGAGGAAGGCGTAGGCATCGCCGGCCATCACCCAGCCGGGCCCGGCCATGCGGCTGCAGGCGTAGGAGTAGTTGCCGGTGACGTGAACCGGCGCGACGCGCTCGGCGTCCTGCATGCGGTTCCATACCGACGGGGTGGACTGCAGGGTCTGCATCAGGAACGCTTCGTTGTCGCCGCGGCGCTGCTTGAGGTATTCCGGGAAGCACACCGCGCCGACGCTCATCACGCCGTCGCGCAGCGGGATCAGCCAATACCAGCCGTGGGCGAAGCGGTCGATGGTGATGTTGCCGGCATCGGCGCCATCGCGCAGGCGCACGCCCTTGAAGTGGCTGAAGATCGCCGCCGACTGGTGCAGCCGGCTCTTGCGCTTGAGCTTGAGCTTGTTGCCCAGGAAGGTGTCGCGTCCGCTGGCGTCGACCAGGTAGCGGATGCGGAACGCCAGCGCGATGCCGTCGTCGTCGCGCGCATGCACCAGCCGCGGGCGGCCGCCGTCGAAGTCCACGCGCTCGACCGCCACCCGTTCGCGCGCATCCACGCCGTTGGCGCGGGCGTGCCGGAACAGCAGCTGGTCGAACTCCTCGCGCCGGACCTGGAAGGCGTGGCCGAACTTCGGGTCGAGCGCGCGTTCGAAGCGGAACACCTGGGTGGTGTCGGCCTCGTCCTGCAGCGGGAAATCCGCGCCGGGCTTGTGCACGCCGATCGCCCGCACCTGCTCCAGCACGCCGAGGCGCTCGAGGATCGGCAGGTTCATCGGCAGCAGCGATTCGCCGATGTGGAAGCGTGGATGCCGTGCCTTCTCCAGCAGCGTCACCCGCCATCCGCGCCGCGCCAGCAGGGTCGCCGCGGTGCTGCCGGCCGGGCCGCCGCCGATCACCAGCACGTCGGTGTCGATCGGGGCCGGGGCGGGGCGGGGCGCTTTCGTGGCGGTCGGTAGGGTCATCCTGAATGCGTTTTCGGCGTGGCGTGCTGGCGCGCATGATAGCGACTGCGCCGGCATGGGTTGCGTGCAGGCCCGCGATGCTGGATCGTTGCGGCCTTCATTTTGATCGTATGGAAGCCCGATGTCCCCGCAGACCGACGCCGAACGCCATCTCGCCGAGCTGCTGGTCGAGAGCCTCAACCTCGAGGACGTGGTCCCCGGCGAAATCGACCCGGAGGCGCCGCTGTTCAATACCGGCCTGGGCCTGGACTCGATCGACGCGCTGGAGCTGGCGCTGGCCATCAGCAAGCAGTATGGCTTCCAGCTGCGTTCGGACAGCGACGAAAACCGCAGCATCTTCGCTTCGCTGCGGGCGCTGTCGGCGCACATCGAACAGCACAAGACGCCGGCGGCTTGATCCTCGCGCTGCAGGTGCTGCTGGCGCTGGCCTATTCGGTGCTGGCGCACCTGGCCAGCCATCGCCACGACGACCGCATCGGCGCCGCCGCACTCGGGGTGCTGGCGCTGCTGGTGCTGCTGCGGCCGCTGGCGCGGCGGCGCCCCTGGGCCTGGATCGCGCTGGCGGCGTCGGGCCTGGCCGCCGCATGGCTGTATCGCACCGGCTTGGCGATGCTGCCGATGCTGCTGGTGCCGGCGTGCTTCATGGGCCTGGTGGCGGGCTGGTTCGGGCGCAGCCTGCGCGCCGGGCGGGTGCCGCTGATCAGCCGCATCGTGGCGGCACTGGATCGCACCGCGCCGGACGCGATGGAAGCGCCGCTGCGCGACTACACCCGGGGCCTCACTGCCGCCTGGGCCTGGCTGCTGGGGGTGCTGGCGGCGGTGAACCTGCTGCTGGCGGCCATCGCGGTGCCCGGCGGGCTGCTGGCGCGACTCGGCTGGCAGGCGCCGCTGACCATCACCCAGGCGCAGTGGTCGCTGTTCGCCAACGTCATCAACTACGGCATCATCGCCGGCTTCTTCGTGCTCGAATACCACGCGCGCAAGCTGCGCTTCCCGGGGCGCTACCGCAGCTTCGCGGACTTCCTGCGCAGCCTCGCCGGGCTGGGACCGGGATTCTGGAAGGACTTCTTGCGCTGAGCCCGCGGCGGGTGGCACCACCAGGCCACGACCGCGCACGCCGGCTTCGGTATTCTTCACGCCATGCATGAAAGGACGAACTCGGTGGACATGCCGGCGGCAGCGGCAAGGCGGCTGGACTGGCAGGAATACGCCTGGAGCGCGCTCAATGCCGCGCAGTTCGCCTTCACCCTGGCCTGGACCGCCGGCCTGGTCTGCGTCGCCCTGCTGCTGCATGCCGTGACCCGCGACCGCCACCTGCCGCTGCGCATGGCCTCGCGCTGCTGGGCGCCCGGCCTGCTCCTAGGCGCCGGCGCGCGGCTGCGGGTCGAGGGGCTGGAGAACGTCGACTGGTCGCGCAACCACATGCTCGTCGCCAACCACCAGTCGACCATCGACATCTGCGCGCTGTTCCGCGCCGTGCCGGTGCCGCTGCGCTTCCTGCTCAAGCAGGAGATGGCGCGGGTGCCGTTCGTGGGCTGGTATGCGAAGGCGATGGGCATGGTGTTCATCGACCGCGGCAACCGGCGCGCGGCCACCGCCTGCCTGCGGCAGTCGGCAGAGCTGCTGCGCGGCGGCGCCAGCCTGTGCGTGTTCCCCGAAGGCACGCGCAGCCGCTCGGGCGCCGTCGCGCCGTTCAAGGGCGGGGCCTTCCAGGCGGCGATCGACGCCGGCGTGGACGTGGTGCCGGTGGCGCTGGAAGGCTCGGGCGCGGCGCTGTCCCCGCGCGGCTTCTTCCGCGTGCGCCCGGCGGTGATCCGCATCCGGTTCGGCGCGCCGCTGCCGGTCGCGGGCGCGGATCGCCAGGCGCTGGCCGAGCGCGCGCGCGCCGCGACCATGGCCATGCTGGCGCAGTGAGCATGGAATTCACGATCGCATCGGACCACCCCGCGCTGCCCGGCCACTTTCCAGGCCGGCCGGTGGTGCCGGGCGTGCTGATCCTCGATCGCGTGCTGGCCGCGATCGAATCGGCGCACGGACCGCTGGGCGCACTGCGTTTGCCGCAGGTGAAGTTCCTGCGGCCGCTGCTGCCGGGACAGGCGGCGCGGATCGAGCTCGAGCCATGCGTCGCGGACCACGGCCACGCCGCGGCGCGGCGCTGGCGCTTCCGCGTGCTGGGCGACGACCAGCTGCTGGCCAGCGGCGAGGTGGCGACGCCATGAGCGGCGACTGGAAGCAGCGGCGCGAAGGCGGCGGCTGGTTCGCGATCTGGCTGATCCGTTCGATCGGCCGCTACGGCGGCCGGCCGCTGGCGCGCGCCTGCCTGTATCCGATTACCCTGTACTTCCTGCTGCGGCGCGCCGACGAGCGCCGAGACTCGCGCGCGTTCCTGACCCGTGCGCTCGGCCGTCCGGCCACGCTGCCGGACGTTGCCCGCCACATCCACGCCTTCGCCGCCACCATCCTCGACCGCGTGTTCCTGCTGGACGGACAGATGCATCGCTTCGACATCCGCGTGAGCGGACTCGAAGGGCTGCACGCGCAGCTCGACCAGGGCCGCGGCGTGCTGCTGTACGGTGCGCACCTGGGCAGCTTCGAGGTGCTGCGGGTGCTGGCGCGGCAGCGACCGGACTACCGCGTCTGCGTGGTGCTCGACAAGGCCCACAACCCGGCGATGACCCGGCTGCTGGACGCGCTCGACCCGGCGATCGCCGCCAACGTGATCGACGCCAGCCAGGACGGGCCGTCGCTGATGCTGGCGATCAAGCACGCGGCCGACGACGGCGCGCTGGTGGCGCTGCTGGTCGATCGCGCCTATCCGGGCGCGCCGACGCAGCGGGCGGACTTCTTCGGCGCGCCGGCCGCGTTCCCGGTCGCGCCCTGGCTGATCGCCGCGGCGCTGAAGATGCCGGTGTCGCTGGGCTTCGGCCTGTATCGTGGCGGCAACCGCTACGACCTGGTGTTCGAGTCCTTCAGCGACGCCGGCATCGACCTGCCGCGCGGGCAGCGCGCCGCGCTGCTGGCGGCGCTCATCCAGCGTTATGCCGCCAGGCTGGAACATCATGCGCGCAGCGCGCCTCGCAACTGGTTCAACTTTTATGACTTCTGGAACATCGATGAAGATCCCCAAGCCACGCCGGATGCCGTTCCTGGCGGTGCTGCCGCTGGCGATGCTGTGCGCGACGCAGGTCTGCGCCGCCGCGCCGCAGGCGGCTGACCCGGGCGGAAAGGTCGACGGCGATTGGGTGCTGCGGATCCTCGCCCGCCCGGCACCGATGCGCACCAGCTTCGTCGAGCTGCGCGACTCGCGCCTGCTGAAGTCGCCGCTGCGGCTGTCCGGCGAATACCAGCGGCCGGACGACCGCACCCTGGTGCGCCTGGTGCGCACGCCCTACATCGAGACCACTACCATCCACGACGGCGAGGCGACCATCGAGCGCGCCGGCAAGGCGCCGCGCACGTTCTCGCTGGCGCGGGTGCCGGAACTGGCCGGGCTGCAGGCCAGCTTCGGCGCGTTGCTGTCGGGGAATCGCGAACTGCTCGAGCAGCAGTACGAGATCGACGCCGAGGGCACCCGCCGGCAGTGGACCCTGACGTTGAAGCCGAGGCACGCGCCGCTGGCGGACAAGGTCCGCGACATCCGGATGTACGGGCGCGGCATCGAGCTGCGCTGCGTCGAAACCCGACCGCTCAAGGGCGAGACCCAGCGCACCCTGCTCGCAGGAGCCGCGCGCGATGCCGGCGGCATCGACGATGCGGCGGTGCTGACCGCGCTTTGCCGCGGCAAGCCGCGGTGACCGCGGCATCCCCGCGCGAAGCGGCGGCAGCGCGCGCGGCTTGCAGGATTGAAGCGCAAGTGTTTCGCGGCGGGGTTTCAGCTTGAAAAGGCCGCTGACCGCCGGCACCAGGCTCGCGCTTGCACTGCTCTGGCTGGCGTTGCTCGGCATTGGCGGCTGGTGGCTGGGACAGCACCTGCAGCTCAGCGGCGATTTGCGCAAGTTCATGCCGCGCCGCCGCGCCACGGCACGCCCCGGCGCGATTGGCGCCGTCGCCGCGGCTGACGCGATTCGTACGCCGATGTACTCGTACATGGTGCGCCCGCGATGATCGACCTGGGTCCGCGCAGGCGATTGTTGTTGGCCTTGTGCTGGCTGGCGCTGCTGCTTGTCGCCGGCTGGTGGATCGGGCAGCGGCTGCAATTGTCGGGCGACCTGCGCAAGTTCATGCCTGACGCCCAGACCCCGGCGCAGAAGCTGCTGCTCGACGAACTCGGCGAAGGCCCGGGTTCGCGGCTGCTGCTGGTCGCGCTGTCCGGCGCCGATGCGCGAACGCTGGCGGCGCAGTCGCAGGCGCTGCGCGCTGCGCTGGCGAAGGACGACGCCTTCGAGCTGGTCGCCAACGGCGACGCCGGCCTCGACGCGATTCCCGAACGCCTGCGCCCGTACCGCTACCTGCTGTCGCCAACCCTCGATACGCAGCGCTTCGATGCGGATTACCTGCGCGACGCGCTGGAGCAGCGCGTGCAGGACCTGGGTTCGCCGGCCGCGGCGCTGATCGAACCGCTGGTCGGCAGCGATCCGACCCTCGAAACGCTCAAGGTCGCCGAAGCGCTGCAGCCGGCGCACGCGCCGCGACGCCTGTACGACGCCTGGTTCGACAAGGCCGGCAAGCGCGCGCTGCTGCTGCTGCAGACGCGCGCGGCCGGTTTCGACCCCAGCGGACAGAAGCTGGCCGTCGATGCGATCCACGCAGCTTTCGACAAGATCCGTGGCGACAGCGGCAGCCGGCTGCTGGTCAGCGGTCCCGGCGCGTTCTCGGTCGAGATCGGCAGCCGTACCCAGGCCGAGGCGCAGTGGATCGGCAGCATCGACACCATCGGCCTGATCCTGCTGCTGGTGGTCGCCTACCGCAGCTGGAAGATCCCGCTGCTGGGCATCCTGCCGCTGGCCAGCGCCGGGCTGGCCGGTCTTGCCGCCGTTGCGTCGCTGTTCGACGGCGTGCACGGCATCACCGTCGCCTTCGGCTTCACCCTGATCGGCGTGGTCCAGGACTATCCGATCCACCTGTTCAGCCACCAGCGCCCCGGGGTGACGCCGGTCCAGAACGCGCGCGCGATCTGGCCGACCCTGGCGACCGGCGTGGTTTCGACCTGCATCGCCTACGTCACCTTCCTGTTTTCCGGCGTCGACGGCCTCAAGCAGCTGGCGGTGTTCACCATCGCCGGCCTGGCCGCCGCGGCGCTGTCCACGCGCCTGATGCTGCCGGCGCTGATCGACCCGGCGCCACGCGACGTCGCCGACTCGAAGCTGCTGGCGCGGCTGTGGACGCGGATCGAGCGCCTGCCACGGCCGCGCTGGTCGCTGGCCTGGCTCACCGTCGCCGCGCTGCTGGCGATCGTGTTCGCGCCCGGCGCGTTCTGGCAGAACGACCTGTCGAAGCTGACGCCGGTGCCGGCCGATGCGCTGGCGCGCGACGCCGTGCTACGCGACGAACTGGGTGCGCCCGACGTGCGCTACGTGATGACGCTGCGCGAAGGCGATGCCGAGGACGCGCTGGAGGCATCGGAACGCCTGCGACCGGCGCTCGACCGGCTGGTCGCCGGGGGCGCCATCGCCGGCTACGACATGGCCGCGCACTACCTCCCCAGCGCCGCGGTGCAGCGCGCGCGCCAGCGCAAGCTGCCGGATACGCGAACGCTACGAACCACACTCGACGCGGCGCTGGCCGGCAGTCCGTTCCGCGCCGATGCCTTCGAAGACTTCGTCGCCGACGTCGCCGCGGCCAGGCGCGCGCCGCCGCTGGCGCCGCGCGACCTCGCCGGAACGCCGTTGGCGACCAGCATCGATGGCCTGCTGCTCACCGGCGACGACCACGCCACCGCCCTGGTGTCGCTCAGCGGCCTGCAGGATCCGGCGGCCGTCGCGCGCATGGCCGCGGCCAGCGGCGCGCAGCTGCTGGACATGAAGGCGGCGTCCGAATCGCTGGTGGTGGCTTATCGCGGCCGGGTGCTGGCCGCGCTCGCGATCGCCGCCCTGCTGCTGGTCGCCACGGTCTGGATCGCGCTGCGTGCGCCGCATCGCGTGCTGCGGGTGCTGCTGCCGATGGCGCTGACCACGGTGGTGATCCTGGCGGTCCTGCGTGCGTGCGGGGTCGAACTGAACCTGTTCCACCTGGTCGCGCTGATCCTCGCCGCCGGACTCGGGCTGGACTACGCGCTGTTCTTCGACCACGCCGGCGACGGCCGCGCCGACCAGCTGCGCACCCTGCACGCCCTGATCGTGTGCAGCCTGATGACGGTGCTGGTGTTCTTCCTGCTCGCGCTGTCGTCGATCCCGGTGCTGCGCGCGATCGGCGTCACCGTGACCCTGGGCGTGCTGGGCAATTTCGTGCTGGCGCTGCTGGTGTCGCGGCAGCCGGTGGCGGCAGAACATCCCACTGTAGGAGCGACGTAAGTCGCGAGCTTTGGATCCTGCCCGATGTACCCAAAGAGCTCGCGGCTTACGCCGCTCCTACAAGAATACGTTTTCGTGATCCGCACCCAGCCATGATCAAGCGCGACGCCATCCTCGAGCTGATCCCGCACCAGGGTGCGATGTGCCTGTGGGACGAGGTCGTGGCCTGGGACGCGGACACGATCACGCTGCACACGCAGAGCCACCGCGACGCGAGCAATCCCCTGCGCAGCGATGGCAGCCTGCGCGCCGTGCACCTGTGCGAATACGGCGCACAGGCGATGGCCGTGCATGGCGGCCTGCGCGCGCAGTCGTCCGGCAGCCCGCCGCGGCCCGGCCTGCTGGTCGCGCTTCGGGACGTGCGGCTGCACGTCGCCCGCATCGATGACCTGCCTGGCGCGCTGCAGTGCGAGGCGCGGATGCTGGCCGACGGCGCGGCGAGCCAGCAATACCAGTTCCGCATCGTCCACGCAGGCACCCTGCTTGCCGAAGGCCGCGCCGCGGTGATGCTGTCGTAGGTCGGGGCTACGCCCCCGACGTCCGGGATGGAGCCGTCGGGGGCGTAGCCCCGACCTACACGGCTGGCGAGCCAGGGTCCGCCCCTGCGTCATAATGCCGCGATGGAAGATCCAAGAATCCGCCGCCGCGCCCTGGTCACCGGCGGCAGCGGCGACATCGGAGGCGCGATCTGCCGGCAGCTCGCCGCAGGCGGTCTGCACGTCGTCGTGCACGCCAACGGCAACCTCGCGCGCGCCGAAGCCGTGGTCGCGGCGATCGTCGCGGCAGGCGGCAGCGCCGAGGCGATCGCCTTCGACGTCGCCGACGGCGACGCCACCGGCAAGGCCATCGCCGGCCTGCTCGCGGCCGGGCCGATCCAGGTCGTCGTCAACAACGCCGGCATCCACGACGATGCGCCGATGGCGGGCATGTCCGCGGCGCAGTGGAAGCGGGTGGTCGACGTCTCGCTGCACGGCTTCTTCCACGTCACCCAGCCGCTGCTGCTGCCGATGGCGCGCACCCGCTGGGGCCGCATCGTCAGCGTCTCGAGCGTGGCCGCGGTGCTCGGCAACCGCGGCCAGAGCAACTACGCCGCGGCCAAGGCGGCGCTGCACGGCGCCTCGAGATCGCTGGCGCGCGAGATGGCCGGACGCGGCATCACCGTCAACGTGGTCGCGCCGGGCGTGATCGAGGGCGCGATGGCCGCCGCCGCGTTCCCCGCCGATACCATCAGGCAGATCGTGCCGGCCGGGCGCGCCGGCACGCCGGACGAGGTCGCCGCACTGGTGGGCTTCCTGTGTTCGCCGCAGGCGGGCTACATCAACGGACAGGTGATCGGGATCAACGGCGGCATGGTCTGACCGAGCCGGATTTCTACCAGCATGCCAACGCAATCGGCGCGGCCTGGTCCTTCGGCGCCACCGACAAGACCACGCTGATCAGCATCGCCAACACGATCCAGGCCTGCCTGCAGGACAAGCACGACCAGGCCGTTGGTGGAGCGATCAGCCAGGCGCCCGAATCCGCAGACGGAACGATCCGGCAGCTGCCCGTCGGCAAGGCCGGAAGCCTTGTCGAGCGTCGTCCGGATGTTCCCATGCGCTTGCCGTAACGGCGCTCACCTGCCGCTCATGCGCCGGCTGGCGTCGTGGCGTAGCATCGCAGGCAACGAGCCGCCCTGGCCGACTGCACCGAGGTCGTCATGTTCCGCATCGCATTGAGCACCCTGTTGTTGCTCGCGCTTTCCGCCTGTGCCAGTTCCGCCCTGGTCACCGGCAAGCCGCGGCCGCCGATCGCGCCGTCCGAGGTGCGCCTGTATTACACGCCGCCGCCGGGCGGCTTCGAGGAGATCGCGCTGCTGGAAACCAAGAGCGGCGCGTTCACCTACGGCGAGCAGAACAAGATGAACTCGGTGGTCGCCAAGCTGCGCGAGGAAGCGGCCAAGCTCGGCGCCAACGGGGTGCTGTTCCGCGGCACCGCCGAGGGCTACGGCGGCAGCAGCGTCGGCGTCGGCGTGGGCGGTGGTCGCATCGGCGGCAACAGCTTCAGCAGCGGCGGCATCGGCGTGAACCTGTCGCCGACGCAGAAGTACGCCAAGGGCATCGCGATCTACGTCGCCCATCCGGCCGCGGTCGACGAAACGCCCCCCTATACGCCGCCGCCGCGGAACTGAGCCTTCGGGCGTCTCTGCCGCAGCGCTATGCCGCGGCGTACCACTCGGGTGTTAGCGACGGCTGCGCCTCCACGCCCTGGTGGCCGAGCAGTACTGCCAGCCCGCGATCGCCGATGCCTGCATGCACGCCGCGCGCGCGCCCTAGGATTTCCGCCGCCAGCCAGTCCATGCGCGCGAGGTTGCCGTCGATGCGCGCGGCGAAGGCGTCGTCGTTGAGCGGGTCGTTGAGGGCGCGGTTCATCTCGCGGAACCAGTCGATGGCGTACTGGTCCAGCAGGCGCCCGTCCCGTGGCGCCAGCGCCGGCGCGTTGCGCTCGCCCCACTCGCGCAGCAGCGCCTGCATCGCGCGGTTGAGCGCGGCCGCGCGCAGGAACTGCGGGCGCAGCCTGCGCAGCAGGGCGAGGTTGGTGAGCTTGCCGGCGAAGAACAGCGGTGCCAGCAGCGCCCAGTAGTAGGTGTAGTCCCAGATGACCTTGACCGGCAGCACCTGGGCGTCGCCCATCAACGGGTACTGGTCCTGGTAGAGCGTCAGGGTGTTTTCGTAGAACGAGAAATACAGCTGCTGGTAGATCCCGGCGTGTGACGCGAACGACTCGCCGGCGCGGTCCTTCGCGACCAGGTCGCAGATGTAGGTGTTGGCGATGGCGATGAAGTCCGTGCCCGGCGAGTAGAACGGATCCAGGAACAGCCCGGCCTCGCCGGTCAGCGCCCAGCGGTCGCCGGAGAAGACCTGCTTGCAGCCGTAGGAGAAATTGCGCAGGAAGGCGAAGTCCTGCAGGACGTGCCCGGGCTGCTGCAGCGACGCGGCGACCTGCGGCTGGTGCTCGCGCAGCCAGGCCATCGCCTTGTCGTGCGTGTTCATCGTTTCCAGCGGATGCATCCTGGCGTCGCAGACGATGCCAAGCGAATGCGCGCTCGATGCCAGCGGGATCAGCCAGGCCCAGTAGCCGGGGCCGCACATGTGGTTGGTCGAGCGCCAGCGGTCCGGCGGCGTGCAGCGCTGCCGCCACGCCGGATCTTCGCACCAGTCGTTGGGGTCGATGTGGCCCTCGACGCGCCACCACACGGCGTTGGCGTCGTGCCCGTTCGGCCGTGCGAGCTCGAGCTTGCGCTTCACCAGGCCTGCGCGGCCGGAGGCGTCGACCACCCAGCGCGCCGAAAGCGCCTGCCGTTCGCCATCGCATTCGAACATGATCGTATGCGGGGATTCGCCGCTGCCGAAGTCGATGCCGCGGACCACCGCCTCGTCGCGAAAATCGATATCGCGCTCCAGCGCCAGCCCGCCGAGGAAATTCTCGAAGCGGCCGCGGTCGATCTGCCACGACATCGTCGGCAGCAGCCGGCTGACGCCGAGTTCGGTGCAGTCGCCGATCGCCCGGCTGCCCTCGCTGAAGAAGAAGCGGAAGCCGAACTTGCGGATCTGCGCCGAGTCCAGGTGTTCGCGCAGGCCAAGGACGCTGCCCAGGTAATGCGCGCCGATCTCGACCGTCGATTCGCCGACCTTGAACGCGGCTTCGCGCACCGGGTGCGCGCGTCGTTCCAGCACCACGATGCGCAGCGCCGCGTCCTGCTGCCGGAGCTGCAGCGCCAGGGTCAGGCCGGCGAGGCCGCCGCCGAGGATGACGACATCGGTGTCGTGCTGCATGTTCACTCCGCCTGCCGGCCTGGGTGGCCGATGCCGGCGCCAGCCGGTGGTTGGCTGGCCATGTCGATCAACGGTGGTTGCGCGCGCGTGCGGCGGTACTCGCCAACGACGTCGCCATGGCTCCAGACCTGGGCGACAACGTGCGAGGTGATGCGCCAGAGGTCGCGGAACAGGCGGAAATGGCTCTTGCGAAACGGCCGCTGCGCGTCGGCGCTGGCGTAGCGGGTGTCGATCGGGACCGCCACCACGCCCGCGCCAGCCCGCCGCGCGGCCGAGATCAGCAGCTGCGCCTCCAGCACGAAGCCCTCGCCGGGCACGTCGTCGAGGGTATAGACGGCATGCGGGTAGAAACGCTGCCCGCTCTGGCTGTCGACGACGCGGAACCCGCAGGCCCAGCCGATGCCCCAGTCACCGAAATCGTTGCCCAGGCGTCGGTACCAGGGCTGCGCGGCGCGCTTGCGCAGGCGCGCGCCGACGATCACGCAGCCGGGGTGGCGGTTGGCGGCATCGAGCAGGCGCGGGATGTCGGCGCCACTGTGCTGTCCGTCGCCGTCCATGGTCAGCACGCCGCGCATGCCCTGCCGCCGCGCCTCGCGGAAGCCGTCGCGCAGGGCGGCACCCTTGCCCATGCGATGCGCATGCCGCAGCACGATGACGTCGAGATCGGCGATGAGGTCGGCCGTGCCGTCGTCGGAGCCGTCGTCGACCACGATCACGTGGTCGCAGTGCGCAAGGGCATCCTCGACCACCTCGCGGATGCGCAGCGACTCGTTGAGCGCGGGGATGACCACTGCGACATTGCTGCGCCCCAGCGGTGCCGTCGCGATTGCCGGTTCAACCATGGGCCAGCTCCACGCGCAGCAGGCGTCCGGGCCCGGCCTTGAGCAGGGCGACGTCGCCGCCGCCGGCCAGCGCATCGAACAGCGGCAGCATCGGCGCCATGGCGTTGCCGGCCGCATGCCGCGCCAGCATGCCTTGTGCGGCGGCCGGTTCGCCGTCGATCAGGGTCGCACGCAGCCGCAGCTCCTTGTTCCGTCCGTCCTGCGCCGGTCGCGGGGCGCCATGCCGTGCCAGCACCAGGGCGCCGCCGAGCAGGCCGCGGCTGTGCGACATCGATGCCAGCGGCCCGGTGGCTTCGCCGTCGTAGGCGGCAAGCACGATGGCCTCGGCGCCGCCTGCCAGCTGTGCCAGCGCTTCGAGCAGGCCCTGGGCGAAGCTGGCGTCGAACGCGCTGATGGCGGTGGCGCCGTGCATGCAGCCATTGCCGATGGTCCAGTAGCCGGCGGCGGCGTTGTGCACGGAGTTGTGGAACCGGGTGGGCGAAATCGTGCGCGGCTCGGCGGCCAGCGTCGCGGCCATGTAGTCGGTGATGGCCAGGTCGCCGTGGGTGGAGGCGAAGACCGACGGCAGCTGCGCTGGATCGCGCGCGGCCATGGCGCAGGCAGCCAGCGCGACCTCCAGCGCCACCGCGACCGTTTCCGGCGCGCGCCGGCGCTCGTTGGGCGCCAGCAGTCGCGGCGATGGCTTGCGCGGCGCATCCGCGGGCAACGCGCCGCCGGCAACGTAATCGCAGGCCGCCTGCCACGACGGGATGCCGCTGGCCCAGTAGCCGATGCCTTCAACGGTGGCGGCCAGCGAATTCATGCCCGCCCGAA
>SWCD01023139.1_pt1 | contig 74985 bp, 58 predicted proteins | sample 4693011 | NCBI WGS metagenome assembly SWCD01 (sample SAMN10267278, study PRJNA491770) | bioreactor metagenome | isolation source: DHS bioreactor inoculated with marine | place: Japan: Omine Ridge, Nankai Trough
TTTTTTGCCCAATTCCCAAGCTGTCGCGCTGGCAGTTATTTTGATCGTCAGTTTTGTGCTGATTTTTTCATTGTCCGGTTTATTGATGCCGGTCTTCTCATCCATTGTTTTGGCTTATTTACTGGAAGGACTGGTGGGCAAGGCTGAAAGCATGCGTCTGCCGAGATTGCCGGCGGTTTATCTGGTGTTTTCCGGCTTTATGGCATGTCTGGGATTTTTACTGTTTTATCTCATGCCGATTGTGTCGCAGCAAGCCGTAGAGCTTGTCCAACACATCCCGCTGATCATCAATCAAGTGCAGAACGGCATCATGCGTTTGCCGGAAATGTATCCGCAATTTATTTCGGAAAGCAAAATCAGGGAGATGATGTTTGCCGTTCAGCGAGAATTATTAACGTATGGCCAGAATATGCTGTCGGTTTCGGCGGCATCCGTGATGAGCCTGGTCAGTGCCATGGTTTATCTGTTTCTGGTGCCGTTAATGATATTTTTCTTTTTGAAGGATAAAGAAATACTGGTGGACTGGCTGTTGCAGTTCATGCCCCGGGATCGGCATTTAACCGTGCGAGTCTGGAAGGAAGTCGATGTGCAGATAGGCAATTATGTACGGGGAAAATTTGCCGAAGTTTTTATTCTATGGTCGGCCAGCTATGTAACGTTTTCTACGATGGGCCTGAATTATGCGATGCTGCTGGCTGTCCTGATGGGCTTGTCGGTTATTATTCCGTATGTGGGCGCCACATTAGTGACTTTTCCGGTTCTGGGCGTGGCTTATTTTCAATGGGGGCTGGCCGGCGATGACTTTATGTATGTCGTGATCGCCTATTCGATCATCCAGGCATTGGACGGCGTGGTGCTGGTGCCGGTGCTGTTTTCCGAAGCGGTCAATTTACATCCGATAGCGATTATTGTGGCTATTCTGTTATTTGGCGGCCTGTGGGGTTTTTGGGGCGTGTTTTTCGCAATTCCGCTGGCGACAGTGGTTAAAGCCGTGCTGACGGCCTGGCCGCGGATCGAGGATAACCCTGATCACATGATTTATTAGATTTCAGCACCAGGGCGAAAGCGGTCGACCTTCGCCCTGGTCTTTGGACTCCTTACAGAATATCCGACGCGTAATCGGCCAGGCGCGAGCGCTCGCCCCGACGCAGGGTGATGTGCGCGCCATGCGGCCAGGTTTTGAAGCGATCGACTACATAAGTTAAACCGGAAGTAGTCGCGGTTAAATAGGGCGTGTCTATCTGTCCCAAGTTGCCGATGCAGATGATTTTTGTGCCGGGCCCCGCGCGCGTTATCAGGGTTTTCATTTGCTTGGAGGTCAGGTTCTGCGCCTCGTCAATAATCAAAAACCGGTTAAGGAAGGTCCGGCCGCGCATAAAGTTGAGCGACCTGATCTTGACCCGGTTCATGATCATGTTCGTGGATGCGCCTTGTTCCCAGTCAGTTTGTCCGGAACGGCTGCCGAGCAGTTCAAGGTTATCGATTAACGCCCCCATCCACGGCGCCATTTTTTCTTCTTCAGTACCGGGCAGAAAACCGATATCTTCGCCAACCGGAATGGTTTCGCGCGTCATGACGATTTCCTGATAAGTTTTATTTTCTATGGTCATGACAAGGCCAGCGGCCAGGGCCAGTAAGGTCTTGCCCGTGCCTGCCGTGCCCAGCAAGGTGACGAAATCTATTTCCGGATCCAGCAGTACGTTAAAGGCGAAGTTCTGTTCGCGGTTTCTGGCCGTAATGCCCCAGACATTATTGTGTTTGGAACGATAATCCCTCGCCAACTCCAATATGGCCACCTGTCCCTCGACAGACCTTACGATGGCTTCGAAATTGGATTCGTCCTCTATATATAAGTACTGGTTGGGATACCATTCGGCAACCAGCGGATCCTCCAGTTTGTAAAAAGTACGGTCTTTTTCCTGCCACGATTCCATTTTACTGCCGTGCTGTTCCCAGAAATCGCTGCCTAATGCCTTGGCGCCGCTGTATAACAGATCGATGTCTTCCAGCGTCTGGTCGTTATGGTAATCCTCGGCAGGCAATTGCAGCGTCGCCGCCTTGATGCGCATGTTGATGTCCTTGGACACCAGAATGACATTATTGTTGGGCAGTTCTTTGGTAAGGGCCAGGACAATGCTCAAGATAGAGTTGTCGGGGATATTGCCGGGCATGCTTTCCGGCAACAGTGCCGTCATGGCACTGGTTTGAAAATACAGTCGCCCCTGGCTTTCGACGCCCTCGGCCAAGCCGTGTTCTATGCGCGATAAGGGCAGGCCATCGTTAATGGTTTGCGTATCGGCATCACTTATCAATTCATCCAGAAACCGGCTGACTTGTCTGACATTACGGGCAACTTCGGTTAAACCTTTTTTAGAGTGATCCAGTTCTTCCAATACGATCATCGGGATAAAAATATCATGTTCCTGAAAACGGAAAATGGCGGTCGGATCGTGCATCAGTACATTGGTATCTAAAACAAATAGTTTTTTCTCCGGTGGAGTTTGAATATTCATGGCTGGTTTCCTGTGAGTTCCGCCAATGCTTGCAGAACTTCTTCTATATGTGTTTTAACTTTTACTTTGCGCCATTCGCGGACAAGTAATCCCTGTGGGTCGATGAGGAAAGTGCTGCGTTCGATGCCGCGAACCTCTTTGCCGTACATCTTTTTCATTTTTATGACATCAAATTGTCGGCATAGTGCTTCATCCTGATCCGACAGCAGATCGAAAGGAAACGCCTGTTTACTCTTAAAGCCTTCATGAACGCGGACCGTATCGCGCGAGACGCCTAATACAATGGCATTGAAGCGGGTAAATTTATCGATATTGTCGCGGAAGCCGCAGCCTTCCTGTGTGCAGCCGGGGGTATTGTCTTTGGGGTAAAAATACAGAACAATGTATTTACCCGGGTAATCCGATAATTTGACGGACTTGTCGCCGGTGGAAAGGGCCTCAAAATCAGGCACAGGAATGCCTATGCTGGGTGGAGTCATGACTAGACCTATCGTTTTATGGGTTCAAGGATTGAATCGATATTCAATTGATCGCAGAAATCCAGGAATTCCTCGCGCAGTGACAGCAGGTGCAGATGCGGCGGGATTAATATGACAAACTTGGTTGAGAAGACGGAGGTTTGAATGTAGGGCGCCTGATAACAGCTGCCGGATATTTCCTCAATGCCGATGTCGCGGTCAAACAGGAAAGTCGCGATTGATTCCATCACATTATCGCGATCCAACGATATCGTTTCTAAAGAATAAGGCACATAATCACAGCCCTTGTCTTTGTGTTCGATGCGTAGTTTATGAATATTAATCTCTAGCCGTTTCTGGATGACATCCAAAGTGCTTTCGAGTTTGGCAATATGATTCCAGTTTCCTTGAATAAGCAGATAAGCGGCTGTAGCCTGAGCCAGGCGGGATGACCTTATTTCGAGGATGTTGCATTTACAGTCGCGTACGGCGGGTAATATTTCTGCAATAAAATTAATCTGGTTGTCGCCTAAAACGGTGATAGCTAGTTGCATATTATTCTTAATCAAAGTTTTTATTTGAAAGTTTAACATCAAATGAGCGAAACTTTGCGAACATTAAGTTTTATTGGCCCTAAAATAAAGTAATTTTTTTCAAGTCGGCAAATACCGGCATTAATTTCAATTTTATGGTGATGTTACTCCTCATTATAAGGATTCAAATATGACAGATTCAGCAAATAATAACCCCAAAAACAGGCCTCATAGCTTCAATGAGGATTTGGATGCCATGCTGGATAAAGCAAAGTCATCCCTGGCTTCATCAGATAACCGGGAAGATGATGAGGATGCTATTGACGGATTGCTCATGGCTGATGGGCTTGATGCCGCGGAGGCGCAACAGGCTGACAGCAGTAAAGATCTCAGCGATAACGATAACGATTTGTCGGATGAGTTTGACGATTTTAGCGATGACTTCGCGGAATTAATACTCGTTCAGGACGAGGAAGAAGAAAAATTCGACCCATTTGCCCATGTCGTCATTGACGATGAAGCAAGCGCTTCAACTGATGATGAAATGCCCAGTGGCATTGAGGGTTTTTTTGAATTCGATGATTTTGATGGGCAGGCGCCTGATGTTGAACCAGACAAGCCGATAGCTCAAGCTAGGCATCAGGAAGCGGTACTGGATGAAGGCTATCAGGACGATGACTTTCCTTTACCGGAGCGGGCGTCTGATAAAGGAACATTTTTGAATCTAAATAACGAGCCGGAAAATCAAGACACTCATGCCGCGTTCCAGGAGACAAAAAGGCCTGAAAAAAAGCCGGGCATGGAACTGCCGCCGATATCCATGCCGAATATGGAAGACGTGATGGCTGGAATAAAGCCGAGGCGCGGTGCGGATGAACCCTTTATATCTGATAGCGCCGACACGGCGGTACCGGGGCGATTCAATCCTGATCAGGAATCCATTAACCGGCTTCAGAAAGCGTTGAGAACCGAATTTGAAAGTAAAACTAAAAAAATAAGGCTGTTCGCTTATGTTGCCATGGGGTTGAGCTGCGTTACATTGGTTTCCGCGCTTGGATTCGGTTTAATGGCCTACAGTGCGAAAAAGGAAGCTTTAAGGCTGAGCGAACTGGTTGCCACGCTTGAAAAAGCGGAGGGGCGGGCTGCTCTGCAAGGTTCAGATCAGGAACTGGATGATATCAAATCGGCCATAGAGCAGTTGAACCAGAGAGTCGATGGCATTATGGAGCAGTTATCAAACAAGGTTCCATTATCAACGGAAGCAGAGACAAACGAACCGACAGAGGAACTGGCGGCAGCAGAAACGGAACAAGATATGCTGAGAGACTTGCAGGCCAGACTGGATGCATTGGAAAGAAAAGCGCTGGCGGTACAGGCAATAAAACCGGGAGACGCAAAGGCGGAAGTTATAAAACCGATAACTGTCTCCGTAAAAGAAAGCAATACCAAGAGTTCTAAAAGCACCTCCGGAAAAGTCAACACAACAGCCGGTTGGTCGGTCAATCTGGTTGCCTACAGGCAGCAATGGTACGCTAAAAGCAAAGCGGCTGAATTCGGACGAAAAGGCATCCCTGTTGAGGTGGTCAATGTCAAAGTGGACAACACTATCTGGTATCGGCTGCGGGTAGGCGGGTTTAAAAATAGAGAAGAAGCCACTTTATATGCAACGAAAGTCAAGAAAACCCTTAATTTAAGCTCGGTCTGGGTAGGCAATGCCCAGGGTTAAGGACCGTATATTAATCAGATAAGGCATGAGCAGGCAAAAACTCGTTGTCGCGGTTTCATCCAGAGCCTTGTTCAATCTGGACGATTCCCATGCGATATTCCAAACCCAGGGCAAAGAAGCTTTCTGCCGTTATCAAATTGAGCATGAAGATGAAGTGCTGGCTCCCGGTTACGGATTTTCCCTGGTACAGAAATTCCTGGCGATCAACGAGCGTTGTGTGGATGAGCCGCTCGTTGAAATTGTCCTGGTATCGCAAAATAGCGCCGATACAGGGCTGAGAGTCTTCAATTCAATTATTCATTACGGTTTGGATATTACCCGTGCCGCATTTACCAGTGGCATGTCTCCTTACAATTATATTTCGGCATTCGGCGCTCAATTATTTTTGTCGGCCAATGCCGATGATGTCACCCAGGCGCTGGATGCCGGTTTTGCCGCCGCGACTATACTTTGCGGTTCCTCATTGACTAACCCGTCCAGCCAGTTGCGCATCGCGTTTGATGGCGATTCCGTGTTGTTTTCGGATGAATCGGAGCGTATCTATCAACAGCAGGGGCTGCAAGTATTTGCCGAGAATGAGCGTAATGAGGCCAAAACGCCTTTGCCGGGCGGCCCTTTTAAAGACTTCCTGGCCGCGCTGCATTATATTCAGACGCAGTTCGATCCGCAGTCGTCACCGATCAGGACGGCTTTGGTGACCGCGCGTTCTGCACCCGCTCATGAACGCGTGGTCAGAACCTTAAGGGCTTGGGGCGTGCGTATCGATGAGGCGCTGTTTTTGGGCGGCATGGCCAAAGGACCTTTCCTGAAAGCGTTTGGCGCCGATATTTTCTTCGATGATCAGAAAAAACATTGTGAATCCGCGGCCCAGCATGTGGCCGCGGCGCATGTGCCTCACGGCATTGCCAATCAAGTAATCGCGGATTAGTGCCGGCCTGCAGGAGACTGCAATATAAACCGGATGGTCAGCGATAGCCGCTGGCGTCATTCAGCACGTACTGTTTGGAGGCCATGCCGGCCACTTCCTTAACCAGTTTCGGTACAAGATAGCCGGGCAGGATCGCCTGGACCTGCCGCATTAGCGTTAACGCTTCCTGTTCGCAGACTTCAAAATGGCCCGTTCCGATCGCCTGGTCGAGCAAATGCAGATAATAAGGAATGATGCCATGGCTGAATAAGCGCTCGCTCAGCTCGCATAGCTGTTCCGCCGTATCATTGACGCCTCTTAACAGTACCGATTGGTTGAACAGTGTGATGCCGTTATTTTTGAGCGCCGCACAGGCGGAAATCACGCGCTCATTGATTTCATTGGCATGATTGCAATGTATGACCAGGATGATTTGGGCAGGACTTTGTCTCAGAGTGTCAATTAATGCTTCGGTTATTCGGGCGGGTAGCACGACGGGCAGCCGGCTATGTATCCGGATGCGTTTTAAATGCTTGATACGGCCCAGTTGCTGAATAAGTCTGGATAATCGGGCGTCGTTGAGCACTAGCGGATCACCGCCGCTTAAAATCGCTTCCGAAATGCCGGGGTTCTGTTCTATATACCGGATTGCGGCGTCTTCCTTTTGTTTGCTCAGTTGCAGGTCGGCATAAGGAAAGTTCCTGCGGAAGCAATACCGGCAATTGATGGCACAGCTGCCGGTATTGATGAACAAGACACGGCTTTGGTATTTGTGCAGTACGCCGAATTCGGTCGCGGCCTGAAGATCGCCGACCGGATCGGCGCTGAAACCCGGGTGGGCAAGCAGTTCATCGTTGACCGGCAATACCTGTCTGAGCAAGGGGTCATGCGGATTGCCTTTTTCCATGCTTGCAGCAAAACTGAGCGGAACGCGCAAGGGAAAGCGTCTGCCGGCCGCTGCCGAAACCGGCAGGATATCCTGTGGCAAGTGTAAATAATGACATAAATCTTCAATATTATTAAAGGCTTCGGCAAGCTGCTGTTGCCAGCTTGAATTAAAGTGTTCTGTTTCGCTTTGTTGCTCTGACATGAAATGGCTTATTTTAAAGTTTCTATCGGTAGTGGCCATCTATTATAATGGTTAAGTTTTAATTATTGTTTGTAGTCTCGAGGATAAAATGGCTAGTTATAGTACTAATGAATTTAAAGCCGGGTTGAAAGTCATGTTGGATAATGACCCCTGTGCAATTATTGAAAATGAATTTGTCAAGCCGGGAAAGGGACAAGCCTTTAATCGGGTAAAAATCAGAAACCTCAAAACTGGCCGTGTGATCGAAAGAACATTTAAATCGGGCGAGTCTTTAGAAGGGGCCGACGTTGTCGATGTGGAAATGCAATACCTGTATAACGACGGCGAATTCTGGCATTTTATGGTGCCGGATACGTTTGAGCAGTATCAGGCCGATGGAAAAGCGGTAGGCGAAGCTAAAAATTGGCTGAAAGACCAGGATTTTTGTACCGTAACGTTATGGAATGACGCGCCGCTTTCCGTCGCCCCGCCCAACTTCGTCGAATTGGCCATTACCGAAACCGATCCGGGCGTGCGCGGCGATACTTCAGGCGGCGGCGGCAAGCCGGCTACGCTGGAAACTGGCGCGGTAGTCAGAGTGCCTTTGTTTGTCCAAATCGGTGAAGTTGTCAGGGTGGATACGCGTACCGGTGAATATGTCTCGCGCGCTAAAGACTAGTGCTGAGTGATTGGCGGCCGACATGTCCCGTAGAGCATTTGCGTCTGAGAGCGCAAATGCTCGCTGCAATACGAGGCTTTTTTGAAGAAAGATCCGTGCTTGAGGTGGAAACGCCTTTATTGAGTCATGGCATCGGAACAGACCCGCAGTTAGAGTTTTTCACCACCGAATATTGTTTATCGCCCCGGAAGCAAACACTGTTTTTGCAAACATCGCCTGAGTTTGCCATGAAGCGGCTGCTCGCAGCCGGCAGCGGTTCTATTTATCAAATAACCAAAGCCTTCAGAAACGGTGAGTCAGGACGCTTCCATAATCCAGAATTCACATTGCTTGAATGGTATCGGGTTGGCTTTAAGTTGCCGGATTTGATGAATGACTGCGCCGACTTGATAACTCTGTTATTTGCTAACCGCAGACCGCTGCGGGCAACGCAGCGATTCAGCTATGAGGAAATATTTCACCGCTATACCGAACTGAATCCGCTTGAGTTTTCTTATCGGCGGTATTGTGCCTATGCACTGGCTAATCAATTACCTGAAGCCGTCAGCATTTGCGGGCACGATCATGCGCTATGGCTGGATTTTATTTTCAGCCATAAAGTCCAGCCGCATTTGGGCCAAAATGCTTTATGCATGGTATACGGCTATCCCGCCTGCCAATCATCATTAGCGAGAATCAATGCGCAAAATCCACTGATCGTCGATCGGGTCGAGCTGTTTATCAATGGTGTTGAACTGGGCAATGGCTATTTTGAATTGACCGATGCCGAAGAGCAGGGCAGGCGTTTCGATAAGGAACTGGATATCAGGCGGCAAAAAAGCCTGCCTGCTTCAGTCAAGGATGGCCGTTTTGTTGCTGCGTTGCAGGCCGGCTTGCCGGAATGCTCGGGCATGGCCATCGGTCTGGATCGTTTGCTAATGCTATTGTCGGACAGCGCGTCGATTAATGATGTACTGGGTTTTCCTATTGATAGGGCTTAACTCGTTTAAAATCTTTACTGTGCTATAATCCTGCGAGTTTTTATACCTGACAATATGTTTTTCATTAGATGTTTACATGAGATCAAATACTTTTCCGCGCTTGCTGTTGCTATTACTACTCGTTTCCCAAGCGGTTAAAGGTGACGAAGAATTTGTTGTTGAGAATATTCAGGTTAAAGGACTTCAGCGTATCTCTGTCGGGACGGTTTATAACTATCTGCCTATTAATGTAGGTGAAAGATTTTCTCTGGACAATGCCGGAGCGGCAATCAGGGCATTGTTCAAAACCGGCTTCTTTAAAGACGTCTCTCTGGAAAGAGAAGGTTCCACGCTGATTGTTAATGTCGTGGAACGCCCATCAATAGCGAAAATCATTTTTGAAGGCAATAAGGACCTCAGCAAGGATGATTTGACCAAAGCCTTAAAGCAGATCGGTTTGGCCGAAGGCAAGGTATTCGACCGGCAGGTGCTCGATAAGGTTGAGCAGGAGTTGAGTCGCCAATATTTCAGTCACGGCAAGTACGGTTTAAAGATCGATACGGAAGTCTCCAACCTGACTCGGAACCGGGTCGGTATTCATATTAAAATCTCCGAGGGACGGGTCGCTAAAATCAAGCAAATCAATATCGTCGGCAATACCGTCTTCGACGACAAAACGCTATTGAGCAAATTCGAATTAAGCACTTCGAACCTTCTATCCTTCTATACTAAAAACGATCAGTATTCCAAGCAGAAATTATCGGCGGATCTGGAAAAATTACGATCTTATTATCTTGATCGCGGCTATATCAATTTTTCGGTGGAGTCCACCCAGGTTGCAATCACGCCGGATAAAAAAGACATCTATGTCACCATCAATGTCAAGGAAGGCGATGTGTATACGCTTGAAAAAGTAAAGTTGGCCGGCAATCTGGTCGTCAACCCGGAAGAGCTTATAAAACTCGTCAAAGTCGGACCCAAGGAAATCTTTTCCAGAAAAAATGCCACGGAGACTTCGAAAGCGATATCCGACCGCTTGGGCGATGAAGGCTATGCGTTCGCAAACGTCAACATGGTGCCGGAAATCAAGGAAGATACTAAAACAGTTGATATGACTTTTTTTGTCGATCCGGGTAAACGCGTTTATGTAAGACGTATCAACATGAGCGGTAATGTTAAAACACGTGATGAAGTATTGCGTCGGGAAATGCGCCAGATGGAATCGAGTTGGGCATCAAGTTCAAAAATTGAGCGATCGAAAACGCGTCTGGAACGATTGGGCTATTTTGAAGAGGTCAATGTTGAAACGCCGCCGGTCCCCGGGACTTCGGATCAGATTGACGTGAATTATTCAGTCGTGGAGAAAGCCTCCGGCAACTTGATGGCCGGGATTGGCTTTTCTCAAACGCAGGGGATCGTCCTGAATGCCAATATTTCTCAGGACAATGTTTTTGGTTCCGGCAAGCGCGTGAACCTGACCTTTAACAACAGTGATTATTTCACGCAATACCAGTTCGGCTTTTTTAATCCTTATTTTACATTGGACGGCGTGAGTTTCGGCTACGACCTCGGCTATACAACGCGAGATGCTACGCAAGTCAACCTCGCCAACTACACTACTGATGTTATCAGTACCGGCGTGAACTTCGGTATCCCATTGAATGAATATGACCGGTTGCAGTTTAATACCGACCTAAAGCATACCAAATTAAAAACGACCGACTTTACATCCACTAAAATACGGGATTTCATGAATAAAGAAGGTGATAAGTATCTGACTTTGGCGCCATCGCTGGGATGGACGCACGATACGTTGAATCGGGCGATATTTCCTGACAGAGGCGGACAGCAACGATTTTCTACTTTGGTGACAGTGCCCGGCAGCGATCTCCAGTATTACAAGGTCAGTTATAAACAACAGCAGTATTTCCCCTTGGCCAAGGATTTTACCCTGCGTTTGCATGGAGAGATAGCCTATGGCGACGGTTATGGAAAGACGGATGACCTGCCTTTCTTTGAGAACTATTTTGCCGGTGGTTGGGGATCTGTGCGCGGTTACGATACCAATACATTGGGTCCACGCGATTCGCTAGCCCGTCCTTTTGGTGGCTCAAGTAAGATAATCGGCAATGCCGAGTTGTTTTTCCCCGTACCTTTTATGCCGGAGACTAAATCAATCCGGTTGGGGACTTTTTTTGATGCCGGAACGGTTAGCGACGGTTTTAAAGTTGATAACTTAAGATATTCGGCCGGACTGTCAGGTGAATGGCTGTCACCGTTTGGCGCTTTGTCGGTCAGTATTGCAGTGCCTTTAAATTCGGGTAGGAATGAGTACATTGATAATAATAATGTCACTCAATCCATAGAAGATGACAAAAAATATTTCCAATTTAACTTCGGACAAAATTTTTAGAAGAAGTTTTTGGTTTAATAGGCTTATCCCCTATAATTTAACTAATATATCAACAATTTTTACCAACTATTTAATTTTAACTACAACCGGAGATAGGTTTAACAATGAAAACAAAAATTGCTTTATTTGTAGGACTATTGCTGACTGCGAATGTGAGCTTCGCCGATCTAAAGATCGGTTTTGTCAATATACCGGCTGTTCTTGAAAAAGCTCCACAAGCCGAAAAAGCTAAAAAACGTCTGGAACAGGAATTTTCACCTCGTGATAAGCAGCTGGTTGCCCAGCAAAAGGAAATTCAAAATCTGGAAGAAAAAATGGCCAGGGATGCTTCCGTCATGGGTGAGTCGGAAAGACGGAATCTGGAAAAAGACATTTTAAATAAGAAAAGAGACGCTAAGAGAGCTCAGCAGGAATTTAGCGAGGATTTCAATATCCGTCGCAATGATGAGTTAGGTAAACTGCAACGCCGCATTGTTGAAGCGATCCGTGAAATAGCCAAAGACCAAAATTTCGATTTATTACTGACGGATGGCGTTATCTATGCCAGTGAACAAATCGACGTCACCACTCAAGTTCAAGAAAAACTTTCAAGACTGCCAGATTAATTGTTTGAATTTTCCATGCATATCATTATAACTCTTAAGTGAAGCACTCCCAGCCATGTCTGTTAAGTTAGATATTTTACAAATTCAAGAATTTTTACCTCATCGTTATCCATTTTTATTGGTTGACAAGGTTGTTGAGTGTGAACCTGGAGTAAGATTAGTTGGCGTTAAAAACGTTACTTACAACGAACCGTTCTTTCAAGGTCATTTTCCGCAAAAGCCTATTATGCCTGGCGTGCTGATTCTGGAAGCATTAGCGCAAGCTACGGGATTACTGGCATCGGAAACCGCGCCCGATGTACTGGGCAAGGGCATGATTTATTATTTGACCGGCATCGACAAGGCTAAATTTAAACGACCGGTTGTGCCTGGCGATCAATTGGTGCTGGAAGCAAAATTTATTAAAAGCAAACGTAATATCTGGGCTTTCGATTGCTGTGCCGAGGTTGAAGGCGAGTTTGTCGCTAGTGCTGAAATCAGATGTGCGGCAGTGGTGGACTAGCTTTGATCGATCCAACGGCCATTATTGATATTAAAGCCGATCTGGCGGGAGATGTCGCTATAGGTCCTTTTTCTGTGATAGGGCCTGATGTCAAAATTGATTCCGGCACAGTTATCGGTCCACATGTGATTATCAAGGGGCCCACGTCAATCGGTAAGCAGAATCGCATCTATCAGTTCACATCGATAGGCGAGGATCCTCAGGACAAGAAATATGCATCCGAGGTAACCCGACTTGAGATCGGCGACAGGAATACCATTCGGGAATTTACCTCCATGCACAGAGGCACCAAGCAGGATCGCGGCGTGACTCAGATAGGGAATGACAACCTGTTCATGGCATACACACATGTAGCCCATGATTGTATTATCGGCGACCATGTGATTATGGCCAACGGCGCCTCATTAGCCGGGCATGTGCATCTAAATAGCCATGCGATCCTGGGTGGATTCACATTGGTGCATCAGTTTACCCAGATAGGGCAATACAGTTTTGCCGCCATGGGCAGTGCCATCACGCAGGATATTCCGCCGTTTGTTATGGTCGGCGGAAAACCTACCCGTCCTCATGGCATTAATTCAGTTGGCATGGAGCGCAATGGTATTTCTCCAGAAGACATTCGGTTAATCAGAAAGGCATATAAGATTATTTACAAAATGAATTTACGGCTGGAAGATGCGATTGAACAAATGGAAGACATGGCGGGGGACAGTAAACAGTTATCCGATATGGTCAGTTTTCTGCGCAATGTGACCCGGGGTATTTTGCGCTGATTGCATGAACAGGCGAAGCAAAAAACAGGTTCAATTATAAATTCTTTTAACTTAATTGATCGCCAATTGTATGGATGACCACTATTCAATAAAACACGCTCAAAAGATCAATATCGCAGGCGTTGATGAGGCTGGTCGAGGGCCGCTGGCAGGCCCTGTTGTTGCTGCTGCTGTCATTTTGGACCCTTTATATCCGATTGATGGACTGGCCGATTCTAAAAAACTGAGTGAGAGCAAGCGGAACAATCTGTGCAAGATCATTAAGGAAGTCGCTTTGGGTTGGGCAGTGGCGGAAGCCAGTGTCGAAGAGATCGATGAACTGAATATTCTTCAGGCTACGTTGCTGGCCATGCAACGCGCCATAAATGGACTGCCTGTGCGGCCGGACGAGGTTCTGATAGATGGCAATCAACTCCCTGTTTTACCCATGCCTGCTCAGGCCATAGTCAAAGGCGACTGCAAAATAAAGGCCATCAGTGCCGCTTCTATTTTGGCGAAAGTCGAGCGGGATAAAATCATGTGTGATTATCACAAAAGATATCCTGATTTTTCGTTTCATCTGCACAAAGCCTACGGTACTAAACAACACTTGGCCGAGATAGAGCAATTCGGCTATCTGGACGGAGTGCATAGAACGTCGTTCAATCCGGTAAGAAGCATGATACTCAGACAACGGATAAAATAGATCAGTTGCACGGTTAAACCGCTTCCAGAGGTGCTTCATCCATGAGAGCTGTCTGCTCGCGCAATTCAATGATACGATCCTGCCAATAACGCGGCGAACTGAACCAGGGGAATGCCATAGGAAATGCCGGATCATTCCAGCGTCGCGCAATCCAGGCGGAATAATGAATTAAACGTAATGTGCGTAACGCTTCCACCAAGTGTAATTCGGCAATGTTAAAGTCATAAAAAATTCTGTAACCGGTGAGCAGGTGCTTTAATTGCACGGTCATCTCGGCGCGATCTCCCGCCAATAGCATCCATAAATCCTGAATCGCCGGTCCCATCCTGCAATCGTCAAAATCAACAAAATGCGGGCCATCATCGGTCCATAAGATATTGCCGGGATAACAGTCGCCATGCAGCCGCAAGTAATTCACCTTGCCGGCACGCTCGAAACAATATCTTACGCTATCCAGCGCATAGGCTGTAACACTGCTGTAGGCATCGATCAAATCTGTTGGGATAAAGTCGTTCGTCAACAGATAGGCTCTCGGTTCATCGCCAAAGCTGTTGATGTCCAGAGTAGGACGCTCTTTAAAAGGTTTTAATGCGCCGATGGCATGTATACGGCCAATAAACCGCCCCATCCATTCAAGTTTTCCGGGATCTTCCAGTTCAGGAACCCGGCCGCCTTGCCGGGCAAAAACGGAAAAACGAAAGCCGTCTATCCGCTGTAATGTCTTATTGTCGCCAAATGCCATTGCCGGCACGACGGGGACTTCATTTTGAGCCAGTTCCTTTACGAAGCCATGTTCTTCAAGAATAGCGGCATCAGTCCATCGATCAGGCCTGTAGAATTTACTGACAACGGCCGAACCCTCTTCCATGCCGACCTGATAGACGCGATTTTCATAACTGTTGAGCGGGAGCAGGCGGCCGTCGCTATGCAGACCAATGCGATCGAGTGCGTTTAAAATAACATCGGGAGTTAGTGCCGAGAAGGGGGCAAGATTAGTATTCATAAGCTTATTGTAACTTGGAATGCCGTCCCTTGCTGTAAACCGATGCAATAACTACCGTGCATCCAGTGAGTATCAAGTATTCTATAGGGATAGTTGCTCGAAGGAAAATATCATTGCGATACATGCGCGCGGGAGAGATCCGTCATGCCTCCGATATTTTTCAAGAGGCATGACAGTTATCGCGGACTGGTTAGACTACGTCATCCAGTTCTTCGGCCGATTGTAAGGCTTTTTTCGATCGGTAATTTGGCGCTATGCTGATCAGTAACGTCAATAAGGTTGCCGCATAGGGAACAGCCTGTACTGATAGCACAGCTGTCCATAGTCTGCCGCTCAGATTATCGAAATGGTCCAGGGACAACATTAAGGTAATGGCTGCACCTAATAAAATCAGCAATATCAATTCTTGACGTATGGTCATTAAACCTTCGAACAGAGGGCCTTGCTTTTCGTATTTAGGCGTACGCATAAATGGCTTGTTGGATGTGAATAATCCCTGGATCGTGCCCTTGGCGACTGTATGCGTCAGGGCTAATCCAGATAAAGCCGCTCCTAGCGAATGCCAGACCGAACAAGGGACACGCGCCTGATACAGCCATAAGCCGCGCAGGACTTTAAAGCTGAATATACCGATCGTCGGCAACAGGAAGGCATTGACCGGCAGCTCGCTGTGTGTCGGATCCAGTGCAATAAAGCCGGTCAATATCAGACTTGCCGTGGTAAATAACAAGGCTAACGCATCCGAAAACCAAGGTAACCAGCCAGCCACAAAATAATACCGCTGCGCGGATGTCAGTGGTGATTTTTTTGTAGGCAGGAAGCTGCGCCAATGAGCTTTAATAATCTGCATCGCGCCATATACCCAGCGATACCGCTGAGTCATATAACCGGACATGGTGTCAGGCATCAAGCCGCGTCCGAAGGAATCCTTGACATAGACCGAGTCATAGCCCGCTTCATACAGACGCAGCCCCAGTTCACTGTCTTCACAAATACACCATTCGGCCCACTTACCGACCTTTTCCAAGGCCGATTTCCGAATCATGGTCATTGTGCCGTGCTGGATAATGGCATTGTATTCATTCCTTTGTACCATGCCGATATTGAAGAAACCGGCATATTCCCAGTAACAGAAGGCTTTGAAAGTGCTCACATGCAGGTCACGGTAGTCTTGGGGCGATTGTACGAAGCCGACGTTTTCATTGTCGAAATAGGGCACCATGCATTTGAGCCAATCAGGTGAAAGAATATAATCGCTGTCGATGACAGCGATGATTTCAGCATCTTCAGCGGTTTGTTCGAGCGCATGATTGATCGCGCCAGCTTTAAAGCCCGGCCAGTTTTCCAGATGAAAGAAGCGGAATCTTGGCCCCAGGCGCTCGCAGTCATCACGCACCGGCTCCCAAACCCCAGGGTCCGTGGTGTTATTATCCATGACCAGCACTTCCAGATTGGGGTAATCGACTACCGCCAGCGCTTCAAGCGTTTTGCGCACCATGGCCGGCGGTTCATTGTGGATAGGCAGATGCAGCGATACTTTCGGGTATCTGAAATCAGGTCCCGGTGTCAGCGGTTCGAAGGTCCTGGCGGTTTTTTTATGCCATACCACTTCCGCGATCTCCAGGCTTTCAATCATCAGGATAATCACCGCCAATATCTGCATCAATATCAGTATGACCCAGAAGGCGATAGTGAGAGGCGAGTGGTATTGTTGGGCGCCAATTGACGCGGACCAGAAAATTACCGATGCAGCAAGGTTGGCCATGACGCCGAAAAAAACCATACCGGGCAGTTTGATGCTACGGCGCGTGAACAGGAAGACAGCCATTAATAAGACACTGAAAATGGCCGCACCTGCCGCCCAGTGTTTCCAGGCCGGCAAGGCCAGTACGTCGCCCTCTAATGGGAATTTCGGTTTACGGTCGGCATCGAACACGCCCCAATAAGCGCCGGCAGAACCTTCCAGTGCCATTTTCCAGGGTTGGTCAAAGGCTTCAACTATGTAGTAAACGAGTTTTTCATCTGTGGCGCGGTTCAGGAATTCGCGTAGGAATTTTGCTTGGTTGGACCGCGATGCCGTTGCGTGCTTGAAAGGTTGGCCATTGGACGGCCAGCCTACTTCGGTAATAACGATAGGCTTATTCGGATAGTGTTGCTTCAGTTCATTATAACGGTAAAAAACATAATCAACCGCATCATCGATATTAATTCCTTCCCAATAGGGCAGGATGTGAACTGCGATGTAATCCACTTCATCGACTAAATCCGGATGTTTAAGCCATAGATCCCATGTTTCAGCAGTGCTGACCGGCCGCCAGGTACGTTTACGCACCTCGCGTAAATATTCAATCAACTGTTGCTTGGCTTGCATCTGTTGCTCTTCATTCTTCTGGTGGCGCAGCAGAAACTCATTGCCAACCAAGAGTCTGACGATTTTGGGATTGTCCTGGCGACTGACTTGAATAAGAGTTTCGATTTCTTGCCGATTCGCTTCCAAGTCATCATCAATCCAAGCGCCGAGCGATACATTTAAGTTGTGTTTGGCGGCGAGTCCGGGAATTTTATCTTGTCCTCTTAATACGCTATAGGTACGGACGGCATGTACTTTTCCGGAAAGCAGAGCCAGATCTTCCTCGATTTCAGCTGTAGTGGGGAATTGATTATTTTCCGGAGAATGGTTTTTTCGCCTGGGATCGAAGGTCAATCCCATCATGGGTTTGTTCCATGACTTTAACTGCAGGGGGTTATTGGTGTAGCTCCAAATACTGAAATTTATGACGACTAGCAAGGCGAGTGCAATAACAGTAACTATTTTTTTCATTCAGTTGCTCGAAAATTAACGCTAAAGCGAAAAAATTTTGGGTTGAGGGACTTGTAGGGTATACGGCTATTATTTATGTAAACTTAATTAACCATGGGTGGAGTAAACAATCATTCCTTTGGTGAATCGAAATGACTGATTTTGATGGTTCTTTTAAGTTTATGGAATGTGTCGAATCGATTTAACCACCATTTTACACCTGTTCCAAAACTGACAAGAATTTATTTGCTGGCGTTGCGCATGGAGCGCTTTTTTCCGTGCTTGCGGCACTTTATTAAATCAATCTCAATTCACTCACGAGTAGGAATAAGTGAGCGGTTATGCATCGCATGCTGTTTGCCTGCCGGCTTTACGTTCTGACTGGCATCCCGGGACTAATCCGCTTGCGGCTGCGTGACCTTATTCAGTCGGGTAAGAGGAGTTATAAATCCTGCTTCACGCCAGGTTTTAAATTAGGCCAGTGACTGAAAGCAAACACCCAGACCATTATAATGTTAACGACCGGTATCAATAGGCAGAAAACCCAAGCCTTATGCAAGCCTGCTTTATCCAGTATTTTGGCTCCCAACCATAAGACGAAAGCAACGAACACGATTATCAGGGCCGCTTCCATTTCATCCCTCCATCAATGTCTTTTTGATTGGGCCAAGGCGCAAAGGCAAGCTGCAAAAAAATCAGCAACAATCCAAATCCAGGCAAGAACACCAATAATGCCCATGCCGGATGGAAGCCCGCTTTTCTGTAAATCAGACCAACGGGCAGGACTATCATTAAGCCGACAATAATGACGCGACCTATTTCAGGGAACATATTCTTTAACGGATATGATGAATGGAAGCTGAATATTTTTTAAAATTGAGCTTAATCCTTTTTTATGTAAAGGTCGGTGATCGTACCGGCAATCATTTCGGCGGCAAAAGCGAAAGTTTCGGATAGTGTCGGGTGAGCGTGCACGGATAAGCTGATGTCTTCCGCATCGGCGCCCATTTCCAGAGCCAGTACTGCCTCGGCGATTAATTCGCCGGCATTGGGCCCTACTATGCCAGTTCCGAGAATTCTACCGGTCTCTTTTTCGCAGAGTATTTTGGTCAGGCCTTCCTTGCGCCCCAGGCTTAATGAACGGCCACTTGCCGCCCACGGGAAAGCAGCTCTGTCGTACTCGACGCCTTGCTGTTTCGCCTGATTCTCAGTCAATCCCATCCAGGCTACTTCAGGGTCCGTATAGGCAACGGAGGGGATGGTTAATGCATCAAACCCGGCTTTTAAGCCGGCAGCCACTTCCGCGGCAATTTTGCCTTCATGACTCGCTTTATGGGCCAGCATGGGGTTGCCGACTATATCGCCTATGGCAAAGATATGCGGGACATTGGTGCGTTGTTGTTTGTCAACGGCGATAAATCCCATGTCATCAACTTGGACACCGGCTTGTTCGGCAGCAATGGACTTGCCGTTTGGTCTGCGCCCTACGGCTACCAGAACCGCATCATATAGATCTGAATCAGGAGCGCCTTTACCTTCAAAAGACACTTTCAACCCTTCTTTAAGCGCTTCAATAGAGGATACTCGTGTTTCAAGCCAGATGTTTTTGTATTGTTTTTTAATACGTCGATACAAAGGCGTAACCAGATCGTTATCGCAGCCAGGTATGATTTGCTCCATCAGTTCAACAACACTGATTTCCGAACCCAAGGCATGATAGACGGTGGCCATTTCCAGTCCGATAATACCGCCGCCGACAATCAGCAATTTTTTCGGAATCTCTCTTAATGCTAGTGCATCGGTTGAATTCCACAAACGCGGGTCATCGTTAGGGAAGGTCGGTATTTTGGTCGCATGTGATCCTGCGGCTATAATGGCTTGATCAAAACGGATGGTTTGTGCGCCGGCTTCGGCTTGTACTTCGAGCGTATTGGCTGAAGTAAATTTGCCGGTGCCCTGTATCACGTTTATTTTGCGCTGTTTTGCCAATCGAGCCAGACCATCATTCAAAGCGCCTGATACGCTTTCTTTCCATGCGCGAATCTTGTCGATATCGAACGTTGGCTTGCCATAATGGACGCCGTGATGTTCGAATTCCTCCGCTTCATGGACGATCTGTGCAATATGCAGTAAGGCTTTGGATGGAATACATCCGACATTCAGGCAAACGCCACCTAAAACGGCATGACGTTCGACCAGTACCACCTGTTTACCCAAATCAGCCGCGCGGAAAGCGGCTGTGTAGCCGCCGGGGCCGCCGCCCAGCACCAGAACTTCTGCGTGCAGTGATTCATCATTAATCGCCGGATTAACATCCATCTTATTTCCCCTGATTAAAGTAGCAAGCGACGGATATCGCTTAAGTTTTGTTTGATGACTGCCATGAAACGAGCACCTTCCGCGCCATCAATCACGCGGTGATCATAAGTCAGATCCAGAGGCAACATCAGGCGAGGTATAAATTCCTGTCCATTCCATACTGGCTGCATTTTAGAGCGGGTAACGCCGAGAATAGCTACTTCAGGAGCATTAACAATAGGTGTGAAAGCCGTGCCGCCGATACCGCCGAGACTGGAAATCGTGATACAGCCACCTTGCATATCCGCCGGCATAAGCTTGCCTTGACGCGCTTTTTCGCTTTTTTCAGCCAGTTCAGTCGATAATTCGTTGATGCCTTTCGTATCGACATCGCGAATCACTGGCACGACAAGGCCGTTCGGTGTGTCGACTGCAATGCCAATATTGAAATATTTCTTATAGATCAATTTTTCGCCGTCGGCAGATAAAGAGGCGTTGAACTGAGGGAATTGCTGCATGGCGGCAACCAGAGCCTTGATGATAAATACCAATCCGGTGATTTTTGTGCCGCCAGCTGCTTTTTCGGTGTTGAGCGTATTGCGGAATGCCTCCATTTCCGTAATATCAACCTCTTCATGATACGTGACCATTGGCAGGTTCAACCAGGCGCGACTCAGATTTTGTCCAGTCAAACGTTTTATTTTGCTGAGCTTTTGTTCTTCAATGGCGCCGAACTGGGAAAAATCTACCGCCGGTATTGGTGGAATTCCCGCGCCGCCTTGAGCAAAACCTTCCGTCATCATTTGTTTGACGAAGCTTTTTACGTCTTCTTTTAATATGCGTCCTTTCCGGCCGCTGCCTTTTGTGATTTTGCTGATATCCACGCCCAGTTCACGGGCAAAAAGCCGGACAGCCGGCGTGGCATGCGCGACTTTGGCGGGGGAGGGTTCTGCAATTGGCTCAGGTGCGGATACAGGCTCTGGAGCTGGCTTGGATTGGGGGGGCGCTTGAACTGGTTGTTCGGGTGCCTTTTTTTCCGGAGCAACTTCTTTGGATTCTGGTTGTGCCGGTTTTTCAGCGGCAGCCTGCTCCGTACTTGGCGACACAGTTGCAATTAATGAACCTTCCGAGACTTTATCGCCGACCTTTATAAATACTTCTTGTACAGTACCTGCCGCGCTGGCGGGCAGGTCCATACTGGCCTTATCGGTTTCCAGTACTGCCAGAGTCTGATCCAGTTGTATAACATCACCTGGTTTAACCAGGACATCTATAACATCGATATCCGAGAAATTGCCAACATCAGGCACTTTTAATTCGATTAGAGAAGCCATTTTGATTCCTTTTCTCAAGTTAACCAGGGAGCCGTAACATCGGGAGCTATGCCGTACTTGGCAATGGCCACCTCTACTTTTGCCGGGTCAAATTGTCCCAAATCCGCCAGGCTTTTCAGGGCCGCAACGGCAATATGATAACGATCAACTTCAAAGAATCGGCGCAGTTGCTCTCGCGTATCGGAGCGGCCAAAACCGTCGGTGCCGAGCACGGTATAAGGCGCTTTGATATAAGCCCGAATTTGATCGGCAAAAGCACGGTTATAATCACTGGCGGCAATGACTGGTCCTTGAGCATTGTTCAGGCAGTTGGCGACATGCGATTGTTTCGGAGTTTCGGTCGGATGCAACCGGTTCCAGCGCTCGCAGGCCCGACCCTCTCTCGACAGTTCGGTAAAACTCGGACAACTCCACAGATCGGATTCGACGTTCCAATCATTACGTAATAATTCAGCGGCAAACTCGACTTCACGGAAAATAGTCCCCGAACCCAGTAATTGTACTCGCGGATTATTTTGTCCGGCGCCGCGGCGGAAGCAGTACATGCCCTTAATGATATCCTGTTCTATACCTTTGGGCATCGCCGGATGGGCATAGTTCTCATTCATCACGGTAATGTAATAGAACACGTTTTCCTGTTCGACATACATTCGCCGCAGACCGTCTTGAATGATTACTGCCAGCTCATAGGCATACGTTGGGTCGTAGGAGACACAATTGGGTACGGTCGCTGCAATCAAATGGCTGTGCCCGTCTTCATGCTGTAGACCCTCGCCATTCAATGTCGTTCTTCCAGCTGTGCCACCCAGCAGGAAGCCACGAGTACATTGGTCGGCGCCAGCCCAGATCAGGTCGCCCACACGCTGAAAACCGAACATGGAGTAATAGATGAAAAACGGAATCATCGGCACGCCATGGGTCGAATAAGAGGTGCCCGCAGCAATCCAGTCACAAAGGCCGCCGGCTTCATTGATGCCTTCCTGCAGTACCTGACCGTGCTTGTCTTCTTTATAGAACATGAGCTGGTCGGCATCCTGCGGCGTATATAATTGTCCGACTTGTGACCAGATGCCCAGTTGTCTGAACATGCCTTCCATGCCGAAGGTGCGCGATTCGTCAGGTACGATAGGAACGATGCGTTTGCCGATATTCTTGTCTTTGATCAGTATGTTGAGCAGGCGCACGAAAGCCATGGTTGTCGAAAATTCGCGACCTTCGCCGCCGGCTTCCAGTAGCGGTTTAAAGTCCGCCAGTACCGGCACATCCAGCGCATGGGATTTAGTTCTTCTAAAGGGTAAATGGCCGCCTAAGTTAAGGCGCCGTTGCTTCATGTATTCCTTCTCTTTCGAACCCTCGGGGAAAGTGAGATAAGGTAAGTCATTCAGTTCTTCGTCAGAGACAGGCAGTTCATAGCGATCGCGGAACCGGGTCAGCGAAATTAAACTCATCTTTTTCTGTTGATGAGTAATATTCTGCGCTTGTCCCGACTCGCCCATGCCGTAACCTTTAATGGTTTTAGCCAGAATAACAGTCGGCTGTCCTGTATGGTTGGAAGCGGCATGGAAAGCCGCATAAATTTTGGCAGGATCATGGCCGCCACGATTTAATTCCCAGATATCGCGGTCGGACCAGTCGGAAACCATGGCCTTCAGTTCGGGCGTGTTAAAGAAATGCTCGCGTACATAGGCGCCGTCTTTGGCTTTAAAAGTCTGGTAGTCGCCATCGACACATTCCATCATGCGCGCTACCAGTAAACCGTCTTTATCGCGTGCCAGCAGCGGATCCCAATGATGCCCCCAGACCAGCTTGATCACATTCCAGCCGGCGCCGCGGAATTCGCTTTCCAGTTCCTGGATGATTTTGCCGTTGCCACGTACCGGGCCGTCGAGTCGCTGCAAGTTGCAGTTGATGACAAAAATAAGATTATCCAGTTTTTCACGGCCGGCCATGCCGATTGCGCCCAATGATTCTGGTTCGTCTGTTTCACCGTCGCCGAGAAAGGCCCAGACTTTTCGTCCTGTCGTATCGGCAAGGCCCCGGTCCTGTAAATAGCGCATGAAGCGTGCCTGATAAATGGCCATAATCGGGCCTAATCCCATCGACACGGTCGGGAACTGCCAAAAATCGGACATCAGCCAGGGATGGGGGTATGAGGATAAACCGTTGCCATTGACTTCCTGGCGATAGTTATCAAGCTGTTCCTCGGTGAGTCGCTCCAGCAAAAATGCACGGGCATAATCACCCGGGGCTGAATGGCCCTGAGTAAAAATCAAGTCGCCATCGTGCTGCTCGGATGGGGCATGCCAGAAATGGTTGTAGCCGACATCGTATAAAGTCGATGCCGATGCAAAGCTGGCGATGTGGCCGCCGACATTAGTATGTCTATTGGCTCTTAGTACCATCATCATTGCATTCCAGCGGACATAAGAGCGGATTTTATACTCTATCGTGGTATTGCCGGGGAACTGTGCTTGTTGGGCAACGGGAATGGTATTGATATAGGCGGTGTTGGCGCTGAATGGAATGTCCAGACCAGCGTGACGGGTTGCAGCGACTAATTGCTCAATCAGAAAATGTGCGCGAGCACCGCCTTCCCGCTCTAATACGGCTTGCAGAGCTTCAATCCATTCTTTGGTTTCTGCCGGATCGACGTCATCCTGCCCGGTAATCTCTGAAATTAAAGTTTTGTTCATGTCTGATCCTAATTGGAGCGGGTATACATAGCTTATTAAAATTATTATTTGGAATTGTATCCAGTGATTTTGCCGTAATTTTTACAGGCTTAAAATTGCGAGTCCAGAAACAACATGACTGTAAATCAAGGTCAAAATATGCCGGTGATAGCTAAAGGCGAAGCCCCACACCAGCTGTCAAGCCGGATAAAATAGCATTTTTGACGCCAAAATTAAATAGTGAATGGTTTATATTTAAGTGTTTATCAAGCTCGACTCTTTTATTGTTTACAAAGTATTATGCATTTGGTACCAGTTGTTATGAATAAGGATTTGGTTGTAAATAATCTTCCTGTTTAAACATCGTTCGCGAGCGATGCGCTTCACTGCGTCGCCTAGTGAGCCTGCTTTTGGTCGGTACATTCCATGCAAGATTCTAATTTCAGGAAGTCATTTTTAGCCAAATCCTAAGTGCATAAATTGTGAGTCCATAGACCCGAAGTGCGATTCGGATTGATGATATAGAGCCTGAATGAGGGCAGGCAAAAAAACGAAAGCTATAAAATTGTGCACAAAATTAGAATATGCTAATATTCTATTTGAGTATTGTTCTTACAGTTAAACAGGCGCAATATAGTCTTGGATTATGTTGATTATTATTTAAAGCAAAAATGTAAAACAACCAGCAAGAGGGTGTAACATGGCTCGTATAGTGATTTTAGGTGCCGGTATTGGCGGCGTACCGATGGCTTATGAAATGAAGGAAACAGTAGGGAAAAATCATGATGTGATTGTGATTTCCGATACGCCTACATTTCATTTCGTGCCATCGAATCCTTGGGTTCCACCTCGGTGGCGTAAGCCGGAAGAGCTGAAGATTGAATTGGCGCCGGTTATGAAAAAAAAAGGTATAGAGTTCATCCAAAAAGCAGCATCAAAAGTTGATCCTGCAAACAATCAGGTACAACTGGTAGATGGTTCTGCCGTGCCTTATGATTTCCTGGTTATTGCGACCGGCCCCCGCCTGGCATTCGATGAAGTGCCCGGATTGGGTCCTGAGGGCTATACTTCATCGGTCTGCCATGTCGATCATGCTGAAGTTGCAGTCCGTGATTGGGATAAATTCATGGAAAATCCGGGCCCTATTGTTATCGGCGCAGTCCAGGGCGCATCCTGCTATGGTCCTGCGTATGAGTATTTAATGATTATTGAAACGGAATTGCGTAAACGTAAGATTCGCGATAAGGTGCCGATGACTTTTGTCACGGCTGAGCCGTATATCGGTCATTTGGGTCTGGGTGGTGTAGGCGATACCAAAGGATTGCTTGAAAGCGCACTGCGGGATAAGAGCATTAAGTGGATAACCAATGCCAAAGTCGACAGGATTGAGGATGGCATGATGTATGTCACGGAAGTCGATGATGAAGGCAAGGAAAAGAAAAAACACGAGTTGCCGTTTAAGCATTCGATGATGTTGCCTGCTTTCACCGGCGTTGATGCGGTACGTAATGTCGATGTGTCAGGCTTGGTGAACCCGCGCGGTTTTGTTCTGGTGGATGAACATCAGCGCAATCCAACCTTCAAAAACATCTATTCAGTCGGTGTCTGTATCGCGATTCCGCCGGTTGAACCAACGCCGGTACCAGTAGGTGCGCCAAAAACCGGCTATATGATTGAATCCATGGTAACGGCGACTGCCCATAATATCGCCAGTGAACTGGAGGGCAAGGAGCCGACTTATGTGGCTACGTGGAATGCTCTGTGTCTGGCTGATTTTGGCGATTCCGGTGTCGCGTTTATGGCCAAGCCGCAAATCCCGCCGCGAAATGTGACTTGGTCATCGGAAGGCAAGTGGGTGCATCTGGCGAAAATCGGTTTCGAGAAATATTTTATGCGCAAGATCAGAAAAGGCATCAGTGAGCCGTTTTACGAGAGACTGATGCTTAAGTTGATGGGTGTTGTACGCTTAAAGTAGAGGAGAATAGATGACTATTGATCGCATGGTGTTTGCTGTGGCGGGCAGCTTTATTCTGATCAGTCTGCTGCTGGCGCATTATCATTCTGAAAACTGGCTGTGGTTTACGGCGTTTGTCGGGGCAAACTTATTGCAGTCGTCTTTCACTGGTTTTTGCCCATTGGCTATGGTATTAAAAAAGCTGGGCTTTAAGTCCGGCTGCGCTTTTTAAACATAGTGTTTGCAGAAACGTAGCGGCATGTGAATCTTCGCTTGCTTCGTTTCTGCGGCAAACTTTGTTTTCCGGTATAATTCACCTATTTTTTAACTCAAGGTTAAGGCGTTATGTCGGAAATCAATAAAGTAGTACTGGCTTATTCCGGAGGTTTGGATACTTCCGTCATTCTCAAATGGTTACAGGATGTTTATTCCTGCGAGGTTGTCACTTTCACTGCCGATCTGGGCCAGGGTGAAGAGGTCGAGCCGGCCCGGGCCAAGGCGCAAGCACTGGGCATCAAGGAAATCTATATTGAGGATCTGCGTGAGGATTTCGCGCGAGACTATGTTTTTCCGATGTTCCGGGCCAATACGATTTATGAAGGTGAATATCTGCTCGGCACATCGATTGCCCGTCCTTTAATCGCCAAACGGCTCATTGAAATCGCCAATGAAACCGGTGCCAGAGCGATTGCTCATGGCGCAACCGGTAAAGGCAATGATCAGGTACGCTTTGAGTTGGGCGCCTATGCTCTGCGTCCTGACATTCAAGTTATCGCACCCTGGCGCGAATGGGATTTAACTTCCCGGCAGAAACTGCTGGCTTATGCTGAACAGCATGGCATTCCGGTTGAAATGAAGAAAGGCAAGGCATCGCCTTATTCAATGGATGCCAATCTGCTGCATATTTCCTATGAGGGCCGAATTCTGGAAAATCCCTGGACCGAGCCTGAAGAAGATATGTGGCGCTGGACCGTTTCGCCCGAAGCGGCTCCTGATCAGCCGACTTATATCGAATTAACATATCGTCAGGGCGATATTGTTGCGATAGATGACGTTCCTCATACGCCTGCCGAAGTCTTGCAGAAGTTAAACAAAATTGCCGGAGAAAACGGCATAGGACGTCTCGATATCGTCGAAAACCGTTATGTTGGCATGAAGTCGCGAGGTTGCTATGAAACACCGGCCGGCACCGTCATGCTGAAAGCGCATCGTGCGATTGAATCATTAACCCTGGACCGCGAAGTGGCACATCTGAAGGATGAATTAATGCCGCGCTACGCGTCGTTGATCTATAACGGCTACTGGTGGAGCCCCGAGCGCAAGATGTTGCAGCAAATGATCGATGCGTCTCAGGAGCATGTTAATGGCAAAGTCAGACTGAAACTTTACAAAGGCAATGTCATCGTGGTCGGTCGGTTATCTGAAGCTGATAGTCTGTTTGATGAAAGTATTGCTACATTCGAAGATGATGAAGGTGCTTACAATCAAAAGGATGCTGAAGGCTTTATCAAGTTGAACGCATTGAGGTTGAGAATAGCAGCTAAAAGAAAACGCTGACTCAAAATTCAGTCGTATGGATTTAGTCTGTACGGCTATCCTTTGCATTTTAATAGGGTAAGAATGCTTTCGTTTTCTTAATTTATTTTTTTAATAATAAATAACACGTATACCCGTAAGGGTATGCGTATGGGCTGTCGATCCACTACATGGACAGGAGAAAGCAGTCAGTCATTTCCTCTGTTCACTCTGTTCTTGATGATGAGCTTCTTGCGGTCGCGGTTCCCCATGTCAGGATACGAAATGAACTTTTGGCCAAAAGGTCGGCGATGCATTGAATATTTGCGATGAAGTTGATCGGTGGTTAAGGCTATTCCATAAAACACAGGACAAATTGCATTAAACTTGTATAATTACCTGATTAGGTAGTGGTGCTACCAAATTATAAAAATAATATTTTTTCGACCGGACATTGTTTTTCATTGGCTCCCGGTTGAGAGGAAGTGAATAATGAGCGATATGCGAGAGATAAATTCAGAGATTATTGATGCTCATGGGCGTCGCTCTGTGATTCTGCAAACAATACCGTCGCACCAGGGATTAATGAAAATTAACAAGTTGTTGCTGATTGTAGTGTTTATCTTGATGACTGTTGTTTTTATATTAGGCTTTTTATTATTTCCCGCGCACGATGTTATGCCTAATTATAAAAAAATCACGCCTTCCGAAATCTATACCTCCGGAATGAATTCGGTGTTATCTGCTGAAGTTAATACGTTAAAAGGGCAACTTATCGGTTTGGTCAGTGGTTCAATAGAAAGTAAACTAAGAATTTTGGAAGAGAGTATACGCTTGGGCGCTGTTTCGAGTTCTTTGGGGACAATAGAAGATTTAAAGAATGATGTAAGAGTATTGCGATCTTATTCAGATTCCGCTAAAAAAGAGCCGGCGGAAATTGACAGTGAGCGACTCATGCAGGAAATGTCGCACCTGAAAAATCTTATCTATCTTAGCCTTGCTTCTTGTGGATTGATGCTTGCCGCAATTGCCGGAATCTGGATCAGAAACAGTAACCGGTTACCTTATAATAAGGAAGTAAAAAGGGGATATTTAGGTAAGCGTTGAATTTTGTTGATAGAAATAAAAAAAGCCACCCTAATATAAATTAGGGTGGCTTTTTTTATGTTCGTCTATCTAGGGGATAGATAGCTTATTATTTGCTGCCCAGATATGCATATAAAGCGTCAAGAGCTTGATCTTCGCTATAACCTGCTTTTTTGACGGGACCAACAGCCATGATAGCATCCATGGCTTTTGGCATGCCGCCTTTACCTTCTCTAATAACAGTTTCGAAAGTGGCTCTGTCCAGTTTTCCGGATTTAACTAATTCGAACAATTGTGGATTTGAAGCGATGTCATGGCAAGTGCCGCAGCCACGACCGAAAGCGCGGTCATAGATTTTTTGGCCGACTTTGATATCTTCCTGAGCAAATGCTTGTGAGCTTAAAGCGATTAAAGCAATGCCCGCTAATGAACCTAATGATTTTTTCATATTGACCTCTCTTGGTGATTAAAAAAGACTGCAATATTTTACTAAATACAGCCCAATTAAAAGTTAAACCCGCAAAGGATAGGGAATTTAGCAATAAAATTCAATCCTTTTTATTAAAATATATATTTATTATTTGCTTGGGGTCTATTATCAATAAATTGTATGAATAATAACTGAATCGTTCAGATTGTTTTTTGCCGCTATAAAGATTTATTGGCCGAAATGATAAAAAACTTCACTATTTATTTAAGTGCAGAGTGGTGGCTGTGAAATCACCGATTATGGCCGCTTATGAAGTTGCAATGAGATAGTCCAATCAGTCAAATTCAACGGCTTGAATAATTATCTATTCTGTATGCTATAAGGTTGACAGCGTCTATATACAGATGATTTTAAACTGGCTGATCCGTATGAAACCATTCCAGTTTGTCATGCAACATTACGACGGTGCCGATAATAACCAGTGTTGGCGGTTTGATGTCCTGGCCGGCCACTATGCCAGGCAGGGATTCCAGGGTGCCGGTAATAACCCGTTGGTTACTCGTGGTACCCTGCTGAACCAGAGCAACAGGCAAATTTTTCGGGCTGCCGTGTTCAATTAAAGACTGACAGATTTTTTCCAGCCCGACCAGACCCATATAAATGACAATGGTTTGATTGGGTGCGGCCAACTGTTTCCAGTTTAGGTTGATGGAATTGTCTTTTAGGTGGCCGGTCACGAATGTGCAGGATTGGGCGTGATCCCTATGGGTCAGTGGTATGCCCGCATAAGTGGCGCAGCCTGACGCTGCAGTGATGCCCGGAACGACCTGGAAATTGATGCCCTGCTGCATCAAGGTTTCAATTTCTTCTCCGCCGCGACCAAAAATAAAAGGGTCGCCTCCCTTCAGTCGTACCACCCGTTTCCCTGCTTTGGCCAAATCCGCCAGCAGGCTGTTGATGGATTCTTGTGGGAGTGCATGGTTATGCCGTTGCTTGCCAACATAGATTTTTTCGGAATCCCGGCGGGCTAAATCGATAATTTCGGGCGAAACCAGTCGGTCATAAACTATAACATCAGCCTGTTGCATTAACCGTAATGCACGGAAAGTTAATAAGTCAGGCGCACCGGGGCCGGCTCCGACCAGATATACTTCGCCAACATTAACGTTTTCTTTCTGATTAATGAGTGTCTGCTCAAGCTGTGCCTCGGCTTCCTGTTCCTTGCCTGAAAAGACCAGTTCGGCAATGGAGCCTTGAAGTATGTTTTCCCAGAAGATTCTGCGTTGCGCAGGCTCTTTAATGATTCTTTTGACGAATGGTCTGAATTTTTCAGCAATATGAGCCAAGCGACCATAGGCAGGGGGAATCAAGCCTTCTATTTTCGCGCGAAGCAATCTTGCCAAAACCGGCGAAGCGCCGCCGGAGGATACCGCGGCAACGACCGGTGATCGATCAATGATGGCCGGAAAGATAAAGGTGCAAAGTTCGGGGTTGTCAACTACATTAACAGGGATGTTCTGTTCAGCTGCCGTTTTGGCAACTAGTCGGTTGGTATCGGCATTATCAGTGGCTGATACAATCAGTCTGAATCCATGCAAGTCGACAGTTGGGGAAAAAGTCTTTTTCTGTATATTCAGGTTATGAGTGACCTGTAGGTTGGAAACGGCTGAGCTTATTTCATTGGCGATGACAGTGATTTTTGCATCGGCCCGTGCTAATAATTCAATTTTACGGGCAGCAATTTCACCAGCGCCGACAACAAGGCAATCTTGATCTTTAAGTTTTACAAAAATTGGAAAATAATCCATTGTATGTCTATGATTCGCGGATTAAGTAGAGGATGGTATTATAAGCATTCTGAAGTGACTTAAGAACATTTAAAACCAAACAATGATTGAATTTAACCTAGAATTAGATGCTAGCGGTTTGAATTGCCCTCTGCCATTGTTGCGCCTGAAAAAAGCGCTGATGGAAATGACCAGCGGTGATGTTGTCAAGGTAATCGCGACAGATCCGGCAGCCCACTTGGATTTTGGCGTTTATTCCGACCAGACAGGTCATCAAATCATTAAGCTTATAAGAGAATCGGACAGGCAGATTTTTTATATCAAAAAAAAATGATCGGCTTGCTTCAAATAGAAAAATGCAGGATATTCGGTTGCTGTCGGAATCTGCGGATATTGAAATATAAAGTCATGAGCTATAAAAAATGGAAATAATAAATAAATTCTGCCTTGCTTCAATGTATCCCGCTTCGGCTAAATTGTTTGCCTCATGACGCTCAACTTCAAAACATCCACGACATTATAAGCATGTAAACTCTATCCAATGTTGTCACATTCAGGCGAACTTATATGATCGATAATTTTATCTATTTTCTATAATCACTCCCAGACGTTATATGCGCGATGGGGAATCCGGAATATCCGCAATTTTTACGACGCAATCCGGCGTCAGATTTTTTACGCTTAGTATATTTGCATTCTTTCTCATCAGCAGTCCGATTGCTCATGCCGAGCCTGAAGCGAATCCAGTCTTAAACAGCAGCACGCTTTATTTTTATAATTCGGAAACAAATATTAATAATTACGTTTCCTTGAAGATCGCATTTGATACCTATCTTTCAAAATTTGGGGGCTTTCGTTTTCAACCGTTTAGTAACAAAGATGTTTTTGAGAAAACGCTCATGGAAACGCAAGACGGTGGATTCCTGCTTTCTAGCTGGCATTATCATATTTTACAAAAAAAAGTGTCGATAACACCGGTTTTAGTGGGAATCTCTCACGGCAAATCGACCCAGCGAAAAGTCTTGTCAGCAAAAAAACAAATCAATAAATTTGAGTTATTAAAGGGAGGGAGAATAGCTTCCGCAGCTACCGAAGCCCATACGCGAACTATTCTTAGTCAGATTCTGGGTGATGACAGTGCTGGGATTCTGGCGCAGATAGAGTTGATTCTGGTTCCCAAGGATATCGATGCCTTGATGGCTGTGGGCTTCGGCATGGCGGACGCGGCATTGACGACGGAAGACAGTCTCGAGAATCTTGCCAAAATTAATCAGAAGCAGTATAGCTTGTTGACTCGGCTGGGCGTCAGCGAGAAACAGTTCCTCACCTTGGTCGTGGTCCCGAACAAGGCGACTGCAAGCGCAGAGGTCTTGCTGGATATATTGGAAGGCATGGATCAAGCCCCTGAAGGGGAAAGTAGGTTGAAAATGCTCGGTCTTGACGGCTGGCGGAGGCTCACGCAGTCTGAACTCAAGGAGCTCGGGCCCTAGTATGACAGTAAATATGGCACGCGTTATGACAGACTGGCTTTTGATTTGGCGAACACCAATCGTCAGGACAGGATGCCTGCTGTTATTTGTTTTAATGCTGTTATCATTTCAGACAGGTGAGGCCATTGCTGAAGAAAGCGGAGGTACATTGGTTCTTAATTCAAATGCGGCGGTAAAAAATTATGAATTGGCTCAAGCGGCGTTTACAGCAAATACAGTAGGGATAAGGGCAAAAATTAATTTGGGGGATAGTTCAGTCGACATCGATCAGGTTAAGAAACAGATTCTGCAAGTCAATCCTGACATTATTTATGCGATTGGTTCAAAAGCTTATTTATTGGCGCACGAAATTGCTGAAGATAAAAAGATAATTTTTTCATCTGTGCTGAATTGGCAGCGTTTACCGATGAGCGAAAATTCCTATGGCGTCTCCAATGAGTTATCACCGGGAATGCAGTTGATGACTTATCGTTACCTTTTTTCGGCGGTAAAGAAGATTGGGGTAATCTATAGTGAGAGATATAACAAAGAATGGTTATCGGGAGCTATTGAAACCGCGGAAGATGTGGGAATGGAAATTATTAGCACTCCCATTGCCGAATCAGCAGAATTAATGCCGGCCTTGGAAAAACTGTTGCCGGAAGTGGATGTTTTATGGCTTATTTCGGATCCTGTTGTTCTTGCAAGCCAAGAGTCTGTGCTTGAAATCTTTAGCGAGAGCGCGGCGATGAAAAAACCGGTCATTGCCTATGCTGAAATATTTTCCACATTGGGGGCAACGCTGGTGATATCGGCTGATATTTCCACGATGGGCCTGCAAGCCGCAAGTCTTGCGAGAGAGTTGCTAGAGCATAAAAAAGTCTTGCAACCCGTGGTTGATCCCGCAGGTTCCTATATTATGCTTAATATGAAAAAAGTGAAGGAATATGGATTGGATTTGAATAACGAAGCTTTGGGCTCGGTTAATCAAATTATTGAATAATCTTTGATAGATCAGCCTGAGAATATAACAAATGGTTAAACGGAGTATTTTTAAAAAGCTTCTCGTGACGATGGTGGGTTTAATCATCGCCTTGTTGACTATGTTGACCTTTGTTCAGATCGAGTTTCAAAAAGATGTGTTTGAAAAAGAGTTGGAAAAACGCATTGCATTGATAAAAGGAAAATTAATCGATAGAGGACAAATTTTATCCGATAGTCTATCCGGTCAAGTCAAAAATGGCATTGCTTCCGTTAATCTCTCGCATGTTTCCGACCTGCTAAGAAATGCAGTGAAAGAAAATGAGGGCCTTCATTACATCATTCTAATGCAATCCTCCGGTATGGCGTACATCCATACCCTAAAGCCTCAGTTGGAGTTGGAGATCTTATCCGAAAAAGAAGACTTATTCGCTGCGAGCCAAAATACCGCGACAGTCAATGAATATGCCAGCAATGGTAAGTCCTTTATGGAGTTTATCATGCCTATCCAAGTAAGTTCGGAGCCTTGGGGGGTTCTTAGGCTGGGATTTTCACTGGATCTTCTTAATCAGGAGATCACTAAGTCAAAGCAGGAAAGTCTCGGACAAATCCGTGAAATGATAACGCGGTTATTAATAATCACGGCTATTTTTATTCTAATGGGGGTCGGTATCGTATTATTCGTATCCGAGCGCTTGTCCAGGCCGCTAATGCATTTAACTCGTCTGGCAAATCAGCTGGCTCAAGGCAACTTTGCGGTCAGCGAGACCATTAACGAATACCAGGAGGGTGAAATCGGTGCGTTAACGACAGCGTTTGCTCAGATGGCCAGAAATCTAAAGGCTTCTTACGATAAGCTTGGAGAATATAGCCGGACATTAGAGCAGAAAGTCATAGAACGTACATCCGAACTGGCGGAGGCACGGGATCAGGCAATTGCCGCCAATAAAAGCAAATCAGAGTTTCTTTCGATCATGAGTCACGAAATTCGAACGCCGATGAATGCGATTATCGGTATGACCCGCTTGGCGCTGCAGACGGAGGTCACCGCCAAACAGTATGATTATCTGACAAAAGTTCAAGCTTCCTCGCATGCATTGCTTGGAATAATTAACGATATTCTGGACTTTTCCAAAATCGAAGCCGGGAAGCTGGAATTGGAAGCCATCGCATTTAATTTGGATGATGTGCTGAATAACCTTTCGAATCTGATGAGTGTCAAAGCGGAGGAAAAAGGCCTTCAGATACATTTTATCACTGACTGTAACGTACCTTTGTATTTGATAGGGGATCCGTTGAGACTGGGTCAGGTATTACTTAATTTGGTCAATAATGCAGTGAAATTCACCCCATATGGCGATATCGTCGTTAATATTGCTTTGGCTGAACATGCTGGAAAGGTGTTGGAACAAAACCAGATCATGCTTGAGTTCTCCGTCAAGGATACCGGAATAGGTTTGACGAAAGAACAAATAGGCGGGTTATTCGAATCTTTTAGCCAAGCCGATAAATCCACTACTCGTCGATACGGGGGGACTGGCCTTGGATTGGCGATCTGTAAACGAATGGTGGATATGATGGGAGGAGATATTCATGTAACCAGCGAAGTAGGAAAAGGAAGTACCTTTACATTTACCGCCGTCTTTGAGCAATACCAGGGAATTGATGAAAAATATATTGCATTGTTTGGTGATTTTCACGGCATGAAAGCATTGGTGGTGGATGATAATGCAACATCCAGAAATGTTTTACGTTCTCACCTGGAGTCATTTTCCTTTCAAGTCGCTCAAGCCAACACAGGGGAGCAGGCGATTCAGATGTTGGAAAACGCATCCGTTGAAAGTCCTTTCCGACTTGTCCTCATGGATTGGAAATTACCCAAACTGGACGGTATCACAGTCGCGCGCCGTATTAAGAATAATCCCAGGATTACCCATGTGCCTCGCATCATCATGATAACTGCTTACAGCAGGGAGGATGTTATACAACAGTCTAATGACGCCAACCTGGACGGGTTTCTTATTAAGCCGGTGCATCCGTCGGTGTTGCTGAATGCGATTACCGATGTATTCGGCCAAAATCGATTTGACGATTATCCTGCTTTACAGAATCCCTGTTCGGCAATGAGGCATGAAAAATTGCACGAAACCAAAGGGGCGAAACTGTTGTTGGTAGAGGATAATAATATTAATCAACAAGTTGCGAAAGAAATACTGGAGCAGGAAGGTTTTGAGGTCGTTATCGCCACGGATGGATTGGATGCCGTGCAAAAAATACGGACCAACCGTGTTGACGCTGTGTTAATGGATTTGCAAATGCCGGTGATGGACGGTTATGAGGCAACACGAATTATACGTTCCGAGCCTCAGTTTGATGACTTGCCTATTATCGCTATGACGGCTCATGCCATGGGCGATGTTAAAGATAAGTGTTTAAGTGTCGGCATGAATGGATATGTGGTCAAGCCCATAGACGTTGATGAACTGATGACTCACTTATTGGCTGTTGTCGAGCCGAAAATGCAGAAAATATCATCAGATAGGACTTTGGAGGAAAACATAGAGCTACCGGCGGCTTTGCCGGGTATTGATATGCAATTGGGATTAAAGAATGTTGCGGGAAATGCTCAGTTATTTCATGAATTGCTGGTGAAGTTCCATGAGAATTTTAATGATGCAAATGTCCGGCTAGAAGCCTATCTGCAAGCAGGCGATAATGGAGCGGCTTTGACTTTACTGCATTCATTAAAAGGTGTAGCGGGCAATCTTGCCATGTCCGAGCTGAACGACAGAATAGGTGCGCTGGAACAAGCCATTAAAAAACAGCAGGCATGTGTTTCTGAATTGGCAATTGAATTTTCAAGAGCTCAGCATAAAGTGCTTGAGTCGGTATCACGGTTACGCGCTATCGAGTCTGGAGATCTGCCCGATGGTGATAACCCTGTTGACCTCGATTTGTCGCTGGTAAGGCTTGTATTAGAGAAACTGCTTAATGCTTTGGATGGAAGTCGCCTGGATGCGGATTATTATTTTAAAGAACTGAAAATGATTGTCCGCAATGCATGGCGAAGTGAAAAGCTCAAGCTGCTTGGGCAGACAATTAACGAATTTGATTTTGCCGCCGCCCAATCTGTTTTACAGGACATTGCTCTGAATTTATTTGATACGGAACTCGAGCAAACATCCGCATCTTCCAGCGCGGATAACCGGCAAAAAATATTGATTGTCGATGATATGCCGATCAATATCAGGGCATTGGGAGAGGTTTTAAGGTCGCGTTATGATATCATTGTGGCAATAAGCGGGGAACAAGCTTTGCTTATGGCGGAGTCGGATCAGCCGCCGGACCTGATTTTGCTGGATATCGAAATGCCGAGTATGGATGGGCGGCAAGTGTGCAGATGCCTGAAATCCAATGAAAAAACGCGTCATATCCCAGTGATTTTTATTACCGGGCATGATGAAGTGTCGGAAGTGATGGCGGGCTTTGAGTCAGGCGCCGTCGATTACATCAGCAAACCGTTCAATATATCTGTCGTTCAGGCCAGGGTTCAGACACACCTTGAACTTAAGAAACAGCGTGACTTACTGAAACAGCTGGCCAGCATAGATGCATTGACGGGCATTCCCAATCGCCGCATGTTCGATGAATATTTTGCCAGAGAGTGGCGCCGCTCCATGCGGTCAGCGTCACCCCTGTCACTGATCTTCATGGATGTGGATTATTTCAAACCTTTTAATGATAACTACGGGCATGCGGAGGGCGATCGGTGCCTGGAGAATATCGCGGCAATACTGAGCGATACGCTTAAGCGGGTCACTGATTTTGTGGCTCGTTATGGAGGCGAGGAATTCGTCGCTGTATTGCCGGAAATGAATTTTGATGGGGCGGTGGAAATTGCCGAGGCCATGCGTAAAAATGTAGCTGATTCCAATATTCCTCATGCTTATTCCGGTGTGGCCGATCGGGTAACGTTAAGCCTGGGCGTGAGCAGTGTCGTGCCTGCTACGGACCTATCGCCGGAAGACCTGATAAAAACAGCCGATGAGGCACTTTATATAGCGAAAGAAAATGGCCGGAATCAGATCGGCGCAAAAATGCTGAGGGTTAAAGATGCAATGCCTGATGTGTAACAAAATCGGTTTTCCATTCCTTATGTCCGCGCTGGAGCGCCAGACATGTCATGGCGCTTCGGTTACATGTTTTTACCTTTAGAAAAGAACTCATAATCTTCATCGACTATGAGTAAACAATTCCTGGCTTTATCCATATACGCCGTTTCATTGATCCAAATGGCACCGGTATCCGCCGGAGCACCTTCCATCACGCCGCAAACAGATATCGCAAATTCATTAGATGAGGAACTCGGCTGGCTGCAGGAAGAAGCTGTCATTTTTTCCGCGTCCCGGCGCGAACAAAAGGTTTCGGAAACATCGGCCGCTGTATTTGTTATTAACAATGACGACCTTCTACGGTCCGGCGTTACGTCCATTCCCGATGCATTGCGAATAGTTCCCGGTCTTCAGGTCGCGCAAGTGAATGCGAATACCTGGGCAATTACAGCCCGCGGATTTAATGGAGAGAATGCGAACAAGCTGCTGGTGATGATTGACGGCAGGACGGTTTATCATCCTACATTTTCCGGAACGCTCTGGAGGACAAAAGACGTATTGCTCGAAGATGTAGAAAGAATTGAAGTGGTTCGGGGGCCTGGTGCCGCCATGTGGGGCGCCAATGCAGTGAATGGTGTCATCAATGTCATCACCAAAAGCGCGAATAATAGTCAGGGTTTGTTGGTTACGGCCGGCGGAGGTACAGAGGATAAGGGGGTGGGTGCTGTTCGTTATGGTGGAAAGATTGCAGATAGTCTGCATTACCGGACATACCTGAAATATGCCGACAGAGATGATTTGAAAGTCTTGGGAGGCGGAAACCCTCAGGATAACTGGGAAAAATTTCAGGGCGGTTTCAGGGTGGATGGCGAATTGACAGAGCAGGATTCCCTGACCTTGCAAGGTGATCTGTATACCGGCAACGGGGGCAGTTTGCGGAATATTACGGCACCTATGGCGCCTTTTACTTCTCTGGCTAATGTGGGGGAGGATTTTTCCGGCGGCAATATTTTGAGTCGGTGGCGGCATCGGTTTTCTGATACATCGGATCTATCGCTACAGCTGTACTTTGATCATACCCGGGATAAAACCACTTATTCCGCATTTAATGAATCATCGAAAGCGGTTATCAATACATATGATGTGGATTTACAACATTATTTCCAGCTTGGGGATCGGCAGGAAGTAACTTGGGGGCTTGGATTTCGGTATATAACGGACGATCAAAATAATGCCATCAATTTTGCATTTGCCCCCGCAAGTCGCGATTATCTCCTGTACAGCGCATTTATACAGGATCAGGTCGCGCTGGTCCCCGACACGCTAAAGTTCCTGTTTGGCTCGAAGTTTGAACATAATGATTTTAACGGTTTTCAAATTCAGCCTAACGCCCGTCTGATTTATACGCCCGATAATCAACAGACCCTGTGGGCGTCTGTTTCACGCGCGGTACGCACGCCCAACCGTTTAGACCATGACACGAGTTTGCTCTATTTCAGCCAGGAAGCCCCCGGCGTTTTTGCCGCTTTACAAGGTAACAAGGATTTCGAATCGGAAGAGCTGATGGCGTACGAATTAGGCTATAGAATAGCGCCGGCGGAAAATATCTCAATTGACGTCGCGGCTTTTTACAATGTTTATGACAACTTGAGCAGTGTGGAAGCCCGCAGGCCTTTTGTTGAAACGATTGATGCCGCACCTCATCTGGTTTTCCCTGTTTCTTACGGAAACAACGCCCAGGGCGAAACTTACGGTTTGGAGATGGCAGTGCAATGGCTGCCATTGGAATGGTGGCGTCTGCAAACGAATTATTCTTATCTGCAAATTCAGATTCATACTGCCACGGGTTCGGTGTCCCAAGATGTCGAGGAAGGACAATCGCCGCATCATCAATTTAATCTCAGGTCTTCCATGGATTTGCCGCACAATGTGCAAATGGATACTTTTTTTCGCTATGTGGACAGCTTGCCTGAACGGAATATCGACAGTTATCTGGAAATGGATGTCCGCCTGGGATGGAAACCTGTAAAAAATATAGAATTCTCCCTTTCCGGCAGAAATTTACTCGATAGCAGTCACGCCGAATTCCAGGCCGTGGGGACAGCGGTACCTGTCATCGAGGTACAGCGCAGCCTGTTCGGACAGATAAGTCTGAATTTTTGAAGAGCCGGCCGGCTTTCTTTCTCAGCTTATCCTTGCGGAAGGCAATATTAAAATTTCCTTTGTCATGCAACCGACCAGGGAATGCAAATTTCAATTCCTTCCCAGGAAAGCTTGCTTAATAGGTTTGCCGGAGGCTATCCAGATTTTAATGGCCTCATAAATAATGACTGTTGTGAACGTGACAGCCATCCATACCAATACAGCTTCAATAGGCAGGGATGTCCAGGCGCCGATCGTTATGCCCAGCATTTGATCATAGTTGTATCCCCACCACTGATAAGGTGAGGCGAGTGTCACTTCCCACAGCAAGCTGATCAATAAAATGAAAAAGAAGGTGGAACTGAAAGCGCGCCAGTTGATAAATCGGTAAGTTGTCTTAAAAAAAGCCATTGAAGGAACAAAACTGGCGACTACGAGAAAAATAAAATAGCCGGGAAGACCGCCTTGATAGGGATGAGGATAAAAATTCTTGTAGATAATGGCTGATATAATCAAGACCAGACCAATCATGAGCGATTGCGGATGGAAAAGCACGATGCTTTCTATCTTTTTACTCTCGACTGAATAGTCAGGCACATTATAAGCGGCAAGCCAATATTCATCACACCAGATATAGATGAGCAGAACCGCAATAAATCCGGTTAGATAAAAGACAAATTCCTCAAGCGGCAATGCCATCCGCCAGTTCATCTGGCTGAAGTCAAAGCCGGGCAGGTATATCTGGAGGGTGGCTTCATGGTTCGTAAAGGTAAAAAAAACAAGCCCGAAAACAATATCCAGAATAAAACCGAGCGGTATGAGCACGATTAGGGCCAGCCAAAAAGATTTACGGATAAATTTTTCATCGTGATTGATATAAAGCCAGATGATAATTGCCAAAGCCGGAACAATAAAAAGCAGAAGGCTCCAGGTATAGCCCAGAGGGGAAACGCCGGCAATAGGATCGATGACATTTTGAGCTTTTTCAATGGTCAGCAGCGTTAATGTGGCTGGCAAGACCAGGATGACGATCATGACAAAAAATATTTTAAAATCTTTTACTGACGTGAAGTTCATTTTCGCTCTCTGTTGCTAAATAATTATAAGGATTTGAAATACTTGTCAAATTTGTCGGTCATGCGATGGCTCCATCGGTTTCGCCAGAGGGAATTCCATAGCATCGGTACGAGCGAAACAGATGGGTTGACTTTAAAAAAGCTAGCACAAGCTCTGCATTTTGTCAGTTTTTATAATGGAAATGCGGAACCAGCGGTTATATCATTGGGCGGGACAGTCAACAGAGACGAGGCTCAAGCGCTATTAATGCTTTATTGTTGTCGCCCGCCGGAGCATGGCCGTATGGCAATTGATGCCTTTTTATTGTTCGGGGATATGGATTCTAGCTAATGTAATGAGCCGCCTCCATGCTTCGTTTGATTTGGCAATTCAGAATCGAACGCTTTGGGTCCAGGCGGGTATGCGGTATATCATCGAAAGAATCCGTTATTCAATGTACTCATAAATGCTAAATAACTTCAGCGCTTCCTTGCTGAAGTCCGTAATTCCGGTTCGAGAACAATCAAGGTGTTATCAGTACTCAACAGCGATAATTCTTGCTGGGCGGTTACCCCTTGGTTGGTTTGATGGCTATTTATGAAAATGATGCGTCGGACATTCGCCGTTTCTTAGGCTAATGATCGGCCACCGGGCCGCCTTGGCAAATTGGGTCAGTTTTTCATCAGGATCAACCGCGACTGGATTGTCGACTAGTTTAAGCAATGGCAGATCATTGTGTGAATCGCTATAAAACCAGCTGTTTTTCATGGTTTCCGTCGAATTTTTCAGCCAGGCTTCCAGTAGTTTAACTTTACCTTCCTGAAAACAGGGGATGCCATCAAAATCGCCTGTATATCGCCCTTCTTTATATGACGGCGTGGTCGCCAGCAGGTTATCAATGCCATACAGTCCGACTATCGGTTCGGTAACGAAGCGGTTGGTGGCCGTAATAACCAACAAGGTATCGCCCCGGTCCCTGTGTTTGGTAATCAGTTGTTGCGCGGATTCCAATAACAGCGGTTTGATGGTTTCTTCAATAAATTGGTCGCGCCACTGGTAAAGCTGCTCGGGTTCGTTGTTGGCTAAAGGCCGCAGGGAAAAGCGCAGGAATGCTTTTATATCCAGCGTGCCCCGCTTGTAATCGTCATAGAATTTTACGTTAGCACTGGCATACTGATCTTTATCGACAATGCCCCGGTCGACAAGAAACTGCCCCCACAAGTAGTCACTGTCATCGGCAATCAGGGTATTATCTAAATCAAAAATCGCTAAACTCACGGTTGAACCTGTCTGAAATAATTAAAAAAATCACGCCCTATGGCGTCGGTAGTTTTTTTATGGAACAATGGAGGTCATTACAAAACAACCTGACCTATTTTTTGCAATTCTACCACACGCAAGATTGAATTTAGGAAAGGACAAGACACAGGTTTTTTAAACATGATTGACTCTAAAGGATACCGGCCCAATGTCGGAATCATCCTTTGCAATGACGAGGGTCGCGTGTTTTGGGCAAAACGGATGGGCGTGAACTCATGGCAGTTCCCGCAAGGCGGAATTCATCAGAATGAAGATCCTGAAACAGCGATGTATCGAGAATTGTGGGAAGAAACGGGGCTGCAACAACAGCATGTACAAGTGCTTGGTCGTACGCGATACTGGCTGAGGTATCAGTTGCCCGAGCGTTATATTCGCAAGAACACACTGCCGGTCTGTATAGGTCAAAAACAAATCTGGTTTATTTTGCGGCTGATAACGCAGGAATCCAATGTGCGTTTCGATCGTTGCGCCAAGCCGGAGTTTGACGGTTGGCGCTGGGTGGATTATTGGGATCCGCTTAAAGATGTCGTTTACTTCAAGCGTAAAGTCTATCAGAAAGCGATGACCGAGCTGGGAGCGCTTCTGACTATCGATTCTGTTCCCGTTAATGCGGAAGGGTATTTATCGAAAGAGAAACAATACAGCGGGGCCAAGCATCAATAGCCTTGTGTATCTGTTTGCAACCCGGTCAGCGGCTTGGGTAAATGGTGAGTCTCGGATTTGAGCTTGCCATCGGCAAACAGTCGGATCACGCGATAACCCGGAGGCGTATTAGCGACTGTGAGTTGTTTGCTTTCGGGCTGAAACTGGAAACAGGTTGAAGGTGCGCCCCATACGCGAACCGGCCCGGCTTCAAGCGTTATTGCCTGATGGATGTGGCCGAATGTGACGGCTTTAACTTGCGGGTGTTTGTTGATTATGGCAAACAGCGCCTGCGCGTTTTCTATCATCATGGTGTCCATCCAGGGACTATTGATGGATTGGCAATGGTGATGCATGGCAAGCAACGCATAGTGATCCGGCTGGCTGCCCAGGCACCGTTCAAGAAATGCCAGTTCCTGATCAGACAGGCGGCCTCCGGGCGCGCCGGGAATCTGGCTGTTCAGACTTATGATTTGCCAGTTGCCTAAGAAAACCTGTTTGCGGCAGTTGACGAGTTCCGTATTCAAGATCTGCTGCATCAACTCATAATCATCGTGATTGCCAGGCAGGCAGACGCAGGGTGTTTGATAGGCCTCCAGCGTATTAAGAATGCGCTGGTAATTTAACGGGCTTGGGTGCTGCGCTAAGTCGCCCGTGAATAGAATTAAATCAAACTGTTGCCCAGGCGCGAAAGCCTGTTCAAGGACAGCCTGAAAATAGTAGGCTGTATCAATTCCCAGCAATGTCTCTCCAGGCTCGGGAAGGATGTGCGAATCGGATATTTGCAGTATAGACAGGCAACCGGGTGTATGCGCCATGGTCGAGACCTCATTCGATATTTTTGCATAGAACTTTGGAGTTTCTCTGCGGATTGTATAGCGCCTTGAGCGGGTCGGGTAAACTGTTGATGTCTGACGGCAAGAATCCCCGTTCAATAAACCAGTGCATGGTTTGTGTTGACAACACGAATAATTTTTTCAGTCCCAGCTTATTTGCCCGACGGTAAGTATACTCAAGCATGCGATTGCCCCGGGCGGAACCTTGATAATCCTGATGCACGGCCATGCAGGCGATAACGCCCGATTCCCGTTGCTCATCAGGATGCAGTGCCGTGCAGCCTATGATCAGGCCGTCTCTTTCAATCACGATATAATCGGCAATTTCCATTTCAATTTTTTCCCTGGAACGCTTGGTTAATTTGCCTTGCTGCTCCAGCGGCTTTATCAATTCCAGTATGCCGCCTATGTCGTTCAAAGTGGCGGGGCGCAATTCCTCAAACGGTGTTGAGCTGATCAAGGTACCGATACCGTCGCGGGTGAAAAGCTCAAGCAACAGGGCGCCGTTATGGGTGCGGTTGATCAGATGAACGCGGTCTATGCCGGACTGGCAGCTTTGGATCGCCGCTTTCAGAGGCAGGCTGATCGTGTCGGCAAGGTCGGGGTGCTGCTCCAGAAAAGTTCTGGCTTCCGCAGTGGTCATCTGCTGGATTTGCGCGCCGTCATCAGGATTGCAACAGCTTTGTTCAGTCAATAAAATCAGTTTTTCGGCTTTTAATGCAATCGAGACGGCTGTTGCGACTTGTTCGGCGGACAAGTTGAAAATTTCCCCGCTCGGCGAATAACCGATAGGTGAAATCAGCACAACATTGTTCTGATCCAGTTGTTGATGGATGGCTGCGCTGTCGATGCGCCGCACTTCCCCTGTATGGCAGTAATCGATGCCGTCGATGACGCCAATGGGTTTGGCGGTCACGAAATTGCCGGAAGCCACCTTGATTTTCGCGCCCGCCATCGGCGAATTGGCAAGGCCCATGGACAAGAGTGCTTCAATTTCCACGCGCACAAGCCCCGCCGCTTCCTTGACGCATTGAAGCGCCTGGTCATCGGTAATGCGTAAATGTTTATGAAAGCGAGGAGGCGGGCTGTTTTTCAGGCGCTGGTCTATCTGCGGACGTATGCCGTGGACCAGAACCAAGCGTATGCCCAGGCTGTTCAGCAATGCAAAATCATGAACGTGATTGGCGAAATCATCGTCAAGAACCGCCTCGCCGCCGAACGAAATCACAAAGGTCTTGTTGCGATGGGCATGTATATACGGCGAGGAGTTTCTAAACCAGCTGACGAATGATTGATGCGATTCCATGATAGCGCTTGCGGAATTTTTGCCCATGAAAAAAAAGGGGCTCAGGGCGCCGGAACGCCCAGAGCAAACAGGGACGGGATTTTAATCCAGATTGTCAGTCACCGCGCCCAATGAAGCGGAGCTGACAAGTTTGGCATATTTTGCCAATACGCCACGCGTATAACGCGGTGCGGGTTGCCGCCATTCGGCCAATCGACGAGCAATCTCCTGGTCATCAACGTGTAACGTCAAGGTATTGTTTTCCGCATCAATCGTGATCGAGTCGCCGTTTTCAACAATCGCCAATGCACCGCCGACATAGGCTTCCGGAGTGATATGTCCGACCACGAAACCATGCGTGCCGCCGGAAAACCGGCCGTCGGTAATCAGAGCCACATCCTTGCCCAAACCTTTGCCCATTACGGCGGAAGTGGGGGACAGCATTTCGCGCATGCCGGGACCGCCTTTGGGGCCTTCGTAACGGATAACGATCACATCGCCTTTGACAATGTCGCCGTTCAGGATGCTTTGCAGTGCTTGCTCTTCGGCCTCGAATACCTTGGCTTTGCCGGTAAAACACAGACCTTCCTTGCCGGTAATCTTGGCGACGGCGCCTCCGGAAGCCAGATTGCCGTATAGAACCACCAGATGGCTGTCTTTTTTGATCGGGTTATCCAGCGGATGAATCATGTCCTGGCCTTCCGGATACGATTTGACGTCAGCCAGATTTTCAGCCAGGGTTTTTCCGGTCACGGTCAAGCAATCGCCGTGCAGCAAGCCCCGGTCCAGCAGTTCTTTCATCAAAGGCTGAATGCCGCCGATCTCGATCAGTTCGGCCATTTGGTAGCGGCCGCTGGGTTTTAAATCAGCAACCATGGGTACATGCTTGCCGATGCGCGTGAAATCGTCCAGTGTAATGTCGACACCGACGGCATTGGCCATGGCCAGGATATGCAGTACCGCATTGGTCGAACCGCCGAGTGCAATGGCAACCGTAATCGCATTCTCGAACGCTTCCTTGGTCATGATATCGCGTGGCTTGATGTCTTTTTTCAACAGTTCCAGTACCGCTGCACCGGCGAGTTCGCAATCCCGGCGCTTGTCTTCGGAGACAGCGGCCTGAGCGGAACTGTTGGGCAGACTCATGCCTAATGCTTCAATCGCCGATGCCATGGTATTGGCGGTATACATTCCGCCGCATGAGCCAGCCCCCGGAATGGCTTTAGCTTCAATCTCAGCAAGTTCGGCATCATCGATTTTGTTATTGGCTCTGGCGCCAACCGCTTCGAATACGGACACAACATCCAGTTTTTTATCTTTGTGGCAGCCTGGCAGAATAGTGCCGCCGTATACGAAGATGGCCGGACGGTTCAAGCGGGCCAAGGCGATCATGCAGCCGGGCATGTTCTTGTCGCAGCCGCCGATGGCGACAACGCCGTCAAAGCCCTGACAGCCGACCACGGTTTCAATGGAATCGGCAATGACTTCGCGCGATACCAGCGAATATTTCATGCCTTCCGTACCCATGGAAATACCGTCCGATATCGTGATGGTATTGAAGATAACGGCTTTGCCGTTGGCATTGTCCACGCCGCGCGCGGCATCATCAGCCAGCCTGTTGATGTGCATGTTGCAAGGCGTCACCATGCTCCAGGTCGAGGCGATACCAATCTGCGGTTTGCTGAAGTCTTCGTTCTTAAAGCCAACGGCATGCAGCATTGCGCGACTTGGCGCACGCTCCATTCCGTCAACAACTTGAGAAGAATAGGTGCGGTTTTTTTTGTCACCTGAGTTAGCCATATAAGCGATTTCCGAAGGTTAAATATTTAAAATATAGGGTGCGAAGGCAAAGGGTTGCATTGGTTTCTCAGAAGGTATCCCAGCTGCTGTTTCTACGACGCCAGCCTAATTTGGGTAGAATGAACCCTAATACGACACCGATCAAGGATAGAATGCCACCGTATAAAAACCAGTCCTGATTGCTGCTGTCCGCCAGCGCCTGGTTTTCCAGTTTGAGCTGTTCCAGTTCCCGTTCAACATTAACCACGCGTTCCTGAAGTTCGTCGCGTTGAGTTTTTAACTCTATCGCGCTGGAGGCGGTTTGTTTCAGTTCGTTAAGTTCCCTGGTTAAGTGATCACGTTCCGCTGCCAGGGATTGTTCAAGCGTTGTTCCCGGGGTAAGCGCGCTTTTCAATGATTCAAGTTCGGCTTTCAACGCTATATTCTCCGTTTCGAACGACGCCAGTTTTTTATTGGCGGCATCCAGTTGAAAACGCGAGGAGGGTTCTTTCATAGTGTGACGGGTCAGAATATAGCCTTCTGTGCCGTTACTAAGACGCGCATAGCTGAAACCGGTTTTATTGTTCTGGCTAATTATCGTAAGAGGCGTACCGGATGGGAGCAGTTTTACCACCTTGCCGTGCGTGTTTTCTTCGCTTCTTAACGCTAAATTGACATTGTCGGTTATATAGGCTGTTGTAGCCTGCGCCGGACCGAAAGTGAGCATTAGGATAAAAAACGAGCTTAATAGTTTTTTCACTTGAATCTCTGGTGTTGATCGTTTGAAAAGATAAATTTTAGCGTTATTTATGGCACATGAGAAATTCCAGCAGCGCCTTTTGGGCGTGCAGGCGATTTTCAGCTTCATCATAGATAACGCTCCGAGGACCATCGATAACGTCAGCAGTGACTTCTTCACCGCGATGCGCGGGCAGGCAATGCATGAACAGGGCATCATGATTGGCGACTTTCATGACCTCTGTATTGATTTGATAATTTTTAAAGGCTATTTCGCGTTGTTTCTGTTCCTCTTCCTGACCCATACTGGCCCAGACGTCGGTAACGAGCAAATCCGCATTCTGGGCCGCTTCCAACGGTGTGGAAAAAAAACGGACGCGATCGCCCGCGGCTTTAACGATCGATTCCAGGGGTTCATAACCAGACGGGCAGGCAATGTTCAATTTGAAGTCCAATACGGTCGCGGCATCAATATAGGAATGGCACATATTATTACCGTCACCGATCCAGGTGACTGTCTTGCCTTGAATGTCGCCGCGATGTTCAAAAAAGGTCTGCATGTCTGCCAGTAATTGGCAAGGATGCTGTAAATCGGTTAAGCCGTTGATCACAGGTACGCGCGAATGTTCCGCGAATGTCGTTACCGTTTCGTGCTTGTCGGTTCTGAGCATGATGCAGTCGACCATGCTGGAGATAACCTTAGCGCTGTCTTCCAGCGGTTCGCCGCGTCCGAGTTGGGTGTCCCGGGGCGACAGGAACAGGGCGCTGCCGCCAAAATGGCTCATGCCGGCTTCGAATGAAATGCGCGTGCGCGTCGATGATTTTTCAAAAATCATCGCCAGGACTTGGCCTTTAAGGGGCTGGTAGTTGGGATCGCGGTTGTTTTTCAGCGTTATGGCTCTGTTGATCAAGCCGCGAAATTCTTCGCTTGATAAATCGAGCAGGCTGATGAAGTGTCTGGGAATCATAGGCATAGTCTTGTATGCTCTTGAATAAGAGCTGATAAGGTTTCCACGAGTTGATTGATTTGTTGGTCATCAATGATTAATGGCGGCAGCAAGCGGATGGTTTTCTCGCTGGTAACATTGATCAATAAGCCTTGCTGTAGGGCTGATTTGACAAGTTCCGCGCAGGGTGCGTCAAGCTCAATGCCGATCATCAGGCCTTTATGGCGAATATCGACCACATGCGGGTTATCACCCAGTTGCTTGGCAAATCCGTCGTGGATTGCCGTGCCTTTTTGTTCGACTTGTTCGATCAGGTTTTCATGGTCTAACGTTGCCAATACTGCTAACGCCGCGCTGCATGCCAAAGGATTGCCGCCGAACGTCGAGCCGTGGGAACCCGCGGAGAAGAGTTGGGCCGCTTTGCCATGGGCGAGGCAGGCGCCGATCGGTACCCCATTACCTAGCGCCTTGGCCAGCGTGCAGACATCAGGCACGATCGAGTTGTGCTGGTAGGCGAGAAATTTACCCGTGCGGCCTATGCCGGTCTGGATTTCATCCAGCATCATCAGCAGGTTATATTGGTCGCACAGGTTGCGGATCCGGTTCAGATAATCGCTGGCCGGAATGTTGACGCCGCCCTCGCCCTGAACCGGTTCGACCAGGATGGCAACGATATTACCGTGCTGTCCAATTGCTTGTTCGATGGCATCGATATCGTTATAAGGCACGCGCACAAAACCTTCGACCAGCGGTGCAAAGCCTTGCTGTACTTTGGGGTTGCCGGTGGCGCTCAGCGTGGCCAGCGTGCGGCCATGAAAGCTTTTTTCCATGACGATGATGGCCGGATTTTCTATATGCCGCTGGTGTCCATAGAGGCGAGCCAGTTTAATGGCGGCTTCATTGGCTTCGGCGCCGGAATTACTGAAAAAAACGTTGTCCATGCCGCTTTTATCAATCAGCCTGTCCGCCAGGCTCTCCTGGGCAGCGATACCATATACATTTGATGTATGCACCAGGGTTTCGCTTTGTTTGCAGATGGCCCGGTGCACTGCCGGGTGAGCATGACCCAGGTTGCATACGGCTATACCCGCTAAGGCATCCAGATAACGTTTATTGTCGGTATCCCACAACCATACGCCGCTGCCCCGCTCGAAAGTTACGGGTAAACGTCCATAAGTTGGCATAATATGGCTAGTCATTGATTCTGCCTGCAAAGAAAAGTAGGCGGAAGTCAGCCGCCCGTCGGAAAAATGTTCGATTATAGTTTTCAAATGAGCCTCAGGCAAGAGCGGTCCTTTAAGATTTACTTTTTTAACAGCGTAAATGTTGATAAAATTAGTTGGTTTTATTTGTCGAATGAGTGACTGCTACTATGAATGTTACAGAAAGAATTAAAGACCAGCTTGAAAACAATCCGGTTGTTTTATACATGAAAGGCACGCCTGATTTTCCGCAGTGCGGCTTTTCGGCGCAGACTGTTCAGATATTGGATGCCTGTCATGCAAAATACGCGTACGTTAATATTCTTGAGGACCTTGAGGTTCGTGAAGCGCTGAAGGAATACTCGCACTGGCCGACTTATCCGCAGCTTTATATCGGCGGTGAACTCATCGGCGGTTGTGACATCGTGACTGATTTGTACACCAAGGGCGAGTTGAGCAAAATGTTGGCGGCGGCCGATTCCATAGCGGAATAAACCGCCGAGGCTCTGCAATAGTTAAATTGAGAGCCGGTTGATCAAGCGCCGCTGGCTCAATAGGCGGGATAAAGGCAGTTCGAAGGTAATGTCAATGATCACCGTATCCGCGGACGCGGGTACGGTGATGGTTTCTATCTTATTGATCGAGCGACTCAAGTCGCTTCCAGCGGTTGACTATCATACAGAACAGTTCGGCTGTCTTTTCGGCATCATAGAGCGCTGAATGCGCCTTTTCGTTATCCCACTCCAGTCCGGCTGTCCGGGCTATTTTAGCCAGCACGGTCTGTTGATAGGCCAATCCTCCGAGTGTGGCCGTATCAAACGTACTGAACGGATGAAACGGACTTCTCTTGATTTGCGTGCGATGAATAGCCGCATTTAAAAAATTAATATCGAAAGCCGGATTGTGGCCGACCAGGATCGCCCGCGTGCAGTTGTTGCGCTTTACCGCTTCCTTGATGGGTTTGAACAGCGTATTCAGCGCCTCTTTCTCGTCGACAGCCATGCGAAAAGGGTGGTGCGGATCAATGCCGTTGAATTTAAGGGCGGCTTCATCCAGTTCGGCGTTTTTAAACGGAATCACATGCGTGGAATAGCGTTCTGTGATTTCCAGATCGTGCTGGCTGTTAAGTTCGACGATAACGGCGGCGATTTCCAGTACTGCATGTTTTTTAGGATTAAAGCCGGCTGTTTCAATATCGATAATGACGGGTAGATAGCCTCTAAATCGCTTGTCTAAGGGTATTGCAGGTATATCCATTAATTTTGAATGGTCTCGGAGTGGAAAAACTTAAGGGGCATAATAGGGTGGATGTCGGTGGTAGTAGGCATTTTATGGTATGTTACGCGAAATTTAATTCAGAATAAAAATAATAGCGAAATTAAAGGCAAATCAATGCGCAAGCAAAAATTAATAACGCAATTGACTGGTTTTATATTATTCGGCATGTTGGCCGGATGCGCAACCAGCGCAAAAGACACCAGGGATCCGATGGAAAACTGGAACCGTGGGGTACAGACATTTAATGATAATCTTGATGATTATGTGATGAAGCCTGTCGCTAAAGGTTATCAATGGGTCACGCCGTCATTTGTCGATCGTGGCGTGACTAACTTTTTCAGCAATATCGATGATATTGGCGTCACCATAAATGATCTGTTGCAGTTTAAGTTGTCGCAAACCGGTATGGATGGCGCGCGCTTTATTGTTAATACGGTGGCCGGGATTGGTGGCTTCATCGATGTCGCGGAAATGATTGACCTGCCCAAGCATAACGAGGATTTTGATCAAACCCTGGGCGTTTGGGGCGTGCCGACCGGGCCTTATCTGGTGTTGCCGTTTTTCGGGCCCAGCTCGCCGCGCGGGGTGGGCGGTCTGATCGGCGATGCGGCCATGAACCCTATCAGCTATATCGATAGCGGCATTATTACCGGTTCGTTATTCGCCCTGAATGCGACCGATTTGCGTGCCGATAATTTGGGCACGGAAAAAGTGGCCGCTGAAGCGGCTGTGGACCGGTATGAGTTTTTCAAAAATTCCTATTTCCAGCGGCGTAACTACCTGATTTACGACGGCAATGTCCCGGAGGATGAGGAAGAACTGGAACTTGATGAGGATTATTTGTCACCTGTCAGCCCCTATTGACCGGCATTTTATCCCCAGACAGCCGGCATTTGACGGCTGTCTGGGGTCTATGCGCTACTGCTGTATTTGCCAAGCGAGTTCTTCATTGGCTTTCAGCGGCGTGATCGATAGCGAATGCTCGCCATAGGCCGCCGGTACTTTCCAGGGGGTTTTCACCAGCGTGACGGCGTCCAAATTTCTCGGCAAACGGTAAAAATCGGCGCCGTGGAAACTCGCAAAACCTTCCAGTTTATCCAATGCGTCGGCCCGTTCGAAGACTTCCGCATACAGTTCCAGCGCGGCATAGGCGCTGTAACAGCCCGCGCAGCCGCAAGCGGCTTCCTTCAATGAGGTCGGATGCGGGGCGCTGTCCGTGCCCAGGAAGAATTTCGGATTGCCGCTGGTGGCGGCGGCAACCAAGGCCTGGCGATGGTGCTCGCGTTTGATGATCGGCAGGCAGTAATGATGCGGACGTATGCCGCCGGCCAGCAGGGCGTTGCGGTTGAACATCAAATGCTGCGGCGTGATGGTGGCGGCAATGCGCGCGCCGGCCGACTGCACAAACTGCACGGCTTCCGCCGTTGTTACATGCTCGACTACGATGCGCAGTTCCGGGAAGTTTCTGCTGATATCGGTCAGGGTGGTGTCGACGAATACCTGCTCCCGGTCGAAGATGTCACATGCCTCGTCAGTAACTTCGCCATGGATCAGCAAAGGCATATCGTGCTTTTCCAGGGCCGCCAGCAGCGGGTAGGCGGCCTTGATATCACTAATGCCGGCATCGGAATGGGTTGTGGCGCCGGCCGGATACAGCTTGAACGCTTGTACATGCTCGCATTCCGCGGCTTTGCTGATTTCTGCCGTACTCGTCGAGCCGGTCATATAAAGCGTCATCAGCGGCGTAAAATCCAGACCGGCGGGCACGGCCTGCAGAATTTCCTCCCGATAAGACAGGGCCTGTGCCACGGTCGTCACGGGCGGCTTCAGGTTGGGCATGATGATGGCACGGGCAAATTGCTTGGCGGTATGAGGCATGACGATTTTTAAAATCGCGCCGGTTCTGACATGCAAATGCCAGTCGTCAGGTCGTGTGATGGTTAATTTTTTCATTATGCGGGTTATTCTTCTGTAAAATAGGCAGGTATTTTATAGGAAGGACCTTGAAAATCTAACATAGTCCCCTATTTTGGGTATTATTTTTTTGTTATCGGAGGGGCTAATGCCAATTTACGAATATCAATGTCAAGCATGCGGTCATGAACACGAGGCGTTGCAAAAACTCAGCGACGAGCCATTAATTCACTGCCCGGCCTGTAGTCAACCTGAGCTGATGAAAAAGATCTCAGCGGCCGGGTTCCGGTTAAAAGGCGGCGGCTGGTATGAGACTGACTTCAAAAGCGGTACCAAGAAAAACATAGCGGGCGAAAGCAGCAGCTCCAGTACTAGTACCAGCTCTCCAGGCTCAGCGAGCTGCTGCGGCGGAAGCTGTAACAGCAGTCATTAGGGCTGACTTGCAACAGCCGGTTTAAGCACGTAATATCGACAACTTTTTTGGATTAACAGAGAAAACTTATGCGTACCCACAAGTGTGGAGAATTAAACAAAGAACATTTAGGGGAGGCCGTTGAATTATGCGGTTGGGTTCATCGTCGCCGGGATCATGGCGGGGTCATTTTTATTGATCTGAGAGACCGTGCCGGCCTGGTGCAGGTCGTATTTGATCCTGATTCTCCTGAAACTTTCGCCATCGCTGAAAGTGTACGCAGTGAATATGTTTTAAAGGTTGAAGGGATCGTGCGCAATCGTCCCGAAGGCACGATTAATCCGAACATGCATACCGGTGAAATTGAAGTGCTGGTCAGCAATGTGGAAGTGCTGAACGAATCCGAAACACCGCCTTTCCCGGTGGAAAGCGATATCGAAGTCAACGAGGAAATGCGTCTGCGTTATCGCTACATCGATCTACGCCGCACATCCATGCAGGAAAAAATGCGCGTGCGCCGCGATGTGACGCGTACCTTGCGCAATTTCCTCGACGATAACGAATTTTTCGAGATTGAAACGCCTTATCTGACCAAGGCCACGCCGGAAGGCGCGCGCGATTACATCGTGCCCAGCCGCACACATGAAAATGCCTTCTTTGCCTTGCCGCAGTCGCCGCAGCTTTACAAGCAAATACTGATGGTTGCCGGCATGGACCGCTACTATCAGGTTGTGCGCTGCTTCCGCGACGAGGATTTGCGCGCCGACAGACAACCTGAATTTACCCAGCTCGATATCGAAACGTCTTTCATGGATGAAAACGAGATCATGGAGGTCATGGAAGAGATGATCCGTCAGTTGTTCGCGGAAATCATCGATGTGCAACTCGATGCCACTTTCCCGCGCATGACTTATCAGGAAGCGATGTCCCGGTTCGGCGTCGACCGTCCCGATCTGCGGATTCCGCTGGAACTGGTCGATATCGCCGAGGAAATGAAAGTGGTCGATTTCAAAGTCTTCTCGGGTCCTGCCAACGATCCCAACGGTCGTGTCGTGGCCTTGCGCCTGCCTAACGGCGGCGATCTGAGCCGCAAGGATATCGAGGACTTGACCAAATACGTCGGTATATACGGCGCCAAGGGTCTGGCTTATATCAAAGTCAACGACCGCAATGGCGGCATCGACGGCCTGCAGTCGCCGATCGTCAAATTCGCACCGGCCGAAGTCTGGGAGCAAGTGCTGACCAAGACCGGCGCTCAGACCGGCGATCTGATTTTCTTCGGCGCCGACAAGGCGCACGTCGTCAACGAAGCGATGGGAGCGCTACGGGTCAAGCTGGGCCACGATCTCAACCTACTGGAAGGCGACTGGAAGCCGGTTTGGGTGATCGATTTCCCGATGTTCGAATGGGACGACAAGAGTCAGCGCTGGAATGCCATTCACCATCCGTTCACGGCGCCCAGTTGCTCGGTCGAAGAATTGCTGGCCAACCCTGGCGCGGCGTTGTCACGCGCCTATGACCTGGTATTGAACGGCACTGAAGTCGGCGGCGGCTCGATTCGTATCAATCGAACAGCGATGCAGCAGACCGTGCTAAAGATTCTGGGCATTGACGAGGACGAGGCCAAGGAAAAATTCGGCTTCCTGCTCGAGGCGCTGAAATACGGCGCACCGCCGCACGGCGGAATGGCGTTCGGACTCGACCGCCTGGTCATGCTGATGACCGGATCGCACTCGATCCGCGATGTGATTGCCTTCCCTAAAACACAATCAGCGTCCTGTCCTTTAGTCAGTGCGCCGGCTGTCGTCGATGATGCGCAGTTGCGCGAACTGGGCATCCGGTTGCTGAAACCGGCAGTCAAGGCATCGTAAGATAAGCCTGTCCAACATTTGCTCCGCCGTAAAATATGCGGCGGAGGCAAAACTATATCGGGAAGGAAGGGTCTTAGTAAATTAAATACTTCGTTCCATCGTGTCCGTTGTGAGTTATCAAATTATTCTCTGTTAAGGTTTGTCTTTATAATGACCGATACCGCATTATCCATTCAAGATTATGCATTGCTCAGTGACGAGGAGTGCGAAGCGCGCATTGTTGCCGCCAAGGAAAAGCTGGGCAGTCGTTGTGTTGTTCTAGGTCATCATTATCAACGTGATGAGGTTTTCAAGCATGCTGACTTGACCGGCGATTCATTGAAGCTGTCCCGGGAAGCGGCCCAGTCCGACGCCGAATACATCGTGTTCTGCGGTGTGCATTTCATGGCCGAAGTGGCCGACATTCTGTCCAGGCCCGAGCAGATCGCCATATTGCCGGACATGGCGGCCGGCTGTTCCATGGCGGACATGGCCAACCTGATCAAGGTGCAGAAATGCTGGCACGAGCTGGCTGAAATTCTGGATGTGGAAGCTGAAGTCACGCCCGTGACTTACATTAACTCGGCTGCCGACCTGAAAGCCTTCTGCGGCGAGCATGGCGGCATCGTCTGCACATCGTCCAATGCACAGAAAATCCTGGAATGGAGCTTCGCGCGCCGCGAAAAAATCCTGTTTTTCCCGGATCAGCACTTAGGCCGCAACACCGCCTACCGGATGGGTATTCCGCTGGAGGAAATGGTGGTTTGGGACTTCACCAAGCCCATGGGTGGGCTGACAGCCGAGCAAGTCCGCAATGCCAAGATGATTCTGTGGAGCGGCTATTGTTCCGTGCACCAGGCGTTCCAGCCGGAACATGTCGATAACTTCCTGCAGCGTTATCCCGAAACGAAGGTGATTTCGCATCCGGAAGCCTGCTTTGAAGTGTGCCAGAAATCCGATTACATCGGCTCTACGGAATACATTCTCAAGACCGTGCGCGAAGCGGAGCCGAACACGCGCTGGCTGGTTGCGACGGAACTGAACCTGGTCAATCGTTTGAACGAGGAATGCAAAGCACAGGGCAAGAACGTGCATTTCATGTCGCCCATGCTGTGCATGTGTTCCACCATGTTCAGAACCGATCCGCAACATTTGGCCTGGGTTCTGGAAAACCTGGTGGAAGGCCATGCCGTCAACCGGATCTCCGTGCCTGCCGACGTGGCCAAACTGGCCAAGGAAGCCCTAGATAATATGTTAGCTATAAAATAGTTTTTATTTGATATCAGCAGTTGTAGGGTCGAATTCATTCGACCCGAAATACTCGCAAAGCTTTACTGCATAAAAAGCCGATAAATGCAGCGCATTTATCGGCTTTTTTACAGTAGATGGAGGGGCGACTTCAGTCGCTCAGAGCGGATAAATCCGCCCCTACAGAATTATTTCGAATCCTTCCACTTCTGTTTCCTGGCCAGTTTCTTCGCCGCTTTCTGCTCGCGGATAACCGCCAGTTCGGCCAGTTCCCGCTCCATCATGGCCGGCGTTTCCAGGCTGATGCGACCGATCGTGCCGGAACGCAATTCGGACAGCAGCAGTTTGGCAACCTTATCCATATCCACACGTCCGCCCGAACGCAGACAGCCGCGATTTTTGCCGATAGTTTCCATAAGCGCCTGCTCGCCGTCCGGCAGTTGCTCGATCTGATAGCGGGCCTTCAGCAGGTCGGGGTACTGTTTTAACAGATACTCGGCCGCGAAAAAGGCGATATGTTCATGATTGATGGCCGTGTCCTTGATCGCGCCCGTGGTCGCCAGCCGGTAGCCGCTGTTCCGGTTTTCGACATTGGGCCAGAGCACGCCGGGTGTATCCCACAGGACGATGCCGTTGCCGATGTCGATACGCTGCTGGGTTTTGGTGATGGCCGGTTCGTTGCCGGTCTTGGCGATAATCCGGCCGGCTAGGATATTGATCAGCGTGGACTTGCCGACATTCGGTATGCCCATGATCAGGGCTTGTATCAGCCGGCCGCTGCTGCCCCTGCCGGGCAGCACCTTGTGACACAGATCGGCGATCTGGCGCATTTTTTCGGGTTGCTCGACGGTCAACGCCAGGGTCTTGACGCCTTTTTCCCGTTCCAGATAGATTTGCCATTGCTGCGTCAGGTCCGGGTCGGCGAGATCGCTTTTGCTGAGCACCTTGATGCAGGGCTTGTCGCCGCGCAGGGTTTTCAGCATCGGATTCTCGCTGCTGAACGGAATGCGCGCATCCAGAATTTCAATGATCAGGTCAACCTGAGGCAGGATGTGTTTGATCTCTTTGCTGGCCTTGTGCATATGGCCGGGGTACCACTGAATAAGCATGATGTTTTTCAAATAGTTAGAATGCGGGTCGAGCGGCATTATAGCAGCTATAGCGTAGGGGCGCCCCGATGACAGTGCAGCAAAAATGGCTGATATTCAGTATCATGTGCAATAAAATCCCGATTGCTATTAATCATCCGTATGAAAACGACGAAAGAAACAACGATAACAAGCAGCTTTTACGCCTATTTATCAAGATTGCGCTGGATCAAGCGCTGGGGGCTCAAACGCAATGCCCATGACGAGAACGTCATGGAGCACAGCTGGGAAGTCTCCGTCATCGCGCATACGCTGGCCCTGATCAAAAACCGCTATTACGACGGTAATGTCGATGCCAATGCCGTCGCCGCCGCGTCCTTGTACCACGATATCACCGAAGTGATCACCGGTGATCTGCCGACACCGATCAAATACCACTCCGAGGAAATCAGCACGGCTTACAAGCAGATTGAAAAACAGGCCGAGAAGGAGCTTCTGAACCTGTTGCCGGCGGAGCTGCAGGCCGATTTTAAGACGCTGATTCATCATGACCACATGCCGGAAGAGCATGTGCGCATCATCAAGGCCGCCGACAAGATCTCAGCCTACCTCAAATGCCAGGCCGAGCTGAAAGCCGGCAACACCGAATTCGAGATGGCCGCCGAGCACCTGGCCAAAACAATCGGCGAATCCGATCAGCCCGAAGTCATGTTTTTCATGCAGGCGTTCGTGCCCAGTTGCGGACTGACCCTGGACGGCCTCATGAAAACCTACTGAGCTGGCAACATTAGGGACATACCACATGTTAAGACTCTTCCATACAGCCGACTGGCATCTCGGCCATCACCTGCACGGCGTATCGCGACACTCCGAACACCGGCAGTTCCTGGCCTGGTTGCTGCAGGCCATGCAAGACAGACAGGTTGACGCATTGATCGTCGCCGGCGACATTTTCGATACCGCCAACCCCTCGGCGCTCGCGCAGGCGCAACTTTATGAATTCCTGGTCAACGCCAGAACACGGCAGCCTCAACTGGATATCGTGCTGATCGGCGGCAATCACGACTCGGCAAGCCGGCTCGATGCGCCTTCGCCGATACTGAAAGCGCTGGGCGTGCATGTCGTCGGCGGACTGGTGCGCAAACCCGACGGAACAATCGACTGGGATCGGTTGATCGTGCCGCTGACCGATAGCAAAGGGGCCATCAAGGCGTGGTGCGGCGCCATGCCGTTTCTGCGCCATGCCGATCTGCCCGGCAATGGCGAGGCCGGCGATCCCTTGATCGCCGGCGTTAAAGACCTGTATGGACAGTTATCTGAACAGCTCCAGAAAAAGTCCGGCAACGGCGCGAGTCTGGTCCTGACCGGCCATTGCTACATGGTAGACGGCCGCGTGTCGGAACTGAGCGAGCGCAAAATCCTGGGCGGCAACCAGCACGCGCTGCCGGTCGATATATTCTCCGGCAACGTCGCCTATGTCGCCCTGGGCCATCTGCATCTGGCGCAAAAAGTCGGGCCGCACGAGCATATCCGCTACAGCGGCTCACCGATACCGCTGTCCTTCGATGAAGCCGACTATCGGCATCAAGTGCGGCAGATTGATATCGAGGCGGGGCAGGTGGAAACGGCCGCCGTTCAAATTCCGCGCAGCGTCGAGATGATCAGAATCCCTGACGGCAAGAACTTCGCGGTATTAGCCGACGTCATCGCGCAACTGGAGCGTCTGGATCTCGACCACGAACTGCCGATTGAGCAAACCCCGTTCGTGGAACTCAGAATCCGGCTCGACAAGCCGGAACCGGGCCTGCGCCAGCAGATCGAGGAAGCCATCGCCGGACTGCCGCTGCGCCTGCTGAAAATATCGACGGCCTATGGCGGCAGCCAACAAAGCTTGGCCGATGCGAATATCGAACAGCGATTGGAAGAACTGCAACCCATGGACGTTTTCCAGCGCTGCTACCAGAACCGCTACGACCAGAGTGCACCGGACAGCCTGACAGCCCTATTCAATGAACTGGTCGAAAGCGTGCAGGGAGGCGACTGATGCGCATTCTGGCGATTCGCGGCAAAAACCTGGCCAGCCTGGCCGGCGAGTTTGAGATTTCACTGGACGATGGCCCGCTCGCGCAGGTCGGCCTGTTCGCCATCACCGGTCACACCGGCGCTGGCAAGAGCACGATACTGGACGCCCTGTGTCTGGCGCTGTACGACAAAATACCGCGTCTGCCCGAAGGACACGGGTTTGCGGTCGGGCACAGGGACGAGGATGAAAACCTGCGCGTGACCAGCAACGACGTGCGCTCGATATTGCGGCGCGGCACGGCCTCGGGGTTTGCCGAGGTCGATTTTATCGGCAAGGACAAGCAGGCCTATCGGGCGCGTTGGGAAGTCAGCAAGGCGCGCGGCAAGGCGACCGGCCGGCTTCAGCCCCAGGACATCACGCTGACTCATACCGCCAGCGGCCTGCGCATAGGGCAGGGCAAAAAGAGCACGCTGGAAGCGATCAGTGAAAAAATCGACCTCAATTTCGACCAGTTCCGGCGTTCGGTGCTGCTGGCGCAGGGCGATTTTGCCGCGTTCCTGAAAGCCAAGAAAGACGAACGCTCCAATCTGCTCGAGCGCATCACCGGCACCGATATTTATTCCGAACTGTCGATCGCGGCCTTCGAGCGCGCCAAGCAGGAAAAAGAGGCGCTCAGACGCATCGAAGAGCAGTTGCAGAATCAGCTGCCGCTGGCAGAGCCCGATCGAAAAGCGTTGGAACAGGAACGCGATCAGTGCGTCGCGCTGCTGGACGATCTGGAAAAAGCGATCAACGCCAATCAGCAAACCCTCGACTGGTACACGGCGCTGAACAACCTGAAAGCGGCCGAGCAGGCGGCCGGAGAGGCCTTCGAACACAGACGGAAAGCCTGGGACGACGCCGAAGCCGATCGCCTGCTGATAGAAAAAGTCGAAGCCGCGCAACCGCTTAAAACCCTGCTGGCGCAGTATGAAGCAGCGCTGACAGAAGTCCGGGATGCGCAACAGAAACTGCAAGCCGGCGGCGAATTGCAGGCAACCGCCGAACTCAGGCTAAAGGCGGCCAAACAACAGGCAGCGGTTGCCGCCGATGCCCTGCAGACCGCCGAGAGAAACCGGCAGAACGCCCAACCACTGTTGAATAAGGTCCGTGATCTGGACACCCGCATCGAGATCATGCAGGGTAATATCAACGCCTTGACTGCCGAACAAATCCGCTTCCAGGAACAGCTGGAAGATGCGCAAGCGCATCATCAGCGTCTGTTGGCACAACAGGCTGAAAAAACAGATCGGCTGCAACAACTTAACGTCTGGCTGGAAGAAAATCAGGCGCTCAAAACCATTGCGATTGAATGGGACCGTTGGCAGGGCGAACTGGAACGCTACCAGACACTGACAGCACGTAAGATTGAGTGTGAGAACAGGCTCAACACCTGCAAAGCTTCGGTTGACGGCGATGAGCACCATCTGGTCGGGATCAAAAAAGCCATCATGGAAAGCCGGCAGGAGCAGGACCGGCAACAGGCAAGGCTCGATCCGCTGAAACAGCAGGCCGGACAGTACTCGCTTGAGGACTTGAACCGGACTAAAGACGAGCTGGAAACCAAGCGTGCGCAAGCCAGTGCAGCACTGAAGCTGGCTGAGGAAGCGAGAGGGCTGCAACAGGCCATGACGCAGGACGGCGACAGACTGGCCACTATCGGGCAGGCGCTGACCGATGCGGCCGGACAATTGGAAACGGCAATCCGCCAACAGGCCGTCAACAGCACCGCGCTCGAAGAAGCCAAAAAAGCCCTGGCCTTGATCCAGGCCGCCACGCATAAAAACGCGCAGGAATTCCGCGATCTGCTGCAGCCGGACCAACCCTGTCCCGTTTGCGGCGCCCTCAAACATCCCTGGCGTAGCCATAGTACCGTGGGCTCCCCGCTGGATGGCGCTCAGCAGGCCCGGGTCAAGGAACTGGAAAGCGAAAAAGTGGCCCTGATCAAATCGGTCGCGGGGCTTAACAACCTGATAGCCCAGAAACAGGAACAACAGACGGCGCTGGAGCAGCAAATCACTCAGACCCAGGCAAAACTGGCTGATTGCCGCAATGAGTGGAACATGTTGACCTTGCCCGACAAAACCGATCTGGCCGTTACCGATGCGGGGCTTCTACCGTGGCTGGAGCAGCAGGCCGAACAATTGATGGTCGAATGGGAGCGGATCAAACAGCAGGAGAAGCAGGCCATAGAACTGCAAAAGCAGATAAAAACGGCTCAGGACCTGTTCGATGCCGCCAAGCAGAAACAGGAAACTCTGGTCGGTCAACAGGCTGCACTCGACAGCCGTCTGGCCGAAAATAAAGCCAACCTGAAGCATTTTTACGACCAGCTTCAGGAACTGGAAATACAATGGGACGCGCAGACCGGGCTGCTGCAGGCGCCGTTTGGCCAAATTGATGACTGGCAGTCCGATCTGGCACGCGATGCGGAGCAGTTCAGACAAAACCTGGCGTCACAGGTAGGCCAATGGCAACAGGCAGCGCAGGAGGTAGAGGCGATCACCCGAGATCTTGCCGATATCAAGCACGAGGAAAAACTCGCAGCCCAGACCCTGGAACAATGCAGAAAACTTTTCCAAGCCAAGCAGACCGACATCACACAGCAGATCGAGGGAAAACAGAAGCTGTCAGAAGAACGCAATGCCTTGCTGCCGCATGCCGAGGGTGAGACCGCAGACATCTACGAACAGGCACTGCACCGCAAGGTACAGGCTGCCAAGGCCGCGCATCAGCAGGCCAGCGATAATGCCGCCCAGGCTGAAACCGATCTGGCGACGCAGCAACAAAACCAGCGGCACTGGCGGGACGAGACCGATCGGCGCTCTGGCAATCTGGAAAAGGCGGGGAATATGCTGAATCAGGCGCTGGCAACGCAGGGCATCGACCTGGATGGCTTGAAGCCGTTGCTGGAAAAGGACGAAACCTGGCTGAGTGAGCAGAAAGCAGACCGGCTAAAGCTGGAACACGCGCTGCACGAAGCGGCCGCATTGCTGAAAGTCAAAGCGGACGACCGGCGCCGGCATGAAACCCATGCGCCCCTGGAAACCGAGGAACTCGCCCTGCAGATCGCTCAGGAATTGCGGCAGCAGCGGCAGAATCTGAATTCACAGAAAGAAGAAAAATTGATACTGCTACGCGAAGACGACAAGAAAATCATTGCCGGCAGCCATCTGAAAGCGGAGCTTGAAAAGCAGCAGGAGCGCTGGCAACAATGGGAAAGCCTGAACGATCTGATCGGCTCGAAGAACGGCGCCAAATTCCGCGGCTTTGCCCAGAGCCTGACTCTGGAAGCCCTGCTGGCCCACAGTAACCGCCATCTTGAAGATTTTGCCCGGCGCTACCGGTTGCAACGCGTGCCGGGCAGCGAACTGGAACTGCAGATCATCGACCGCGACATGGCCGACGACGTGCGCAGCGTGCACAGCCTGTCCGGCGGCGAAAGCTTTCTGGTCTCGCTGGCGCTGGCGTTGGGCCTGGCCTCATTGTCCTCAAACAAAACCCAGGTTGAATCACTGTTCATTGACGAAGGCTTCGGCAGCCTGGACCCGGAAACCCTCGACATCGCCATTGCCAGCCTGGACACCCTGCAAGCCCTGGGTCGTAAAGTCGGCGTTATCTCGCATGTGCCGATACTGGTCGAAAGGATCGGCGCCAGAGTCATGGTTGAAAAGCAGGGAGGGGGGCGGAGCCGTGTTTTTGTTGAGGGGAATGGTTAAGGCGCGCCGTTAAATTGGCATTAAATACGCTGTTGTGCAGGAGCGGGATATAGGTTCTGTAAGGCTTGAATCATGAGGGGCAGGTTGCATTGATGTCGAGCACCAAGCGAAACTGACCCCCATTGATTGCCGTCAAACCAGATCGGTCTGAAGCGGTTCGGACTGCCCGGAAGAAGCGGGACATTTTGACTGCTTACCACGGGGAAGGCGAGTGAAACTCACCTCTTTACATCCAGGCTGTCTGAACTGACTATAGCATCTATCGGGTTTACTCCTGTTTGGCGAGCTGTCCCATACGGTCGGCGCGCTGGTCGGGTTCAGGGTGGGAAGACAGCATTGAATGCTCACCTCCGCTCAATTGCGCCAGTTTGCGTAGCGCGCTCTCCGCCGCTTTCAGATTGCCGCCTGTTTTACGCATGAACTGCAATCCGTAATCGTCCGATTCCGTTTCCTGACTCTGGGAGTACTGGGCGTTCAAGACGGATTCCAATAGCCCGCCTAATTCCGAGGAAACAAGATTGCCAGCCATTGTTCCGCTTGCGGCCGCGCCTTTGCGGGCTCCGCTTAAGGCCAAGGCGGTACGCATTTCCTTTGCGGCATGGCCGTTTTTGATATGGCCTATTTCATGGCCAATAACAAACAGCAACTCTTCGTCATTCATTAGATCCATCAATGCCGTGTAGACACGTACAGAGCCGTCCGCCGTCGCATTGGCATTAACGCTGTCGCTGACATAAGCCTTGAAGTTGATATCCAAACCATCATAGTTGCGGTACTTATCGGTCAACCTCGCCAGCCGCTTCGCATATTTGCTCGATGCGGGAGCGACTGTTTCCTGGGATTGTTCTTCAAATAACCGCATTTGTCGCGAAGATTCTTTCACTTCTTCGTCTGTCAAAGTAGCGGCTTTTCCGAGTTCGGACGCGGCACCTATGGCACCGTCGACATCAATGCCTCCGATACTGCCTACTTGAACTCCGGGTAATCCCTGTCCTCCGCAGGCCGCTAATAACGAGCATATTCCAACTATTCCAATGACACGATTCATTATTGATTTTCCTTATTTATTCCATTGATCGGTTCTGATTTCAAGCACTTAATATTGCTTTCAGACTTTAACTTTGATTATTCAAAAAATGGGTAAACTCATTGACTTGATGAGCATCACGCCGATAATGCTTCGAGAGAAGCTAAATGAGGTTGCCTGGAGCCCTTTTATGAAATAGAGCGCTAAGCAACCTAACGGATTTTATCATGGGAAAAATGGATTGACGACCCTGTCTTGCCAATCAGAGCAATCGCGCAATGCTTTCCTGATTCATGAACAGGACAGTTCAGCTCGCCGGCTGATTCGGGCAGGATCAGCTCCAGGCTCGGGAAGCGGGCGCGGCGAAGCCCTGATGCCTGAACAGGGCTCCACTCCCTCAAGGCGCTCGAAGCCGACTAAGCACTCGGCGTAGATGATCGGGTAGATGATCAGCGTGTTGTCCAGGTCCAGTCGCTCCATCCGAACCAGGTACTATCCTGAGCGCCAGGTCGGTGATGACTCAGCTGTCGATCAGGATGACGGCCATGAATCGCCCAGCATCAAGGCTATGATGTCGGCGACGCTCATGATCAGTTTAGTGCTATGGGTGGTGCGGAACCGGCTGGCATTCTTTCGGCCGGTCTATGGCCAAAATTTTAATGAACCTGGCCGCAATCCATAACGAAGTAGTTTTGGTTCAGGCCGGGGATAGTCTGGTGAAGTCGAGTTTTTCCGATGAGGAAAACGGTCAACTCCGAATTTATTGGAGAGGATGTTTTAGGTGATCATGGCTATTTTTTGGCAACCGTATTCACATCTTCAGTGGGATTCCAAGAATAGATTGAAGTATTATCCATGTAATCACACAAACGATAACAATCAGTATCGTTTTGATGTGTTTTGATGTTTCGCCATCATTATTTTCTGGTTTTGACATAATAAAATATATCCATGGTTTAATTACTGCGCCCATCTGATTCATCAGTTGTATGACTTTTATAAACGCTATAGTCATTGCCTGCAAGAAATTTGCATTATCTAAATTTGTACGATTTCAAATTTAGTGTGCAGGTTGGGTTAGGCGATAGCCGTAACCCTGCACATCGAAGCGATAAATGTACCATGAATGCCGTTAACAGAATTCGTGGGAGCGGGGTTACGCCGTGACAAACGCTTATAACGGCGCTTTAAATCGTGATTAGCCAGTATTTTCTGGGGAGATGGAATATTTTACGTTATCGCTTATCCAACCTACCGAACTTGCTTGAGGTCTTGCGATGTTTAATATGAAATGCCCTGATTGTGGAGAAGATATTGAAATTGAAGATTGGATGGGTGACGAACCATTCGGTTGCCCTTATTGCGGAATTATCCTGCGGCTGATAACCAACAAGGACGCTTATTCCGATGCCAACGACAAGCGGCTGGTGATTTGCGAATAAGCTGCCTGATCTTTTCGGCAATGGCAAGACGTTCAGGAAATGCTATGGCGCCGGAGACCTATTAGCCTGAGTGAATGCCACGATTTGCTGGGAATGGTGTTGCCGCATGCAATCCAGAACCCAGGGCGGATAAATGAGGCGTCATCCGGTAAATGACGCCAGATGCTCAATTAAAATTACTAATAATCCATGACCGAAGCAGCGACCAAACAATCGATCTATCAAAGAAAAGAGCAGGCGGGTTTCCTGGAAACTGTCGGAGTTCGTTACTACCAGTTTTTGGCCAAAAAAGCCGGTACGGCCGAGTTGCATAATGTCAGCATCGATGACTTACAGCCCGATGCAACGCTACAGGCATTATCGTCCAATATCACGGCTTTCGCGGCCGTGATCGCCTTTGCCATAGGCGCTCTGACCACATTCGTGACAATCTGGATAGAATGGACTTATCAAGCCTCGATGAGCACCACGGCCTATTATCTGCTCTATGGCTCGGCGTTAATCTTGATGCTGGTTATCGAAATGACTGTGCTGTTTTGGCTGGGTCTCAAAATTGTCTACAGCCTCGCCTGTCTAACCGGACATAACCAGGCCACCAAAGACTTTTGCCTGCCGGGTGATGATGCCGTGCCCAATATACTGGCACGTGCCGCGCTGGAAGTGCCGGATCCGATCATTCATTATTTGGGAATTGATCCGCTAAAACATTTATCCAAATCCAAAATATTTCTGGTCACGATTTTATATAAAGCCAAAGTCATACTCAGTAGTCTGGGGGTGAAATTTTTACTGGTGCGCTTTTTTGGTAAAGGCGACATACGCATGACCTTCAACTGGGTTGCCATTCCGATAACCGGTTTATGGGATGCCTTTACTTTGTATAAAGTGGCTAGGGAAGCGCGACTGCGCCTATTCGGCAACAAACTGGCCGAACATATTGCGGTGAACATCATCACCGACGAAGTGATCGCTCAACTGAGCCCTAAAGCCCGCGAAGGCTCGATCAGGGCGGTTGCGGTCATGATGGTCCTGGCGCAACATTACCATCCGAATATGTTGGTGTTGTTGCATAGGCTCTGCCTGACCTTCGAAATCGATGAGACTAAAGAATACGATAACTGGGAAGATTTTTTATCACTCCTGGATGAAATCTCCGAGCGCGAACGCTATTTTTTGCTTGATTTACTGTGTGTATCTGCCGCTTTCGACGGACATTTATCACGTTTGGAACGACACCATTTGCCAGAGGCATTCAAAGAACTGACCGAAGAATACATGCAACGCGCGGAAAAATTAAAAAATATGCTGCTGAACGGGCAGTTACATGCGGCCAAAGACTTATGCGAACTGGATTTTAATGCTGGCTAATGCCGCTTTTGATGCACTTCAGTTCCCTATGTCAGATATACTCGGCGCGGTCAGGAATGTAGAAAACGAGATGAGCAAGTAGGACGGTTTCGCGTAGCAAACCGCCATTTCAGGCAGGTCCGGTAATATCGCGGAACATTACGGTTTTAAGACGCCGGTTGTTAGTGGATTGCTAAGCAAATCCACCTTACAATTCATCCTGCATACGGCAGTTTGGAAACCTGGACATATGAGGTTTTTCCTCTTTTATTTAGCTTGTTGGATGGGATGCACTTTTCTGACCATCAACTTTGCTATAAATAGTGAGCAAACGATGAAGTTGTTTACCATTCCGCCCTACTGAGCTGTCCCAGCCAGGTAGCCATTTCAGGCAGGCCCGGTAATATCGCGGAACATTACGGTTTTAAGACATCGTTTGTTTGATGAATTGCCAAGGCAAATTCACCTTGCAAGTCATCCATCATACAGCCATGTCAAGGCATATGAATGGAATCACGGTAAATGACTGGCTTTCGGGCATGCTGAGTCACGAGCTTCACACCAAAAGATGTTGGACTGCAAGGCCTGACCTCGTTCTCCATATAATCACAAGTTTGTGGGGTATAGCCTTATAGATTTAGCTTTACCTTCAATCCACCCTTCAATGGCACTTGGTACGTTATCTACATCCAAAAAAATAATGCTATCACCTAATTTAATGGTAAGACATCCATCATCCTCATAAGAGATAACTTGTGCAACAAAACGAAAGAGATTGTTTTCTATGGCAATCATACAAGTATCTTTATTTGACGTAATTATATTTTTTCCCCAATCAAAATTATCATCAATATCTATTTCAATATCTGTACAATCACCTAGAGTCGGTAATTCACCATTCCAGGTTCCAGCCCCAGTGCCTATAGAGGTTTCAAATTTTACCTTTATCTCATCCTGAATATTTTTCACATCTAATATCTTAATATGCATAACTATTTCTTTGGTAATGGAACACGCACCACAGTATTATCTACATCCATGACATTTTTCTCGGGATCAAGCGTCCATATCTCCTCGTGATAATGATGCTTTGTTGGCGTACTTTCCATTTCGTGAGGTCCGTAGCGAATACTTCGCTTACCATCGGCTGAAACAATCCTATCATCATCAGGAAAGCCAGTTCTTGGGTGAATATTTGTATGAGGCTCAGGTCCTAAGAACTCATCCCATTTATCAACAGCATCTTGAGGTTTAACAGGTTTATTCGCATAAACCTCTTTGTGATACCCTCTTTCAGGTACATTCTTTGCACCGTTCGCACAATCCTTTCCCGTCAACCCCAACGGATCAACCCAATTGACCGGATTAACCGCATACTGGAACAGATTCACGCCGCCAGTCAGGCCAATCGGGTCCTGATGGATGAATCGCCCGGCCTGGGGATCATAATACCGGTGCAGATTGTAATGCAGCCCCGTCTCGGCATCAAAATACTGCCCCTGAAACCGTAGCGGATTGTCGATGTCGGCCACATCGGCCAAGGCCAGAGCGCCATAAGCCCGGTAGCGGGCCGACCAGACGATTTTGCCGGCGGCATCGGTCAGTTCGCGCGGTGTGCCCAGATGATCCAGGTGGTAGTAATAGACCTGTGAGGCCGCGCCGCCGACCTGATCGATGCAGGCCAAGGGCCGGAAGCCGCCGGGCTCGAACAGATAGGTCCGGCACTGTTCCGCCCGGGTTTCCTGCAGCAATTTGGCGCCGTCGTAGACGAAGCGCGTCTCGCCGTCGGGCGTGACTTTGGCGATACGTCGGCCCAAGGGATCGTAGCGGTACTGGCTGACGCCGTCGGGCGTCTCGGCCCGGATCAGGCGGTTGTCGCTGTCGTAGGCGTAGCGGCTGACGAGTCGGCCGGCCTTGCCGCGTCGCTCCTCGGTCAGGTTGCCGGCGGCGTCGTAACTGAAGTGCCGATCGCCCAACAGCACCAGACGGTCGCCTTCGACCCGGCCGCCGCCGTCCTCGTTCATGCCGATCAGGTTGCCGGCCGGGTCGTGCACGAAGCGCTCCGGCGTCAGGCCTTCGACCTGGAGCAGCCGGTCGGCAGGATCGTACAGATAGCGGCTGGCGCCCTGGCGCAGGTCGTCGACGGCGTTGAGCTTGCCGGTGGCATCGTAGCCGTAGCGGCGGCCGAGCAGGGCGGCTTTGCCCCGCAGGCCGGCCTGATGCTGGGTCAGCCGGCCCATGGGATCGTAGGCATAGCGGCTGACCAGGTCGCCCTGCTGGCGGGCGGTTTCCAGGCCCTGCTCGTCGAACTGGTGGCGGCTGAGGATTTCGCCGTCCAGGCGGACGGTCTGCAGGCGGCCCTGGGCATTGTAGGCATAGTCGAGGTGCTGGCCCGTGGGCGTGACCGTGGCGATGCGCCGGCCCAGGGCGTCGTAGTCGTGCGCGACCGCGGCGCCGTCCTGGCTTTCGCTGATGACCTGGCCGAGGGGATTGTACTGGAACTGCAGCTGCGCGTGGCTGTTGTGGGCGCGGGTCAGGCGGCCGAGCGGATCGTAGCGGAATTCGCTGACCGCGTTGTCCCAGCCGGTCTTTTTCAGCAGGCGCCCGAGCGGATCGCGCTCAAAGCGGCTGACCTGCCAGTCCTGGTCGCCGCGCTGGGCGTACAGGTCCAGGTTGCCGGCGGCATCGTAATGATAGCGCTGAACGCGGCCGTCGAAGCCGATCTCTTCGATCAGGTTCTCGTCCTGGTCGTAGTTGAGCTGGTAGCGCTCGCCTTGGGCGTTGGTCAGGCCGATCAGGTTGCGCTCGCTGTCGTAGTGGTAGCGCAATACCTGGCCGGCGGGGTCGCGGCGCTCGGTGATCTGCGCCAGGCCGTCGCCGTAGCGGTATTCGGTCGTGCGCCCGGCGGCATCGGTGTAGCGGGTTAAGAGCCCGGCTTCATTGTAGGCCAGCTGGACCACGGCGCCGTCGGGGCCCTGGACGGCGGTGATGCGGCCGGCGGCGTCGTACCGGTACTGGCTGCTATGCGGGTGGTGCTTGGCGGCGATGAGCCGGTCGTCGCTGTCGTAGCGGAACTGCCGGCGGCTGCCGTCGAAGCCGATCTCGCCCGCCAGGCGCGCCTGCTCGTCCCAGAGCAGGGTGCGGGTCTGGCCCAGGGCGTTGACGATCCGCGCCGGCAGGCCCTGGTCGTTGTAGGCGATGCGCGTGACGCCGCCCTGCGGGTCCCGGGTTTGGATCAGGCGGCCCCGGTCGTCGTAGTCGCGGCTCCAGGTCTGGCCCAAAGGATCGGTCAGGCCGGTCAGAAGGCCTGTGTCGCTGTAGGCCAGCTGCGTCGTGTGCCCGAGCGGATCGGTCACGGACAGCAGCCGGCCCTCGTCGTCGTAGGCGTAGTCGGTGCGGTGGCCGGCGGCATCGGTGACGCGGCTTAACAGGTTATGTGCGTTGTAGGCATAATGCGTGCTACGGCCTTCGGGGCTGGTCTGCCACATCAGCAGGGCATTAGCGTCGTGCTGGTATTCGCTGACGCCGCCGCGCGAGTCGATGGCGCGGCTGAGACCGCTGTCGGTCCATTCGAAGCGGTAGTCGTAGAGGCCGCGGTCGCCGTAGTTGCGCAGGCAGCGGCCGGTGGGGCGGTAGTCGTCCCACTCGAAACGGAAGTTGAAGCCGGTGGCGAGCGTGCGGCGGGTGATCATATGCTGGCGGTAGGCGTAGGTCTCGCCCTGGTCCAGTTGATTCAGCGCGGCCACCAGATCGCCGTGTTCGTCATACTGGTAGCGCACGAACGGCGTGGCGGCCAATTCCCAACCCTGCTCGCCCAAGGTGGCCGGGCCGATGGCGACGATGTGCCGGCCGTCGCGCTCGATCAGCAGCGTTTTGCCCCAGCTGGCCTTCAGGGCCTGGACCTGGCCGAGCCCGTCGTAGACCGGCTCGATGGACTGGCCGGCGGCGTTCTGCCAGCGCTGCAGGCGGCAGCGGCCGTGCTCGCCCCGGAAGAGGCGATCCGGCTGGCCGGCGCTGACCAGGCGAAAATGGCCGGCTTCTCGGTATAGGCGCAGCTGCTCCGGCAGGTTCAGGCTGTCGGCGCCGGGGTCGGGCAGCGGCAGTTCGATGGTGCGGCCTTCGCGGTCGTGGAAGGCGACGGCCGTGTCCGAGACGTCCAGCCACTCGTCCAGCGGCGTCAGCCAGCCGTGGCCCAGCTGCAGGTCGGCGGCAGACTGGCCGCTGCGGTAGAAGCGCGTCCAGGGCAGGCTCAGCGGCCCGTCCCAGGTGAAGTCGGTCAGTGCCAGCAGTTCCTCGCCGGTGGCCATGCTGATCGGACAGCCGCTGGTGCAGGTGTCGGCAGCCTTCAGGGTGGGTTGGCCGGCGGCGGAGCGGCCGGTCTTGGCAGACGTTTTTGGCGCGGCCGGGCTGTCCGGCGGCTCCAGCGGGCAGCGCACGATGCTGCCGGGCGCCTGATGGGGCAAGGCGGCGCCGGCTTGAACGGCCTGGGCCGCGCGTTGTTCGGCGCTGGCCAGATCCTCGACCTTGTCCAGCTTGCCGGTTCTGGCGAACAGTTCGCCCGCCTTGCCCAGCTTGCCGATCTGGCTGGCCGGGACGGCGCCGGTCAGCACGTACGAGGCCGTTTGCGCGTCAAACTCGGCCAGGCGGCCTTCCGCGGCGGCCTGGGCTCTCGCCGTTTTGTAACTATCCCAGGCGGAGGCGGCACCGTCTTTGATCTCGTTGAGGGTGCCGGTGGGATCATCGATGGCGTGGCCGATCGCATCGCCGGCCTGTTGGGCGATCTCCTGGGCGGTTTCAAAGGCTTGCTCCCGGTAGGCCGGATCGGTCGCCAGGTGATAGCCGGCCTTGCCCAGATCCATGGCGCCATCGACGCCTTCCTTGGCGCGCTCCAGGAGATTCCTGGCAAGCTGTTTTCTGAATTTTGTGGGATAACCAAACGCTTCTTCCTGCATTGCAATCTCCTATAACCAAATGCCGGCATCCAGCGCCAGCCGCACTCTCAGCAAGGCGGTTTGGGCTTCCACTGTCAAGGCCGGTGTCAACAGTCCCTTGGCCCAAGGGGCTTGGTGCTCGAACTGCTCGCCGTAGTGCAGTCCGCAGGCGGCGAACACGAATTGTGAATCTTCGCTCAGAAAACCCCGGGTTTCGGCGCGTTTGAGCGCGTGCTGCAGCGGTGCCTCCTCCAAAAGCGCGGCGCTGTCCGGCAAGGCGTTGGCCAGGGCCAGGGCGATGCGGGCGGGGCGGTCCAGGCCGAAGCTGTCCTGGTTGAGAAACCAGCCTATCGTGCCGGCTGCGCGGCTGGCTTCCGTCCAAACGCCCGGGGGCAGCCGCTCGGTCAGGGCCGCGAGACGGCCTTCGACCGGCAGGGCGGTATTGACCAGCAGCGCATGGATGGCCGGGTGCCGATCAAAGTCCGGCGCGACGGCCGCCATCAGGTAGACGAACGATCCCAGGCTGGCTTGCCAGGTGAAGCCGTAACAGCGCGCCCGCGCCAGGCCGAAGCCGATCAGGCGGGTCAGCGTGATTGGCGACAGCCGGGCATAGGCCGGATAGGTCTGCTGGATATGCCGGCACAGGCTGGCGCGGAATCGCTGTTCCTGGTGCTGGTCGAGCAGGCTGAGCTGATGGGGATGAATGGTCAGCATGCGGGAGCGGTCGGGGCTAATGGCTTATTGAGCGGGGCGTTTGGGGAGGTCCGAGAGGTGTTGTCCATCACGTGTTGTCCATAAGGTTCGGGTCGATAGCGCTTTTTAGTCTAGCTCAAATTTGGCAATTTAAAAAGGGTAATTGCACTCGCCGTACGGATACAGACTGATGGTAAGGTAGTTTTCCCACAGCTGTTTCACGAGCGCGAAACCCTGAAAATCGGCCGTCATCGTGAGGTGCTGTCAACGGCTCCGCAGTCAGCTGTAGCGCTTCTGTAAAAGGCCGCGATTTACCCGAGCGGCCTCATTTGTGGCCTGGGAAGGTTGCCATGCGAAATTGGAGGGGCGGGAATCGTGCGTGGTTTGGCAGATGCTCCGGAAAGCAACGACGCTTGGATGATCCTCAGTGCGCGGCCGGGTACGGAAGCGTCTTCATACATACCGAGTCGGGGAATTTCCTCCCGGCCTGGAAGTCCACGTTGGTAAAGCGGATGATTTTACTTTACAGTGAAACAGCAGCTTGTAGCGTCCATCATGCAGGCTGTACAGGGTTTTCCAACCGCGCCGCCAACCTTTTCAACCAGAGCGATGATATGTTGCTAGATACGAAGATTCCATTAAGTTATTTGTTTAACAAGGTCAAATATGATCTGTTAGTGGTGCTGGTCATATCCGGGGTATTCCACACAATAAAAATTTTTTTCGTCGAGCATTTGCCTGTCATCCCGATATCTCTTGTTACGGTGTTAGGCACGAGTATTGCCTTGTTGCTGGCCTTCAAACTCAACCAGTCGTATGACCGTTGGTGGGAAGCGCGTAAAATCTGGGGCTCGATTGTCAATGACTCACGGATGCTGGTGTTGCAATTGCTCGGCTTTATAGCCGCCGAGAAACTGAAAGAGCAGGATATCGATTCGCTTGTGAGACAAATGGCGTATCGGCAGATAGGCTGGTGTTACAGCCTGGGCCAGTCATTAAGACAACAAGACCCCATGGCGAACCTGGACGGCCTGGTTGCCGCTCATGAATTGAGCGCGCTTAAAGCGCAGAGCAATAAACCGCTTTATCTGCTGATGCGTCATAGGATTGATTTGAGAACATTGCACCAGCTCGATGTATTAAACGATTTTCAGCAAATACAGGTGGAAGGCACTATCGGCCGGCTTGGAGATTCAATGGGGAAAGCGGAAAGAATTGCGAATACGGTATTTCCGGTTACCTACAGAAAATTTTTACACTTTTTCATTTATATTTTTTTAATTTCGCTCTCTATTGCTCTGGTAGAGAGTATTGGTGTTTATGAAATACCTTTGCTTATGATTATTGCCTCAACTTTTTTTCTGATTGAAAAGTCGGCAAGACACTTGCAGGATCCATTTTCCAACCGCCCGACTGACATAGCGATTACGACCATCGCACGAACCATCGAAATAAACATCAGGCAGTTACTGCTTGAAAAAAACATTCCCAAGACGATTGCGCCTAATGGATTTTATGTCATGTAACTGATGTTACGCATTGACGATTTTATCCCGTTTGCCGCGCCGAGCACCGGAGCTTTCGCCGAGAACAGCCCGAAGGGGCGCTTCATGGATGAAGCGCGTTGCCAAAGGGACAGGAGTCCCTTTTGGCAACCCTTGGCGAAAGCGAGGAGCGCAAGGAAAAAGCGGCAACGGGCGGCCTTTTCTTTGGTTACTTTCTTTTCGACTGCATGGATGCAGGAGGTAGAGCAATGCAGGAGCAATTGCCGAGGCCGCGCAAAACAAAGTAACTCGCCTTCGGGTGCGATAAACCCGATTCAAACAACCGTCGCGCTAGCGACACTTTATTAAATCGATCTAACTTCAACTGGCTGCGTAACATCAGTCATGTAAGTTTTTTGCCATTCAAAAGCCGGGGCTTTCATTATTCTCGCAGAGCGTGGAAATGATAGATAATCAGCCCATTTTCCGATGCAAAACAAATGGAGATTAGCCATGGCTGTAAAACTGTCTGAAATCATAGATAGCATTGAATTCATCAGTGCTGATCCGGGACTCGATAGCGAGGCGTTTTTGTCGCTGGACAGTGGGGAAATATTTATCCGTTCTCCCTACTATGACGAAGAGATGGCGAATTGTCCCGATGATGTTGATGATTCAGCCCAATATCTCCCATTGCCGCACAAGCATGAACTGGACCTTGGCGTGAGGTTGGTCAAGGTATTCGTCGCCGAATACTGTCCGTCCGAAAGCGACAAGGTACATGATATGTTCAGAAAGCGCGGCGCCTACGCAAGGTTTAAGGACTGGGCCGAGCGCAAGGGGCTTCTGGATGATTGGTACCGGTTTGAAGAGGACTCAAAAACAGCCGCCATACGGGAATGGTGCGAAGAAAATGATGTTGAATTTTCTGAATAGTGGCGGGTAGATGGACTCAATCATGTGGAGCGCGACTTCAGCCGCCACAGCTTTCAAAAACAGTTTTTTGCCAATTGCTTCCGAACATTCACAGGCGGCGCGGTAAGACGCATTTTATAGAATAACTGATGTTACGCAGTAAGTTGAATTCAGATCGGTTTAGCAAAGTGTCGCTAGCGCGACGATTATTTGAATCGGGTTTATCGCACCCGAAAGCGAGTTACTTTCTTTTGCGCGGCCAAAAGAAAGTAACCAAAGAAAAGGCCGCCCGTTGCCGCTTTTTCCTTGCGCTCCTCGCTTTCGACGAGGGTTGCCAAAAGGGACTTCCTGTCCCTTTGGCAACG
>SWCD01024380.1_pt1 | contig 74980 bp, 76 predicted proteins | sample 4693011 | NCBI WGS metagenome assembly SWCD01 (sample SAMN10267278, study PRJNA491770) | bioreactor metagenome | isolation source: DHS bioreactor inoculated with marine | place: Japan: Omine Ridge, Nankai Trough
TATTGATTGGGTCTTCCATCATAATAGCACACCGCTTTTAGTCACAGCCGAATTTGGCCATTGGCGACGGGTGCAAGATAAAGACGGGCAGGGTGGATGGATGCATTATGCGCTTTTATCGGGTGTACGTACCGCAATTATCAACGCGCCGAATATGGCTTTGCGCCGGAAGCCAAACCAGCATGCAAATCCAGTGGCTTATGCCGAAGAAGGAGCGATTGTGTCGTTAGATGAATGTATTCTTCATTGGTGTTCAGTCTCTGCCGGTGGCAAAGGCGGTTGGGCCATGAAGTCTGACCTTTGGGGTGTTATGGATGATGAATTGCGCGAATAGGGTTTAATCCAAACCGCGTCCTTTCAATAATGCATCCACTTTCGGCAATGCACCACGAAAGCTGATATATAAATCCTCGGGGTCTTTCGACCCGCCTGTGGCAAAGATATTATCATGCAAACGTTTGGCTGTATCGGGATCAAAAGCATCCCCCGTTTCCCGAAAAGCGGCAAAGGCATCTTCGTCCATCACCTCTGACCACATATAGCTGTAGTAACCGCTGGAATAACCGTCACCGGAAAAGACATGCGCAAAATGCGGGGTGGCGTGACGCATGGTGATGGCGGCGGGCATACCGATTTCATCCAATACCTCGGCTTGCTTTTGCATTGGGTCGGCAGGGGCCGGGGATGTGTGAAAGGCCAGATCAACCAAGGCACTTGAAGTATATTCGACTGTGGAAAAGCCCTGATCGAAGTTTTCGGCTGCCAAAAGCCGGCTTAACAAATCGGATGGAATGATCTCGCCTGTTTCCGCGTGGCGGGCATATTTTTCCAGAACTTCCGGCACAGATAGCCAGTGTTCATAAAGCTGGCTGGGTAATTCCACGAAATCGCGGGCGACAGAGGTGCCTGATATAAATCCGTAAGTCACATCCGACAGCATAGAATGCAACGCATGGCCGAATTCGTGAAATAGTGTGCGGGCATCATCAAATGTCAGCAAACAGGGCTGGCCTTCCGGGGCTTTGGCAAAATTGCAGACATTCACTGTGATCGGGCGGACATCTCCATCAATTGCCGATTGCGCCCGAAAACGTGAACACCATGCGCCTGATCGTTTTGATGCGCGGGCAAAATAGTCGCCGATGAAAACGGCCATGTGACGGTCACCCTTTTTGACTTCCCAAGCGCGGGCGTCCGGGTGGTATAAAGGCGCATCAATCGGCGAGAAGCTAAGACCGAACAGCTTGTTTGCGCAGTCAAAAGCAGCTTCAATCATTTGATCCAATTGAAAGTAGGGCTTTAACGCAGCCTCATCCAGATCATGTTCGGCTTTGCGGCGCTTCTCGGCATAGTAACGCCAGTCCCAAGGGGCCAGATCGCCCTTGATGTCGTCTGCATGCATGAGGTTTGTCAATATGGCTGCATCGGCATTTGCCACCGCTTTCGCAGGCTCCCAAACCGCCATCAACAAGTCGCGTACGGCTTCAGGCGTTTTAGCCATTTCAGGGGCGAGTTTGAAATCCGAGAACGTGTCATAGCCCAACAGTTGCGCACGTTCTTCGCGCAATTTCAGGGTTTCGGCGATAATTCCACGATTATCGGTGTCACCACCGTTTTCACCGCGTGCGACCCATGCTTTAAAAGCAACCTCGCGCAAATCGCGGCGCGGTGAGAATTGCAAAAACGGGACAATTAGTGAGCGCGACAGGGTGATGACATAACCGTCAAGATCGCGCTCGCTTGCAGCCTCTTGCGCGGCGGACACCAAAAAATCTGGACACCCAGACAAATCGTCCTGTGTTAACGCCATGAACCAGTTACGCTCGTCAGCCAACAGATTCTGGGTAAACGCGGTGCCCAGCTCCGCCAGCCGTTGCATGATAGCTGCCAGCCGCGCGCGATCTTTGCCTTGCAAATTGGCACCTGCACGCACGAACATCCGGTGATAAAGCTCAAGCACCCGCAGTTGCTCATCGGTTAAGTCCAAATCTTTGCGACTCGTAAAAAGTGTATCAATTCGGGCAAATAATTTTTCATTCATCATGGTTTCGGAATTGAATGCAGCCCATTTTGGCGCCAGATCACGTTGTAAAGCTTCTAGGTCCTCGTTTGAATTTGACCCCACCAAATTCATGAACACACCCGCAACCCTGTCCATGAAATGATCGGCGCTCTCCAAGGCCTCGATTGTGTTGGCAAAACTTGGCACCGCACCTTCATCCGCCACTGCATTCACCGCCGCACGGGACTGTTTGAATGCCTCGTCAAACGCAGGCAAGAAATGTGCGTCTTCAATCAGATCAAAGGGCGGAATTTCAAACGGGGTGTTCCATTCGGAAAAGAAAGGATTGGAGGCGGTCATTCTATTCTCCTGTACAGGGTTGGGCAAAACATAACCCTGCAAAGGCGAACGTCAACAGGGCTTGCTTGTTTTACGACCGCGATGTCGTTTTTTCCTCAAATCAGTCGGCCCACTCTGGCATATCGGGGATAAATTTTGCAATCTGGCGATAGAATTCAGATCAAAGGAATCGATCCCATGAAAACCCATGTAAAAGCTCTGGTAGTCGGCGGTGGCGCTGTTGGTACGGGCATTGCCTATCATTTGGCGAAATACGGCTGGAAAGATGTGATGCTATTAGAGCGTGACGAGCTGACGTCAGGTTCAACATGGCATGCAGCAGGTCTGTTGCCGCTTTTCAATATGGGCTATGCCACCACGCATTTGCATGATTATTCGGTGGATTTTTATAAAACACTGGAGGCTGAAACAGGCCTGAATGCTGGCTTTTCCGTTGTCGGCAACCTGCGCATGGCGCAAACCAAAGATCGCATAGACGAATACATGCTTTATGGCTCTACGGCGGAAACTGTTGGCATCGAGTATCAACATCTGACACCGAATGAGATCAAGGAACGCTGGCCGCTGATCCGCACAGATGATCTGGAAGGTGCGATTTATCACCCTACAGATGGTTATATCAATCCAGCAGATGTGACCATGGCGATGGCCAAAGGCGCGCGTCAACGCGGTGTGACCATTGAGCGTAAATGGCAGGTTGATGGATATGAGTGGACAGGTTCCGAATGGAAAGTGACCTGCACCAAGATGGTGGAAAAAGGCGGCAATCTGGTGCCTTCAGAAGAGCAGGTAATTATAACGGCCGAACATGTTGTCACGGCCACTGGTAACCACGCGCAACGCACTGCAAAATTGCTGGGCATCAAAATTCCCGCAATTCCCGTCGAGCACCAATTCATCGTGACAGACAAAGACCCTGCTTTGGTGCAGTGGCGCGCGGACGGCAACCCTGAACATCCTGTGATCCGCGACGCGGATGCCCAATCCTACGTCCGCGAAGAACGCGGCGGTTGGATTCTGGGGGTTTATGAAAAGAATGCTCCGGCGCGGTTTGAATACGGTGTGCCGGACAGCTTCCGCGCTGATTTGTTCCCGCTCGAACTGGAACGTATTGAAGAGCAATATATGGCGATGATCCACCGTATGCCATCTTGTGAGGAAAGCGGGTTGAAGGACGATTTCAACGGCCCGATTTGTTACACACCTGATGGCAATCCTTTGGTGGGGCCAGCGCCCGGACTGCGTAATATGTGGCTGGCAGAAGGTTTCAGCTTCGGGATTACCGCGGCCGGCGGCGTTGGTAACTATATGGCACAAATGATGGTTGAAGGCGAAGCCGAGATCGACATGGCAAGCCTTGATCCGAAACGCTACGGCTCTTGGATGACCACCGAATATGCGGCGCGTAAAAACGAAGAATGCTATGATCACGTTTATATTCTGCATCACCCGGACGAAGAACGCCCCGCTTGTGCCGCTTTGCGTACATCGCCTGCCTATGACCGCCAAAAAGCGGCAGGGGCACAGTTTGGGCGCGTGAACGGATGGGATCGCCCCAACTATTACGCGCCTGTTGGCTTTGACGATCATGCGGCACGGTCTTTTCGCCGTGGCGGTTGGTGGCAATATGCCCATGACGAGGCGAAAGCCATACGTGAAAGTGTTGGCCTGATCGACGCAACAGCCTTTACCAAACATGTGGTCAAAGGCGCAGGTGCAACACAATTCTTGGATTGGTTTACGTGCAACAAACTGCCCAAAATTGGCCGTATCAACCTGACTTATGCGCTGACAGATGCGGGGACAACGCGTACAGAATATACCATTGTGCGCAACGGCGAGGACAATTATTATCTTGTGTCCGCCGGTGCATGGACTGCTTATGACGCGGATTACCTGCGTAAAGCCGCGGATGACAAGATGGCCGAATTCGGACATATCGAAATTCAGGATGTGACCAACCAATGGGGCGTTTTCGCCATTGCCGGGCCGAAAACCCGCGATGTTCTGGGCAAAATCATTCGTGATGCAGAACCTGAAACAGCACTTTCCAATAAACGTTTCCCGTGGTTGTCTGCAAAATCTATCGAACTGGGTATGTGTCCTGTCAATGCCATTCGCGTGGCTTATACGGGCGAGCTGGGCTGGGAATTGCATCACCCCATTGAGATGCAAAACTATTTGTGGGATTTGTTAGTAGAAGCAGGGGCCGAGTTTGACATGAAGCTGGTCGGTGCCCGGGCACAAAACTGGTTGCGGCAGGAAAAATCCTACCGCGCGTTCGGCACAGAGCTGGGCCGCGATGCGACACCTGCCGAGGCGGACTTGCCGCGTTTTATTGACCTTTCAAAAGAATTCCACGGCAAAGCCGAGATGGAGGCCAAAGGTGTCCGCGCAAAATGCGTCACCTTGCTGATCGACGGGCCGGCGGATGCCGATCCATGGGGGCGCGAAGCTTTGTATGTTGACGGCACCAAAATAGGCCGCCTGACATCGGGGGGCTATTCGGTAGCATTCGGGAAATCCATCGGCATGGGCTATATGCCACCTGAACTGGCAGAGGTCGGGCAAAAGGTTAAAGTCAGGATGTTCCGTGAATTGTGGGATGCAGAAGTGGTAGAGGACAGCCCATACGATCCGACAAATGCGACTATTCGGGCGAATATATAGGTCAATCTTTTAAATCTGATTTGTTTCAAGCCGTACCTTATTGGGTGCGGCTTGTTGTATTTGTAACTTTACAAAATTTACAAGTTTACAAATCAAACTTTACACAACCCATACAAGGCTACACGAAAAACCCCTGTTTTTATTAGAAAAACATACTCTTTCCCAAATGGATTTGTAAAGAAAGTAACAGACAATGATCCCTGAGTCGTGACCGACTTTACAAAACTAAGGAATAGATGAGATGCCTTATGATACTCAAAACACAGAGTTGCAAAACCTGATTTCCGAGCATGGAAATGCCTGGGCCGCGATTAATCCTGATTATGTAGCGCGGATGCGTTTGCAAAATCAGTTTAAAACTGGACTGGATATTGCAAAATATACTGCAAAGATCATGCGCGAAGATATGGCCGCATATGATGCTGACAGTTCGCAATACACCCAGTCTTTGGGTTGCTGGCACGGGTTTATCGGCCAACAGAAAATGATTTCGATCAAGAAACATTTCGGTTCAACCAAAGGCAAATACCTGTATCTTTCCGGTTGGATGATCGCTGCAATGCGTTCTGAATTTGGCCCATTGCCGGATCAATCCATGCATGAAAAAACTTCTGTACCTGCCCTGATCGAAGAGCTGTACACATTCTTACGCCAAGCAGATGCACGTGAATTGGGCGGCTTGTTCCGCGATCTTGACGCGGCACCTGATGCGGCTGCAAGGGCTGAAGTGCAAGAGAAAATCGACAACTTTCAAACCCATGTTGTGCCGATTATCGCTGATATCGATGCTGGCTTTGGTAACGCAGAAGCCACTTATCTGCTGGCCAAGAAAATGATTGAAGCAGGTGCTTGTGCACTTCAGATCGAAAACCAGGTGTCTGATGAAAAACAATGCGGTCACCAAGATGGTAAAGTGACTGTGCCACACGAGGATTTCTTACAAAAAATCCGCGCTTGCCGTTATGCGTTTTTGGAAATGGGCGTCGAGGACGGTATCATCGTTACCCGTACTGACAGTCTGGGTGCCGGTCTGACCAAGCAAATCGCTGTAACTAAAGAACCGGGTGATTTGGGCGACCAATACAACAGCTTCCTGGATTGTGACGAGGTAACTGTTGACGATATGGCCAACGGCGATCTTGTGATCAAACAAGAAGGCAAGCTGATGCGCCCGAAACGTCTGGCTTCAAATCTGTTCCAATTCAAAGCCGGCACAGGTGTTGCACGGTGTGTTCTGGACAGCATTACAAGCTTGCAAAATGGCGCGGATTTACTTTGGATCGAAACCGAGAAACCGCATATCGGCCAAGTTGCTGAAATGGTTAATGAGATCCGTAAAGTTGTACCGAATGCGAAGCTGGTTTATAACAACTCTCCAAGCTTCAACTGGACACTGAACTTCCGCCAGCAAATCTTTGATGCATGGGACGAAGCGGGCAAAGATCTGTCCGGTTATGATCGCGAAAGTCTGATGTCTGCTCAGTATGACGATAGTGAGCTTGCAGCCGAGGCAGACACTAAAATCCGTACATTCCAAGCGGATGCAGCACGTGAAGCGGGTATCTTCCACCACCTGATCACCTTGCCGACATACCACACGGCAGCCTTGTCTACGGATAATCTTGCTAAGGAATACTTCGGTGATGCGGGTATGCTGGGCTATGTCGAGGGGGTTCAACGCAAAGAAATCCGCCAAGGTATTGCCTGTGCAAAGCACCAGAATATGTCGGGTTCCGATATGGGCGACGATCACAAAGAATACTTCGCCGGTGAAGCTGCTTTGAAAGCGGGCGGTAAAGACAATACTATGAACCAGTTCGACTAGACCGGTTCATCCTTCCTGAAAAGGCCTGCGGGAGAAACTCTGCGGGCCTTTTTATTTGCTTATTCTACTATTTAAATTGATCTAAACAGCTATCAGATATGGTGTTTACGCCTTGCCACCATATTTTTTCAAGGCCATCTTAAACACCGATGCATCGACATTGCCGCCTGTTGTTACGGCAATGACGGCATCTGCATTAATCGCGTCCCCGTGAAACAAAGCCGCTGCAAGAGCGGCGGCACCGCCCGGTTCAACAACGATTTTCAGGCGGTCAAAAGCCAGTGCCATTGCGTGTAGGCATTCGTCTTCTGTTACCACAATCCCGCCCCCGCACAGGCGTTTCAGGATGGGAAATGTCATTTCACCGGGGGAAGGTGTAATGATGGCGTCGCATAAAGAACCAGAGAGGCGGGTGTTGGTTTCGATTTTCCCTGATTTCAATGAGCGGGTAACATCGTCGAAATCTTTTGGCTCGCAAGGGTGTACGGTAAAGTCAGGGGCGGCTTTTTCCAATGCAAGTGCAATGCCGGATGTCAGTCCACCACCACCGCAGCAGACCAGAACATCGGCATCTGTGACATTGTCAGCGGCAGCTTGTTCAGCGATTTCCAACCCGATTGTACCTTGGCCTGCAATTACTTGTGCGTTGTCGAAAGGCTTAACCAGCATTAACCCGCGATCCACATTCACGCGGGCGGCAACCGTATCACGGTCTTCGGTTTCACGATCAAATAAGACAACTTCAGCGCCCAGTGCTTTGGTGTTTTCAATTTTCACTTTCGGGGCATCTTCGGGCATAATAATCACGGATGGGATGCCATGAAGGCTGGCGGCAAGTGCAATGCCCTGTGCATGGTTTCCCGAGGAAAATGCGATGACACCGCTTTTGCGCTCATCATCTGACAGGGCCGATATTGCCGACCACGCGCCGCGAAATTTAAACGATCCGGTGCGTTGTAAACATTCGGCTTTCACGAATAATGGACGCCCTGCGATGTCATCCAGAAAGGGTGATGACAATAGGGGGGTTTTCACTGCATGGCCTTCCAAGCGGTTTGCTGCGGCTTGGATCATTTCAAATGTACTCATCTAATTTCCTTTAGGAATTGGTCTAAAACATGCAGGCTTTCCGGCTCGTCCAGAAAGGGTATATGACTGCGGTCTTTGGCTTCGGTATAAATCATACGGGGGTTTCTGCGGCGCATTTCGTTTACGGTTTCGCGTGATAAAAGGGTTGAATTTTCTCCGCGCACAAGCGCCAAAGGCAAATCGGCATAGGCGTCAAAAAAACCCCATAAATCAACAGTATCTCCATGTGATTGCGCAAGAAGGGCATCGCGCAGTTTTGCATCATAGCGCAGGTGCAGACCATCCGGCTTTTCAATCCAGCGCGTGCGCACTTCCGACTGCCATCGTTCTGCGGGGATGTTGTGAAAACCAATGGACAAAAGGGGTAGCTTTTCTGCCGCCTCCGCGTATGTTTTGAACGCAGGCTGGAGGCCCACAAAATCCATGATGCTGTCGATCCCATCCGCTTCCAACACTGGGCCGATGTCGTTCAGCATCACACCCAATAAGCGATCGTGATGATTGGCAGCAAGCCCCATAGAGATGATGCCACCACGCGATGTCCCGATAATGGCTACTTGTGCCAAACCTAAATAATCAAGCAGTTCCAGAACATCCTGTGCTTCGCGCACAACGTTGTAATTGTTGAAATCGGGATCAAAGTCGGACTGTCCGCGCCCGCGTATATCAAGACGGATCAGACGCACACCTGTAGCATATGGTGCCATGTAATTGAAATCGGTGCTGTTGCGCGTCAAACCGGCCAAACACAAAACAGGCGTACCCTGACCTTCGTCACGATATGCCAAGGTCAGCCCGTCAGATGTTTTGAAGTGCTTCATCCCAGAGTTTTTGCGAGATCGGGAATGTTATGCAAGGTTTTCAACGTGGCTTTGGGCACCCATGGCAAGCGGTCTTGTGGCTCACCTGAACGGTTGACCCAAGCTGTTTGAAAACCGAATTTGCTTGCCCCTGCAGCATCCCATCCATTTGATGAAACAAACATGACTTCACCCGGTTTGCAGCTGAAACGATCACATACCATTTGGTAGACACTTGGATCGGGCTTGAAAATACCCACATCTTCGACGCTAAGAACATCATCTAAAACTGTGGTTAGCCCTGCGGATTTCACGGCACCATTCAGCATGTCGGGTGATCCATTTGACAAAATTGCGGTGTTCAATCCTGCGGATTTTAGGTCGGTCAGCATTTGCGGCACTTCTTCGTAGGCTTCCAGTTCCCAGTAAAGTGCCAGCAGACGTTCGCGTAGCTCTGCGTCTTCAGACAGGTCGCTCGCTTCCAGCGCGTAATCCAGTCCGTTTTGGGTGACGGTCCAAAAATCCGTATGCGCATCCATAATGGCGCGCAGCCATGTGTATTGAAGTTGTTTCAAGCGCCAGTCGTTTGCGACTTTTGTCCAAACTTTTGCAAAAGCCTCGCGGCCCGGCTCTGATGCGGCGCGTCTTGCGGCGGCGGCAACGTCAAACAGCGTACCGTAAGCATCAAATATGCAAGTTGTGATTGTCATGTGTAAGACTCCTTTTCTAAAGTCTTACACATGGTAATTCTGAATGGAATTGGAAAATCAGCTATTTTCGGTCTGTGCCATCCCAAGAACGTGATAACCACCATCAACACAGATAATTTCGCCTGTAGTGCATTCGCCATAATCAGAGGCAAGGTAGACCGCCGTACCGCCAATGGTTTCCAATGTTGCATTGGCACGCATCGGTGAGTTGGCTTCGGTTACGCGGAATGTCTTGCGTGCGCCGCCAATCGCGGCCCCTGCCAGTGTTTTCATTGGGCCGGGGCTGATTGCATTCACTCGAATACCGTCAGGGCCCAGATCATTTGCCAGATAGCGAACTGTGCTTTCAAGGGCAGCTTTTGCAATGCCCATGACGTTGTAAAACGGTGTGACACGGTTGGAGCCTTGATAGGTCAAGGTTAGTATTGTGCCGCCATCTTTCATCAAGGGATGTGCGCGGCGCGACACTTCGATCAGGGAATAGCAGGAAATATCCAGTGTATTTTTGAAATTATCACGGCTTGTGTTGACCACACGCCCCGCTAATTCGTTCTTGTCGGAAAAGGCAATGGCATGGATTAGAAAATCTATACCACCCCATTCTTTTTCCAATGAGGCAAACAGATTATCAAGTGAAGCATCATCTTGTACATCTGCCTCAATAACAATGTTTGAACCCAAGCTTTCAGCCAAGGGTTTCACGCGCTTTCCAAAGCCTTCACCTTGATAAGTGAATGCAAGTTCCGCACCTTGGGCGGCCAGTTCACGTGCGATGCCCCATGCGATAGATCTTTCATTAGCTACGCCCATGACAAGTCCGCGCTTACCGCGCATTAAATCACCCATGATACTTACTCATCGCGATTGTGCCGTTAGTGCCGCCAAAGCCGAAACTGTTTGAAATCACAGTATCCAGTCCCGCGTCCTTGACATATTCAACGGCAATTTCACCGGGGTTAATTGCCGGATCAAGGTTTTCGATATTTGCTGAAGGCGCAATGAAATCATTTTCCAACATCAGAAGGCTGTAAATCGCTTCATGTACGCCAGCGCCACCCAGACAGTGACCTGTCAGAGATTTTGTCGAGGTGATTGGTGGTGTGTTTCCTTCGCCAAAAACACGCCGGACAGCTTCGACTTCGGTGACATCTCCTGCTGGTGTGGATGTGCCATGTGCATTGATATAGTCGACCTTGCGATCTCCTAATGCATCAAGCACCAGTTTCATGGAACGTTCCGCCCCTTCACCGGAAGGTGCAACCATATCGTGACCGTCGGATGTGGCAGCGTAGCCGGTAACTTCGGCATAAATTTTTGCACCGCGCGCCAATGCGTGTTCCAGTTCTTCCAGAACCACAACTCCTGCACCACCCGAGATCACAAAGCCATCGCGGTTTGCGTCAAACGCACGAGAAGCTTTTTCAGGTGTGTCATTGTATTTGGAAGACATTGCACCCATCGCGTCAAACAGGCAGGACAATGTCCAGTCCAGTTCTTCTCCACCGCCTGCAAAGACGATATCTTGTTTGCCGAACTGTATTTGCTCAACTCCGTTACCGATGCAATGCAATGATGTGGTGCAGGCGGAAGTGATCGAATAGTTCACACCCTTGATCTTGAACGGCGTGGCGAGGCAAGCAGAGTTGGTGGATGACATGCCGCGCGTTACCATAAACGGCCCCATACGTTTGGGCGCACCTTTTTCAACCACGATTTTATGGGCCTGAAACAGGTTTACCGTTGAAGGGCCACCAGACCCCATAACCAAACCCGTACGCTCGTTTGACACATCATTTTCTTCCAGACCACTGTCGGCAATCGCCTGTTCCATGGCCAGATAGTTATAGGCCGCACCCCACCCCATGAACCGCATCTGACGTTTGTCGATATGCTCGGCCGGGTTGATCTTTGGCATGCCGTGGACTTGGCTGCGAAAGCCGTGTTCCTTGTAATCTTCGGCAAAGCTGATGCCCGATGTGCTGTTTTGCAATGATGCAAGAACTTCTTCTTTATTATTCCCGATTGAGGAAATAATCCCCAAACCCGTGATGACAACGCGGCGCATATGTGGCCTCCTTCGTAAACTGGATTATTCGTTTCGTTTGATCAGCTGTCAGCTGCTGCCAACCCGACTTTCATATCTTTAACGGCATATATTTGTTCACCATCCGCGAATATTTTACCGTCTGCGACACCCATTTTCAATCGGCGATCAATAACGCGGGTGAAATCGACCTGATAAGTAATCATTTTGCGTTCTGGTGTAACCATCCCGGAGAATTTAACCTCGCCCACACCAACAGCAAACCCTTGCCCAAGCATACCGCGCCATCCAAGATTGAAACCTGTAAGCTGCCACAATCCATCCAAACCCAGACATCCGGGCATAACCGGATTGCCGGGAAAGTGGCACTCAAAGAACCAAAGATCTGGTTTTATGTCGAACTCTGCGATCACATGACCTTTGCCATGTTCGCCACCATCAGCTGAAATATCTGTAATACGGTCCATCATCAACATTGGTGGTAGGGGAAGTTGGGCGTTTCCTGGGCCAAATAATTCCCCACGGGCGCATGACAGTAACCCTTCTTTGTCAAAATTTGTTGGTCTGTCGGACATATGTGTGCCTGCCTTTTGTTAGTCATCTTTGCAGTTTAAGGTATCACGACTCCTGACGGACTAGCAATAGGTGGCAGCACATAAGCTAAATGGATGGAAAGGTGTTTTGGTTGTACTTTTAATAATTTACAGCCATAATAAGTCGCAAAGCGTGGATACTGAGGTTTATATGCATATCGAACCACAAATACGCGGCCAGAAGTGGCTGGAAAGTAAAAAAGTACGCCCAACAAAACAAAGGTTGGCGCTTGCCGCATTGCTCGTTGGTGACGGGCAAGATCGACATGTAACTGCAGAAAGCCTGTTCGAAGCTGTATCAAAGACAAAAGAGCCAGTTTCGTTAGCAACAGTTTACAATACATTGCGATTATTTTGCGAAGCAGAGTTATTGAATGAGATAACAGTAGAAGGCAATAAATCGTATTTTGATACACGTACGGATCAACATCCGCATTTTTATTGGGAAGATGTCAGAGTGCTAACCGATGCGCCTACGGAAACGTTAAAGTTTGAAAGCCTTCCGATACCTCCGTCAGGTACTGAAATTGCACGTGTTGATGTGGTTTTACGATTACGTAAAATTAAATAATACTCTTCAATTCAAAACCACTGGCCGGGCTCCATAAAGCCATGATCCATAAGTTGCTGAGAGTTCCAACGGAATTTAACGGATTTTGACCAGATGAAATTATCAATCTCGAATGTGGATCCCGGATTCGTTTTCAGGCTTTTAGCGGTTCTGAATGAACAAATTGAAATGGTTGTATTATGATGCCATGGACAAGAATATGTATTGTATTCCGGGTCGTTGAAATAACCGTTTTGCGATAGTTCCAAGCCTGGCTGTGGTTTAAACAGGGCAATACGGTTCAACCTGCGCCTTTGATAAGGCAAATGCTCTTCAAATCGCCACTTTAATCCACCATAGACATCTAATTGACGATCTTGGGGTTCGCCGGCGATATAGCGTTGTAACGCATAGTAACCCGCGCCATCAAAGTGGGCATCCTCAAGTGAGAAACCATCTTTTGCTTTGCCTAAATCATCAGGGTAAAGATCTATTATATAAGTAAAAACCGAGTTTCTTTTTTCTTCGGTTGCAAATTCAGTCAAATCGGCAATCGAACGGTTTTCACAAAATGGGAAGTGAAGGTATTCAGCATTGAAACAATAATAAATCCAGCGATCGGGAAATAACCCGATTAAATGATTTATAAATGGCGATACATCTGAAAAAAACGTGTCTTCAATATCAATTGCAGTGCACAGATCGGCACAACTTTCGGGAAGTTTCAAATCTTCTCTTTTGAGTACGAACAGATTCTTAAACCCCAACCTGGCATGGTGCCGTATACAAGAGCTTAGGCCTGTTAAGTCCTCTGCAAAAATAAAACCGACGGGGCCTTTGGAAAGTATTTCACTTGGTATGTTGAATAATGATTTTGCCATCTATAAGCTGCCAGTATATTTATACACTTTGCTTTTACATGATCTATTAAGTTTTTGGTAATAAATACAGCGGTGATGCTAAGAAAAAAAATATCAAGAAAATTTTGAAAAGCTTGAAAATAGCTAAACAGATTATACATGCATGAAATAATAAGGGACGGGGAAAACAAATGTTGCCAATGGATCAGCAGATTTATAAGACTTTAGATGATATTAATCCACAGCCTGATGACGGGCAAAAAGAACAAGAATCAATATTGGTTTTGACAACACAGATTGTCTCTTCACATTTATCAAGATCGGAGCTGCCGACAAATGAGGTCACGCAGTTTATTGAAACCATTCACACAAAGCTTACAGAATTGTCGACACTAAATGGCGCACATACAAAGTTGGTTCCTGCGCTTCCAGTCGAGCAATCCATAACGCCGGATTTTATTTTCTGTCTAGAGGATGGTAAAAAGTTCCGGATGCTTAAAAAGCATTTGCGTGCATGCTATGACATGTCACCCGAGGAATATCGTTTGAAATGGGGGTTAAAAGCCGATTATCCGATGGTGGCCCCGAATTATGCTTTAAAAAGACAGGAATTAGCAAAACAAAGCGGTCTGGGTAAAATGCGCAAGTAAGATGTCGTTGCAGATTGGGTGTTTGCGGTGTAAAGGCCACAAATCCAGCACCCACGCCCAGGTAACCTTGTTATGACGACAGAAAAAAAGCTTTTTATCAAAACCTACGGTTGTCAGATGAATGTCTACGACAGTGAGCGGATATCTGATGCTTTAGCACCTGCAGGTTATTCTGTAACGACCGACGAAGGCAAAGCAGATCTTGTTCTATTGAACACTTGCCATATTCGCGAAAAAGCCGCCGAGAAGATATACTCTGAACTTGGGCGCATGAAACAGCTGAAGATTAAAAAGCCCGAAATGAAATTCGGTGTGGCAGGCTGTGTTGCACAGGCTGAAGGTCAGGAAATTATACGCCGACAACCAATGGTGGATTTTGTAGTTGGGTCACAGGCCTATCATCGCTTGCCCGAAATGGTAAAAACAGTGGATGGTGGCGGCAAGCCTGTAGAAATTGATTTCCCGGAAGAAGATAAGTTCGACCATATTGTGCGTTCCACGGCGCGCCGTAAGTTACCCAGTGCGTTTCTCACGGTGCAAGAAGGGTGCGATAAGTTTTGTGCCTTTTGTGTGGTTCCATATACCCGTGGCGCCGAAGTTTCGCGTCCCGCACAGAAAATTATTGATGAAGCTATGCAGCTTGTTGATCAAGGCGTGGTTGAGATCAATTTATTGGGCCAGAATGTGAACGCATATCATGGACAGGGCGCTGGTGGAGAGTGGTCGCTGGCGCGTCTTATTCGTGAGTTGGCAAAAATTGATGCGTTAAAGCGTATTCGATTCACCACTTCACATCCCAATGACATGGATGATGATTTGATAGCGGCATTTGGCGACACTGAAAAACTGATGCCATATTTGCACCTGCCGGTGCAGGCAGGATCAGATAAAATCTTAAAAGCGATGAACCGTCACCATACTGTGGATGACTATTTCAAGATTATTGAACGGATGCGTGCCGTGCGCAGTGATATCGCTTTATCAGGCGATTTTATTGTCGGGTTTCCCGGAGAAACCGAGGCTGATTTTCAGCAAACTTTAGCTTTGTGTGAAGCAGTGAAATACGGCCAAGCCTATTCATTTAAATATTCCACCCGCCCGGGGACACCTGCGGCCGACCGAGATCAAGTGGACGAGACTGAAAAGACGGATAGATTACGCCGGCTGCAGCTGTTGTTAACCAAGCATCAAATGGAATTCCAGCTGTCTATGGTTGGGAAAACTCTACCTGTATTACTGGAAAAACCCGCGCGCGATCAAGGGCAATTTGTCGGGAAATCAGAATATTTGCATGCTGTTCATATGGATGCTCGTCCGGAACAGATTGGGACAATAGTACAGGCCAAGGTAACGCGGACGGAACGAAACTCTTTGGGTGCAGAAATCGTTAATAATTAACAGCTATTTAGCTTACTTGTGCTTTTGTCGTCCTGAAATGGAATCCCACTAGATTAATGCTGAATGTCTATAAATAGTATATTCAAGATTTTCTTTAACTATTGGTAGTTATTTGATACACTTCACCTATATAAAATGGGTGTGTGAAGAATTTGTGCGTTCACAGGCTAAAAAAGTAAAGTGTATCGGGGGATCAAAGGTGAAAAAAAAGCTTTTGAATTATATCGGAGGGACGTTTGCCGGGATTATTATCGCGTCAAGCAGCCTCGCAGGCAATGATAACAGCGTTGTAGAACAAACAGATTTAAAAGAGCGGTATGTTCCGGCTATTTGGGTTGACCCGGATGGGTGTGAGCATTGGGCTATGGATGATGGTGTCGAAGGGTATATGACACCGCATGTTACACGCGACGGTATTCCTGTCTGCCATCGCGGAAATCCCTGTGCAGTTATTAATTCTGATCAGTTATTTGCAGTTGACCAGTGGCGCCTTAATGCATCCAACCGCGGGCGGTTGAAAAAGTTTTTCCAAACTGCAGGGGCGACCACGTATATTATTGATGGTCATACGGATAGTGATGCAAGTGACGCATATAATATGCGCCTATCAAAGCGACGTGCGCAGTCTGTAGCAAAAGTTGCCCAAGGCACAGGCGCTACAGCACAGGCACGTTGGTATGGTGAACGTGTTCCTTTGGCATCGAATAGAACGCGCGCGGGAAAAGCAAAAAACCGTCGCGTTGAAATTACATGTATCCGCTAGGCAGGAAGGAAATATAATGCTGCTTTTAAAAACGGTTCCGTTTGTATTTTTGGCTATAGCGCTTGCCGGATGCGATTCCCCCAAAAAGAACAAAACTGTTGATAATGGGTTTGATAGCAAACACTTAAGCGAGTTAAAGGCCGGGATATGGGTCGACCCACGTGGGTGTGATCACTGGATTATTGATGATGGTGTAGAAGGGTATCTGTCCGCACGACTAGATAAATACGGTAAACCTGTATGCTCTGGAATAGCACCTCCAAATACGACTATCGGTAAGTATAAAAGCGGTAGTCCTTTTGGCGACCCTACCAAACCTATCTAATATTAAGATCTGATGACACGATAGAGTGAATGGAAATCGTGTGCAGATAATAAAGACGTGTTTATTGCAGTTTTAACAGATAAATGACTTGCGAAACTTTGCTTATCTTGCGACTATTTTAATAACCTAACTGCACGGAGGCAACTTTGGCGGACATCGCCCCATCAATACCACACAGCAAAGCGACAAGCCCTGAAACTCTGCTGAATTTCTCTGATAATAGACATCTAATTGATTTATGCGGCGCATTAGACCGCAACTTATCACACATTGAAACAGCATTGAGCGTCCAACTGGTGCGACGCGGAAATGAAATCGTTGTAATGGGAGGTGAAGACGCTCAAAATGAAGCGGCAGTTATACTTAAATCTCTTTATCAACGCGTCGAGCAAGGTAAGCCAGTAGAGCCAGCCGATATTGACGCAGCCATTAGATTCGGCGGCAAACAGCAAGAAGAATCGCGTCAATCAATTGGCCAGATAGAAATGTTTAAAGGTGGCCACCTAGAGATAAGAACGCGTAAAAAAACTGTCGAGCCGCGCACGGTTACACAAAAATCCTATGTCGAAGATTTGTTCGGCAAAGAGCTTGTATTTGGCCTTGGCCCCGCAGGAACCGGTAAGACATATCTTGCTGTAGCTGCTGCATCCTCTATGTTTATCAATGGCTTGGTAGATAAAATCATCCTTGCCCGTCCTGCTGTTGAAGCTGGTGAACGGTTGGGTTTCTTGCCCGGTGATATGAAGGAAAAAGTCGATCCGTATATGTTGCCGCTTTATGATGCATTGAATGATTTTTTCCCGACAAAACAGGTGGAAAAGTTGATCGAAGACCGGCGCATCGAAATTGCACCGCTGGCGTTTATGCGCGGGCGCACATTAAGCAATGCATATGTGGTTTTGGACGAGGCACAGAATGCAACGACTATGCAGATGAAGATGTTCTTGACCCGCATGGGCGATGGGTCACGTATGGCTATCACAGGCGATATGAGCCAAATAGATTTGCCGCGTAATGTGCCTTCTGGTCTGGTAGAGGCCGAAAGAATTTTGCGTGATGTCAAAGAAATAGGTTTTACATATTTCAAAACCGAAGATGTTGTCCGCCACCCGATGGTGGCTAAAATTATAACGGCATATGATAAATACGCCAAAACCAATGGATAATGTTGTTGATGTCGTCATAGATGACGATCATTGGAACATGTTCGATATGGAAGAGATGGCAAGCAGAGCATTAGATGCTGTTGCGACTAAGTTGGATCTTGTGAACGGCCCATATGAGTTAAGTATATTGGCTTGTGATGATGCCCGCATAGCAAATCTGAACACAGAGTTTCGCGGCAAATATACGCCGACCAATGTCCTGTCTTGGCCTGCGCATGAACTGCAGCCTGCTGTTGCAGGTGGCAAGCCGGATGCATTGCCACTAGCTGATTTTGGCGACCCGTTTGTAAATATTGGCGATATCGCCATTTCCTTTCAAACCTGTCAGAAAGAAGCAGAAGCGGCTGGTATTGAAACCAAGCATCATATTACCCATTTGTTAGTACATGGAATATTACATCTTTTAGGGTATGACCATGAAACTGATGCTGATGCAGAAATGATGGAAACTTTGGAAATCGACCTGTTGGACACTATGGGTATTGGAAATCCCTATAAAAATGTGTAGTTTGATCGTGACAATTGGAAAGAGGCTATGAACGATACAATCGACGAGTCTTCTAGTGCGGCGCATCGCGCGCAGCCAGAGGACGAAAAAGAACCGGAAGGTTTTTTTAAACGCTTATTTGCAGGTAAAGATGATGCAGATAGGACAGCCTCCCCTGACACAGATAAGATATTGCACGCAAGCAGCCTGAAAATCCTAAGCGATATTCGGGTTGATGACGTTGCTATTCCACGGGCCGATATAATTGCCGTGCCTATTGATATGAAACTGGAAGAGTTGCTGAAGGTGTTCAAGGAAAGCGGTCATTCCAGATTGCCTGTTTACAATGATGCCTTGGATACACCAGAAGGATTGCTGCACCTGAAAGATCTGGCTCTTCGGTATGGCTTTAATGGTAAAGTAACACGATTTTCCATAAAGCGTATGCTGCGTCCTTTACTATATGTGCCACCTTCAATGACAATTGATGTGTTGCTTCAGAAAATGCAGTCAGACCGTATTCATATGGCTCTGGTCATCGACGAGTATGGTGGTGTTGACGGATTGGTGACAATTGAAGACCTGATAGAACAAATCGTTGGCGAAATCGAAGATGAGCATGACACCGAAGAGGAAAATCTTTGGATTGAAGAAAAGCCGGGTGTTTATCTTTGTCAGGCCCGCACACCTTTGGATGATATGGAAAAGGTTCTGAATGCAGATTTGGCCAGTGATACGGACGACGAGGATATTGATACGCTAGGTGGGCTTATCACAATGATGATTGGCCGTGTGCCGGTTCGCGGCGAAGTTATAAAACACCCGGATGGGTTCGAGTTCGAGATCGTTGATGCGGATCCGCGCCGTATCAAAAATATACGCGTCTGCAGGTCTCAAAAACGGTGATTATCACGCAACTGGAAAAGCTGATTAGCTGGTTGGGGCACGGACAAAAACGTATGTGGTTTTTGGCCGTATTGCTGGGCTTTGTCTTGGCATTGGGGCAGGCCCCGGTATCATTTCCAATAGGTGTATTTATATCGGTTCCAATTTTGGGGTACTGCGCTTTTCGTGTGCAAACATGGAAACAGGCGTTTGCAATAGGTTGGTGGGCTGGTTTTGGATATTTTGGTTTAAGTATGGTTTGGCTGATAGAGCCGTTTATGGTTGAGCCTGAAAAATTTGCTGTTTTGGCACCGTTTGCGTTTTTTGGCATGTCTGGTGGTCTGGCCCTGTTTTGGGGAGGCGCATTCGCTATCTCCAGAAAATTCGCGACAGGATTAGGACGCTATATCATCGGGCTGGCAGTTGTCTGGACTTTGTCAGAGTATCTGCGTTCTGTTTCGTTCACAGGCTTTCCGTGGGGTTTGCCGGGATATACCTGGGTTAAAACACCAATAGCACAATGGGCATCTGTTGTCGGGCCATTCGGCCTGACGTTCATAACGATCTTTGGCGGGCTTTTACTGCTCAGCTTCCCCAACCGGCGTTATATGGCACCTGTGACGACGGTTATATTTTTTGGTGTACTATTGGCAGGCGGTGCATGGCGCACACCTGATCAGGATATAAAACAAGAGACAAATCTACGTGTTCGTCTTGTCCAACCGAATGCACCACAGCATCAAAAGTGGGATCCGGAATGGATGGGGGTCTTTTTCAGGCGCGCCTTAGAGCTTACGTCAGAACCGGCAAAACAACCGGTGGATCTTGTTATCTGGCCTGAAACATCGGTGCCTTTCGCATTGCAGGACAATGCGGGTGATTTGGAAATACTATCGGATGCGGCAGGGCCAAATGCACATATTATTGCAGGCATCAGGCGGTTCGACGGGAATCAATTATACAACTCACTGGTGCATCTGGATCAAAAGGGCGGGTTGGTCTCGGTTTACGACAAATCCCACTTGGTGCCATTTGGTGAGTATGTCCCGTTTTCCGAGTATCTTTCAGGTTTGGGATTACGCGGGATGGCGGCAAATTTGCAAGGATTTTCATCTGGCGCGGGGCCAGAGGTGATCACGGCCACCGATCTGCCTTCATATCTGGCGATGATTTGCTACGAGGCCATTTTCCCATACTTTACCCAAACAGGCAGTAATCGACCCGAGTTTCTGCTACACATCACCAATGACGCGTGGTTTGGCGACACTATCGGCCCGTTTCAACATCTTGCACAGGTACAATTCCGCGCTATTGAACAAGGTCTTCCTGCGGCGCGGGCAGCTAATACAGGTATCTCTGCTGTTATTGATCCATATGGGCGTATTGTCAGCCGTTTAAAGTTGAATGCTGCCGGATCGTTGGATGCGGACGTTCCTGTGCCACTTGCGCCAACTCCATATGCGCAACTTGGTGATTTGCCATTCATAGTAATGATGATTTTCTTAGCTCTGGTCGCTAAATATGTAACATTTCGGTCAGATAAGCCATATTCGGGTTAATTATATGATTGACCCAGAGCCATAGGGTCACTACTTCATCTATAACCATCGCTACAACGGCTTCCTGACGTGGCGATTTAATCATACTGGAGCGTATAAATGTCCCGTCAAAATTACATGTTTACTTCGGAATCCGTTTCCGAAGGCCATCCCGATAAAATCTGTGACCGTGTGTCCGATGCAATATTGGACGCATTCCTTGCAGAAGAAGAACTGGCACGCGTTGCTTGTGAAACCTTTGCCACAACTGACCGCGTGATTGTTGGCGGTGAAGTTGGTCTGTCATCCCCCGAAAAACTGAAAGATATGATGGGGCGCGTTGAAAGCATCGTGCGCAATTGTGTGAAAGATGTGGGTTATGAACAAGAAGGGTTCCATTGGAAAAACTTGCAAGTTCAGAATTACCTGCACGCGCAATCTGCACATATCGCACAAGGCGTAGACAACGCAGGTGCAGGTGATCAGGGCATTATGTTTGGCTATGCGGTGAATGAAACCATTGATCTGATGCCGGCACCCATTCAATATTCCCACGCGATTTTGCGCACTCTTGCAGAAGCACGTAAATCGGGTGATGCGGCTGTGCTTGGCCCAGACAGTAAATCGCAACTTTCCGTCAACTATGTAGACGGAAAACCTGTTGGCGTGTCCTCTATCGTTTTATCAACGCAACACCTTGATGCATCGATGACATCGAATGATGTGCGTGCAGTTGTTGAGCCTTACATCCGCAAAGCCCTGCCCGATGGCTGGATTTCGACAGATACCGAATGGCATGTGAACCCAACGGGCGCGTTTGTGATCGGTGGCCCTGACGGTGACGCAGGTCTGACAGGCCGTAAAATTATTGTAGATACATACGGCGGTGCAGCCCCCCACGGTGGCGGTGCATTTTCCGGCAAAGACCCAACCAAGGTTGATCGCTCTGCTGCTTATGCGGCGCGGTATCTGGCTAAAAATGTTGTGGCATCCGGCATGGCTGAACGCTGCACAATTCAGTTGTCTTATGCAATTGGTGTGGCAAGACCATTGTCGATTTATTGCGACACACATGGCACCGGCCAAGTGCATGAAACCGAGATCGAAAAAGCAGTGGCAGAGATTATGGATCTGACGCCAACAGGCATCAAAGACCACTTGCAATTGACACGTCCGATCTATGAACGCACCGCAGCTTACGGCCACTTTGGCCGCAAACCTACGAATGACGGTGGTTTTTCATGGGAAAAAACCGATCTGGTCGAGGCCTTAAAAGCGGCAGTTTGATCGCCCCTTGAAAGCAGACTTGCGAAAAGTTAATGAGGCTCCAAATTATTGGGGCCTCTTTTTTGGAATAACGATATGACAGATAAATCACCATCAGGTGCCCCGTGGCGTAACTTTTATGGCCGTCTGAAAGGCAAGCACATGAAGGATACGCAAAAGGGATATGTCGCTGAGGATTTGGCGGCACTTTCCTTGCCGAATGTATCCTGGGAGGAAAACCCCGATCGTGTTGAACTTGATATGAAAACCCAGTTTGGCGATCATCCCGTGTGGCTGGAAGTGGGCTTTGGCGGTGGTGAGCACATGGTGCATCAGGCCATTCAAAACCCCGATGTGCAATTCCTTGGCTGCGAGCCCTATATCAATGGTGTTGGTATGTTACTGGGTAAAATTCGCAAGGAAGGTGTTGAAAATATTACCCTTCACGCAGGCGATGCCCGCGATGTGATGGACATTCTGCCTGACGGATCAATAGATCGGGCTTTCCTCTTGTACCCTGATCCATGGCCGAAGAAACGTCATCACAGACGGCGGTTTGTGACCTCTGAACACCTTGATCCACTGGCGCGGTGCCTGAAGGCGGGCGCTATATTCCGTGTTGCTACGGATATTGAAGATTATGTGCGCCAAACCATAGAACAGATGACGCTACGCGATGATTTCGTGTGGCTTGCGGAAACTGCCGGCGACTGGCGCGTGGCGTGGCCTGATTGGCATTCGACGCGCTACGAGCAAAAGGCCCTGCGCGAAGGTCGCACGCCGCATTATATGACATTCCGCAAGCTTTGATCGCATCAACAATAGACCGTATCTGCGTAATCCGCTATAGCAAGGCAAACAAGATTAGGAAGACCCATGTCAGCCCACGGCACCCCCATCCCGATGACATCCCGCAAAGGCGGCCCGCTTAAGGGTACGGCTGAAATTCCGGGTGATAAATCCGTGTCGCACCGCTCTTTGATATTAGGTGCACTGGCGGTTGGTGAGACTAGGATCAGTGGCCTGTTGGAAGGTAACGATATTCTGGACACGGCCAAAGCCATGACTGCCCTTGGCGCAGATGTGGAACGTGTGGGTAATGGTGAATGGCGTGTGAACGGTGTTGGTGTAGGCGGTTTTGCCGAGCCAGAGGATGTGATTGATTGCGGTAACGCAGGCACCGGTGTTCGCCTGATAATGGGCGCGGTTTCAACCAGCCCGATCACAGTGACCTTTACGGGCGATGCATCCTTGCGATCACGCCCGATGGGCCGGATCACTGACCCCTTGGCACTGTTCGGGGCCAGGGCGGTTGGGCGTGCAAACGGGTTGTTGCCGCTGACACTTGTCGGCGCACGCGACCCTATGCCGGTTCGCTATACATCGCCCCATGCCTCGGCCCAGATAAAGTCGGCGGTATTGCTGGCGGGATTGAATGCACCGGGCAAAACCGTTTTGATTGAAAAAGAAAAAACCCGCGATCATACCGAACGGATGCTGCGCGGGTTTGGTGCGGAAATTGTGACCGTTGAAACGGATGAAGGGTTTGAGATCACCCTGACCGGCCAACCGGAATTGCAACCGCAAACCATTGCGGTGCCGCGCGATCCAAGTTCAGCGGCTTTTCCGGTTTGTGCAGCTTTAATCGTGGAAGGTTCAAACATTTTGCTGCCCAACATCGGCCTGAACCCGACACGCGCGGGATTGATTACAACGTTGCTGGAAATGGGTGCGGATATCACACTCGAAAACAGCCGTGAAGAGGGCGGTGAGCCTGTTGCGGATTTACGGGTTAAGGCCAGTAAGTTAACCGGCATTGAAGTGCCACCTGAACGCGCCCCTTCGATGATCGATGAATACCCGATCCTGTCGGCTGTTGCGGCTTTTGCCAGCGGCAAAACTGTGATGCGCGGGATTAAGGAATTACGGGTCAAAGAGTGTGATCGCATTGATGCGATGGCACGTGGACTGGAAGCCATGGGCGTGACGATTGAAGAGGGCGACGATTATCTGATCGTGCACGGACAAGATGGTGAAGTCAAAGGCGGTGGTACAGCCGCGACATTCTTTGATCATCGCATCGGCATGTCATTTCTGTGCATGGGGTTGGCAACGCAACACCCTGTCAGTATCGATGATGGGGCGGCAATTGCGACCAGTTTCCCAATTTTTGAATGCCTTATGAAAGACTTAGGTGCAAGCATCGCGCGGAGTAACAAGTGAGCTTTACCGTTGCAATAGACGGCCCCGCGGCCTCTGGCAAAGGCACGATTTCGCGTGCTATTGCCCAGCATTTTGGCTTTGCGCATCTTGATACGGGGCTTTTATATCGTGCTGTAGGCAAAAAAGCATTGGCGCTCGGGGACGGCCCTGAAATTGCTGTGCAGATAGCGCGGGAATTGACAGCAGAGGACTTGAACAGCGATGATTTGCGCACAGCCGAGGTCGCGGTGGCTGCAAGTAAGGTTGCAAGCATTCCAGAGGTCAGGTCAGCACTTGTTGACTTTCAAAAAACTTTTGCAAAACAACAGGGCGGTGCAATTTTGGACGGGCGTGATATTGGCACGGTTATTTGTCCAAATGCAGAGGTGAAGCTGTTTGTAATAGCCAATGCAAAAGTACGTGCGCGCAGGCGTTACAAAGAGCTATCCGAAAAGGGTGAAAAAATCACAGAATTACAGGTTTTAAATGATATTCAAGCCCGTGATGCCCGTGATGCCGGCCGTGATACGGCCCCCATGGTTGCTGCACCTGATGCGTTGGTTCTTGATACATCTGAAATGTCTATCGCACAGGCAATAGCGGCTGCATTGGCGGCTATTGAAGGTAAACTCTCTTTGACCGCCAACGGCTTGGATTAAACCGTTGGGGTTTTGCGATGGTATTTCAAATTATGTATAAAGACTGCCGGTTTTAGTCGCTAAAAAATCTTCCAGCCGAACGTCTTCTTGCTTTAAGAAACCGCTGTTTGGTAATTTTCCGTCACGTACCATTTCTATGATAGCCACAACTGACCCTGCAGTGGTCCACGCGATTGCGGTTTGTTTTTTACCTGCAATTTCTATCGGGCGATAGCCACGCACGAATTCCTTGCGTTGCAAACGACCGTCGATTTCGCCCTCTGCGGCAACATGAATATAAACGATATCATCTTCGACCGGTGGCTTGGCATTGACCAGAATTTCCCCGGCTTGCGCCCGGTTCTCACGCATTAACAGCTCATGAAAAAAGAAATTCATCAATTTCATATGACCCGGATAACGCATTGTTTTATAGTCGATGTTATCAACTTCCCCCAAATAAGTTTCGCACATGGTGCCCAGACCGCCAGACGTGGTAAAGGCTTCCAGCTGCATCCCGTCGATATATAGCGTTTCGTGCCATTCCATCGCGGATACCCATTTACGCACACCCTCTTCGATGACTTCGCAATCATTCAGATACTCGTTCACCACACCTTCGGGTGACCAGTTGAAAGCATATCCCAACAGGCCCGTGGGGTGTTGCGGCAATGCCCCGACGCGCATTCTGATCGAACGGCATTTATCAAACATTGCGATATGCGATGCGCCGACAATCCCGATAAAACCGGGTGCCAACCCGCATTGCGGCGCCATCAAACCCTTTGCGTTTGTGCTCATCTCGATGATTGCATTTGTGGTTGGTACATCTTCGGTTAAATCGAAATAGTGAATACCTGCATGATGTGCCGCTGACGCTACACCGATGTTCAGATGAAACGGAAGGCACGACAGGATGGCGTCAACCTTGCCAAACGCATCCGCAAGTGCTGCGGGTGATGTTAGGTCAATGTTATCAACCGTGAAAGGCAGTTTTTCATGCGGGGCGTGCATGTCATATCCGGTGACATTGAAACCTGCGTCGAATAAAAGTTTGGCTGCCAAAGTGCCGACTTTGCCAAGTCCAAGCACGGCAATATTTTTAAAAGTCATGATTTGGTTCGCTTCTTAGATGTCAAACTTGATGCCCTGCGCCAGTGGCAGGTCACGGGAATAGTTGATGGTATTGGTTTGGCGGCGCATATAACCGCGCCATGCGTCAGAGCCGGACTCGCGTCCGCCGCCGGTGTCTTTTTCACCACCGAACGCACCACCGATTTCAGCCCCAGAGGGCCCGATATTGACATTGGCAATCCCGCAATCAGAACCGGAGGCCGATAGGAAATACTCGGTTTCACGCACATCTGTCGAGAAGATACATGAAGACAGGCCTTGCGGTACTGCGTTCTGGATAGCAATCGCCTGATCCAGATCTGTGTATTTCAGTACATACAGGATCGGCGCGAATGTTTCATGTTTCACGATATCGGTTTGCCCCGGCATTTCAACAATAGCAGGTGTCACATAAGCCGCATCGGGGTAGGTGTCTTTGTGAATATGCACACCACCATGAACCGTGCCGCCATCAGCAGCGGCCTGTTGCAAAGCACTGTCCATTCCGCCCAATGCCTGCGCATCAATCAACGGGCCCACAAGGGTACCGTCTTTCAATGGGTTACCAATTTGCAATCCATCATATGCGGCTTTTAGGCGTGGTACTAATTGGTCGTAAATACTTTCGTGTACGATCAAGCGGCGCAATGTTGTGCAACGCTGCCCGGCTGTTCCCACGGCTGAAAATACCACTGCGCGCAGGGCCATTTCCAAGTCGGCCGACGGGGTTACAATCATCGCGTTATTGCCGCCAAGTTCCAGTATGCAACGGCCAAAACGCTCTGCCATTTTTGCGCCAACAGCATGGCCCATATGGGTGGAGCCGGTTGCAGATACAATCGCCACATCACGAGATGCGGTCAAAACCTCGCTGGTGTCGCGTTCACCGATTATTGTCTGGATCAGACCAACAGGTGCTTCGTCAAAATCTGCAGTTACGCGGTCGCATATTTTTTGTACGGCAAGACCGGTTAACGGTGTTTTTTCTGACGGTTTCCAAATTACGGGATCGCCGCAAACCAGTGCAAGGGCTGCATTCCAGCACCAAGGTGCTACAGGGAAGTTAAATGCGGTTATAATCCCGCAAACACCCATCGGGTGCCATGTTTCGCGCATGCTGTGGCCCGGGCGTTCCGATGCTATTGTCAGACCGAACAGTTGGCGTGACAGGCCAACGGCAAGATCGCAGATATCGATCATTTCTTGAACTTCACCCAAACCCTCTTGATAGATTTTACCGCATTCCAGTGTAACCAGACGGCCAAGGTTTTCTTTCTCGGCCCGCAATTCATCGCCTAATCGGCGAACAAGTTCACCACGACGCGGTGCGGGAACCGACTTCCAGGCAGAAAAAGCATTATTGCCCATGTCGATCATTTGCAAAACATCCTGCGCACTGTGTGTTTTCAAGCTGGCAATTTCGCTACCGTCTATGGGCGTGTGCACAACAAGCGTACCACCGGTTAATTCTGATGCGCTAAAGCCTGCGGCCTTTAAGATTTCTGTACTGTTCATGGCGAATATATTCCCTAATTCTTGTTGGCGCGAAACTAGCCGAATAAGCACTCTGTCGGCAATTGGCTATATTGTTTTTTTTAATTATGATAATAGATAAAATAACTATAAGAGTAGTTAAATTAACTAGGATCAATATCGCATGGACCTTACGGATAAAGACCAGCAGCTTATCGCGTTGCTGCAACAAAACGGACGGCTTTCAGTTTCTGAAATGGCGCGCAAATTATCTGCATCCCGAACAGCCGTTCAGATGCGATTGCAAAAGCTGGAGCGCAATGGCGTTATAAACGGCTACACGGTTAAACTGTCACCAGCTTATCTGGAAAAAAGAGTGCAGGCTCTGGTGATGATCAAATTATCATCAGGCAGTCGGGAAAAAATTGAGGCTGAGCTTTCAGCTATCAAACAACTGACATCGCTTTATTCGATCAGTGGTACATTTGATATGTCCGGTGTTATTTCTGCCCGTTCAATGGTGGAACTGGATGTGATAATTGATAAGATCGGTTGTTTGGCAGGGATCGATGAAACCATGTCATCGATCATTCTTTCAACAAAATTCGACAGATAAAAAAGATATTCAAATCAACGCATAAAACCCTTCAAACGCGCTTGCGCGGGTTGATGGAAATAATGTAATTCATAACAAAACGTAGACCCGATCAGATCCGACAAGCAAAATAGGAACACCAAATGAAACGTAGCGAAATTACAGGCCCGGATATTGTTGAAACTGTACGTGCGGCCCTTCAATTCATTTCATTCTATCATCAAAAGGATTACCTGACGCATCTGTCAGAAGCCTATGAGCGCGAAGAAAGCGCACCTGCACGTGCCGCAATGGGGCAAATACTTGAAAGTTCGCGACTAGCCGCGATCGGACAGCGCCCTATGTGCCAAGATACCGGAATGGTTACAGTGTTTGCGAAACTGGGCCAAGATGCACATATCCAATCTGAAAAGACATTGTCCGAGCTGATTAACGACGGTGTTCGGCTTGCATATCTGGACGCAAAAAATCCGCTTCGCGCCTCAATGGTTGATGATCCGCTGTTTGACAGGAAAAACACGAAAGATAACACCCCAGCCGTTACACATCTGGAATTGGTCGCAGGGCACACGCTTGAACTTATGATTGCGGCAAAAGGTGGCGGGTCGGAAAACAAAGCCCGTTTTACGGTGCTCAATCCATCTGCATCGGTAAGCGACTGGGTTATCGATACGATGAAGACGCTTGGTGCGGGTTGGTGCCCACCGGGTGTAATCGGTATTGGGGTTGGCGGTAGCGCCGAAAAAGCCATGCTATTGGCAAAACGCGCGGTTATGGAACCCATTGATATGTCTGATCTTCTGCGACGCGGCCCGAATACAAAAGCGGAAGAATTCAGAATTGACCTCTATAATCGTATCAACGCTTTAGGAATAGGTGCACAAGGTCTTGGTGGTTTGACAACCGTTGTGGATGTCAAGCTGGCAACCTATCCAACACATGCCGCGTCAAAGCCGGTTGCACTTATGCCGCAATGCGCTGCTAACAGGCACGCACATGTAACACTTGATGGCACTGGGCCTGTCTATATGACACCACCGAACCTGTCGGACTGGCCTGAAGTTGCGGATGAAAAATCAGCCGGTATTGCTCGCCGTGTGAACTTGGACACATTGACACGCGAAGCTATGGCTGATTGGAAAACAGGTGAAACGCTGCTTCTTAGCGGCAAGATGCTGACAGGAAGAGATGCAGCACACAAGCGTCTGGCCGATATGAAAGCCGCCGGTCAAGACCTTCCTATAAGCCTTAAGGGTCGTGTGATTTACTATGTTGGTCCTGTTGATCCCGTTGAGGGAGAGGCAGTAGGGCCCGCCGGTCCCACAACGTCCACGCGCATGGACGGCTTCACTGATATGATACTTAGCGAAGGGCTGCTTTCTATGGTTGGCAAAGCAGAGCGTGGCCAGGATACAATAGATAAAATTGCCGCCAAAAAGGCCACGTATCTTATTGCTGTCGGGGGTGCCGCTGTTTTGGTTTCCAAAGCCATACGAGACGCAAAAGTGGTGGCGTTCAAGGATTTAGGCATGGAAGCGATACATGAATTTACGGTTGTTGACATGCCGGTGACTGTTGCGGTCGACGCCAATGGCAACTCTATACATACATCCGGCCCAAAACGCTGGCGTCGAGAGCTGGCACCGCAACTTACGTAGTTTTAAGAAAGCAAAAGGCACCTGATTTTCCAGATGTCTTGGTTATTCATTTATAATTCATGAATATATTAGCCGCATTTAGGCGGCCGACATAGTTTACATCGCTCAAAAACTATAAGTTGCACCGAATATCGGGCCTGATTGTGAGAAAGAGAAATCGGTACCGTTTATCGTGTGATCAACTGATATATATCTGTAGCCTGCGCGTGCGACCCAGTTTTCGTTGATATTGTAGCCGAGTGTCAGAAGAGTTTGCCACGATTCACTGCCACTTCTGAACCCCCCATAATCAGCAAAGACAGTTCCGGACAATTTTTCCGTCAAAGCAAAGCGCGCCCGTATACCTATCACAGGGTCAACCCAATCCTCATCAACGCTACTTGTTCTACCAGGTAAAACGCCAGGTAATAAAGTGATATCAGTTGCGGTGTTGAACCAGCGGATACCCGCGGCAAGGTCCAAGGTTACCTTTGGATTTTGATACGCGCGATAAGTCGCATAGCCATTGAAAATCTGTGTCTTGAGTGACGTATTTACGCCAGAGAATGCTGGTCCGGTTGTTGAATTTCCGAAAGACAGATCCGTTAGCATATAATCTGCAATTAGCCCCCAGCGCCCGTTGTTGGCTTCAAAAGCTCCCATGAAAGCAAAGTCAAGATTGTCCAGCGCATCACTAAAACTTAAGGTTGTCTCAACTGGGCCTATAGCCGTGGTTGATTCAGGCGTATAAAGATAAATGGTCGCTGCATATTTCCAATCACCGGCATAGGCCGTGCAAGGTAAGGCCATTACAGTCAAAGTAGCCAATTTTAATATTTGTTTTCTTAAATTCATCATTATGTAGCCGATCAAATCAATGCACAATTAAATGCTGTTTTATCTATAGTGGTAATTGCCAGAATTCCCAACTTAAGTCTTTGATTTAAATCAAAGGCAATTATATCTATAGTGGTAATTCCCATAGTTATAAAACCTAAGTCTTTGTTTTAAATGGTGCCCGAGGGTGGCACGTTCTTGATGTACCATGGCAACCCACGATATATTACACCTTACGTTATAGCATTGATAATAATAGAATATTTTAATTAGTGGTGCACCACAGTAACCCGTGGTATACAACATATTGTGGGTGGGTAGAAAGGTGGTTACATGACAAGGGCACTTAACAAACTTACCGCTTCATTTGTTAAACCAGCGCAACCCGGCAAGTACTCAGACGGTGGCGGCCTTTGGTTGCAGAAAAGACCCGACGGTGGTGGCCAATGGTTCCTTCGTTTCACAATACATGGCAGACGTCGCGAGATGGGCCTAGGTTCTATTTCTGAAGTTTCTCTAAAGGAAGCCCGCCAATCAGCAGAATATTGTCGGAAGCTTGTCAGACAGGGCATCGACCCGATCAAAGAACGTAATAAACAGAAACGTGAAGCGATCCGTGGCCTGCATTGCCTCAAAGATGTGGCGTTAGATGCCTTTGAAAGCCGCAAGGCCGAACTGAAGGATAATGGTAAGGCAGGCCGATGGTTCAGCCCACTGGAATTGCATGTCTTACCCAAATTGGGAAATGTGCCCGTTGCAGAAATCAATCAGATTGACATCAGGGATACACTTGCACCGATTTGGCATAACAAAGCTGATACCGCGCGTAAAGCCATGAACCGGTTGGGCATATGCTTGACGCATGCGGCCGCACTTGGACTGGACGTGGATTTGCAAGCAACTGATAAGGCCAAAGCACTTTTAGGAAGACAACGCCATAACCCGCAACATATCCCAGCCCTTCCCTGGCAAGAGGTTCCAAGCTTTTATGCAAGCTTAATTGAAGGTACCACGACCGAACTTGCCTTGAGACTATTGATACTTACTGCAGTTAGATCCAAGCCGATCCGATTTTTGTGCCTGAACCAAATCGATGAAGATATATGGACGGTTCCCGCAGAGTTTATGAAAGGACGTAAAGATGCCACTAATGATTTTCGTGTTCCTTTATCATCCGAAGCACTGAAAGTGATCGAACAGGCAAAACCTTTCGCACGCCAAGGATATTTGTTTCCCAGTGTTCGAAAGGGCGTAATCTCTGACGCCACAATGTCGCGTTATATGGAACGCCGCCAGATGGTGCCACGCCCACATGGTTTTAGGTCAAGCTTCAGGGATTGGGTGGCCGAGACTACTAACACCCCATTTGAGGTTGCAGAAACTTGCCTTGGACATTCGGCTGGGAACCGTGTTGAGCGGGCCTACCGGCGCACAGATTTTCTGGAACAACGGCGGATGTTGATAGAATACTGGAGCCAGTTTGTACTGGGTGGAATTCAACATGAATTTTGACGGGTGCACCCGCTCCAATTTAAGGGGGATCAATGGCACTAACCATTAAATTTTCCGACAAAATGATGCTTGAAAACTTTCACGCTAGCCACAAATCGGGAAACCCACTTGCATTGGTTGAGGCATTGGCATTTTGCCAGCGCAAGGCAATATGCTTACCTAGTTGGCTTGCCGAAGAATTAGAGGCACGTGCGGTGCGCCCGTTCCAAGCCCAGCCGCCAAGCATCAAAAAGAAGATGCCAAATGGCGAAACTTGGCTTGCAAATTGGAAGTTTTCAGTTCGCACCCATGCCATTGATGGTGTCAAAAAGTGGCAAGAAGATCATTCAAAGTATAAGTTGATGCCACGAAAATCCGTTGTTGCATGGCTTAATAAAGAACTGGCAAAGTTTGCCAGTTCAGAAGATAGAACCTTGAAGATAGTTGAGCGCGCGCTATTGGGTACGAAGGCTACTTGCGGTATCGAAGTTCTCCGACAAATCCAATTCAAAACTCTCGGCGACCCAAGAATGCTTAAATTTGAATATGCAGAGAGTGTATTTGGTCTTTGGGGCCCAAACAATCAAAAGCCAATTTTTGGTATTGACCGCGAACTGGAAGAGCAAGTTCAATTGCACTTGAGTGCAACTAGAAATTAATTATTTTAGCCACTATTCCGACGTGTACCTTGGTGTTTATCTGGCATCCTAAAGCTAAATAAGGAACAGCCAAATGCACTACATTTCATTTGCAGAGCTACAGAATAAATTAGGCGGCCGTGGCCGTACGACTATATATCGCGACGTCGCACTTGGGCGACTGCCAAAGCCGATGAAAATCGGTGCACGCCTATATTGGGACGAAGCGGAAGTCGAAGCCGCTATCCAAAACTTAAAACAGATTGGGTAAGGCATGTACGGGCCCGCGATAAAACATCTTTCTTAGCTAATGAACCTTTGAAGAAGGCCATAGAACGCTTCGAATATGAAGATTGGCGCACGGCTTTATTGAAGCGATGCCGAGGTTGACGACTTTGTGTGTAAACAGCGCATTTATGCGCGAGCCATCCGTTGCTGAACTGACCCAGGAGTGAAATTATTATGGCGATCATATACAAGAAAAAGAAACCCGTTAATTCGGCTCTAACCTTTGTCAAACGCTTTGGTCATACCCTACCGCTCTTCCCGCATGAAGCCCACCAACTTGAGGATGACACTAATATTCTAGGCAATGCTAGAAAGCAGGAAAAAAAGCTTCTTAAGAAATGTGAAATTGCGTTCGCCACGTCAAAAAGTTATAAGAAAGCAGCAAAAACATACCTAACCAATCTTAGCTGCCTTCGGGCGAACATGATTGACGCGAACCACCGTCGCCCGATTGAACGAAGGCTTTCACTCCACCAAATCATTGAGAGGTCCAAGGTCTATAGTGTTCTCAAAAACCTGCATGAACCCGTTGTCGTGCGAGAAACCCGCAAGCAATCTGGGCCTGGGGTCAGAATAATCAATGACTTCGGTCCCGTCGCCCGTGCCGCCCAGCGCATGGTCGTCAAACTGCTGCGCATAACCTACCAACCTCAGGATTTCCAGTATCATCAACTAGGCACGCCCCAAAAGATAAAACGGGCAATGGGCCTCATAGAAAAGGAAGGATATAGCCACATAACAGAATTAGATATTATAAACTACTACCCGAGCTTCAACTTACAGGAACTCATAGCAAAACTGCCCCTGCCAAAGGAAGCCGTTGAGCAAATCGTAGTAGCCAAGAACGCGGAATGGGTTACCCCCAATGGGAATACTTATTTGCCGTTTATCACTAAGTCCGTTCCCGGCATACCACTGGGCAGTGCTTCCTCTAGTGAAATCGCCGTCTGGTGCATCGCGCACCTAAAGATGCTAAAAGTTCGCCCGTTAGTTATTATCAACCACGCGGATAACTTTTTTCTCTTTTCCAAGGCGGTCGAACCACTGGAATTTGCATCCAAAGCCCTGAGTTCTGGCATTGCCAAACTGCCGGGCGGACAACTCAATTTGGCCATCAAACAGAACACGACCGTAGACAAGTATTTCCACATGCTAGGTTGCTGGGTGTCACGTGAGAAAGGTAAAGTTTCAGCTTGGCCATCAAACAAAAATCTGGAAAATCTCACAGTACGCTACGACGCTTACAGCCAGCATGCTCATACGAAGTTAACAGCAGCGGAAAAGAACAAGGATCAAAATCTCCGCCTAGAGGGGTTGCAGGATTATCTACGGCTCAGAAATTTTGTCACGGGTTGGTTCAACGCTTATGATTTTTGCATCGATATCCTCGGTATCAACAAAGATTATCTTTTTGCGGATATTGAAACTATTCGCGAATTATACAACATAACCGATGCAGACTTAAGAGATGTGACAGACCAATCCACTTACGTGGTCATTGATAATTACAGCGGTAATGCACATTGGCGCAATCAATGAGGAGAGTTTTCCATCATTTGTAGTGCAAACACACCCCGAAATAATTTGTATTGTACCTATTTTCTATCTCTTATCATTCTATCTGTGTTTCTTCGTTATTTATATGCGCCGATTAGCATTATTTGGCCTGATTTTTTATGGTAGGTCTATTGAGTTCACTGGTGCACTGTACACTTCAGTGATCTCAAGATCACTTGATTTGCGATATAAAAACTACGCAGTTTTGTCACCGAGAATGTAAGGTTAGTGTGTCACTGCATATTTATTAAAACTGCGCTTTTAGAAATAATGTGTTTGAGCATAATATCTATGCCAATACTCGGATCGTAAAACGGTAACATGTTCATAGCTTCGCTAGACACACTGCTTCATACGCCCGTAAAAGCCGTTAGCTATCTTGGTAACTATGGGCGGGAAACGGTCTTTCGCTGTGGATACAAAGAATACCTATGATTTCCCCAAACCGGCCTTTCGCAGGGAAATCTCCAGACTGGCTACCCAATGTCGGCACTCCTGTACGAAGCAACCAATCTGAAGAATGAGATTAGTGACTTAAACTGGGGGATTGTGGGCATTCACGGTCGTAAAAATTGACATTTCATTTTTGGAAAATGAAGAAGAGTTCTCTTCTCGAATATTTACCTAGAACTGCGTTTTCACCCACAATATCAACTTATTTGAAACAAGTTGGAATAATTCACCAGCCTCATACGTCTGTTTAGTATCAGGCCAAATTGCAATAGCGATGCGGTATATCAAACAGGGGGAAAATCATGTCACCAAAAGACGACACCACACGGGACGTATACAGCTTTTTTGCTGATGACCCAAAACAAGCAGATAAAGAATTCTTTGGCCGTGTAGCCAATTCAGATCGTCGCGGATTTTTGAAGGGCACTGGATTAGCAACGATGGCGGCCATGGTTGGCACATCAATTCCGTTTCACAGAAATATGCCAATTGGCTTTGTACCAGCCGCGATGGCACAGGACAATTTATTGGTTGGCAAAGACGGGCTGACCTTGTTGAATGACCGTCCTCTCAATGCTGAAACGCCACCAGAATTATTGGATGATGCAATCACGCCAACGTCACGCCACTTTGTACGCAACAATGGTATTCCGCCAGAAGAGGTCGATGCTTCAACTTGGGAATTGACAATCGATGGGCTCGTTGACAACCCAATGGTATTGACAATAGCAGATCTGCGGGCCCAATTCGAAGTTGTCACCATGGCTTTGACTTTGGAATGCGGCGGCAATGGACGTGGGTTCTTTAATCCGCCAGCAAAAGGCAACCAATGGACTTACGGTGCCGTTGCCTGTTCGGAATGGACAGGCGTTCGGCTGAAAGATGTGCTTGAAAAGGCCGGTGTCCAATCGAATGTTATCTATACGGCACATTATGGGTCAGATACGCATCTTTCGGGCAAAGAAGGAAAGCTTTCTTTGTCACGTGGTGTGCCTATCGCCAAGGCGATGACCGATAACATCCTGATTGCGTTTGAAATGAATGGTGAAGCATTGCATCCGATGAACGGTGCGCCGCTGCGCCTAGTTGTTCCAGGTTGGCCTGCATCCACAGCACAGAAATGGCTAAACCGAATACAATTGCGCGACATCGTGCACGATGGCCCCAAGATGACAGGCAAGGCATATCGTGTTCCAAACCATAAAGTTGCAGCTGGTGAAGAAGTCGCAAAAGAGGATTTTGAAATCATCGAACGTATGCCCGTTAAGTCATTGGTTACTTTCCCTGCAAATGACGTTGATATCGGATTGGAAACTGAAGTACGCGGCCATGCTTGGGCTGGTGACCGGACGGTGTCAAAGCTGGAAGTTTCGCTTGATTTCGGGGCCACTTGGCAAACAGCAAAACTGGATGCACCCGTCAACTCTGGTGCTTGGCAGAATTGGCGCACGACCGCTAAATTCGCACAGGCCGGATACTATGAAATCTGGGCGCGTGCCACGGACAGCGAAGGTATAATGCAACCCTTTGCGATTGATTGGAACCCTAAAGGGTATCTAAACAATACAATGCACCGCGTTGGTGTTCGTACAAGTTAATCACTCAATCAAACAATATATCGGGCAATCAAAATTGATTGCCCTTTTATATGGGAGAGACTAATGAAGCCCTTCGTTTTTGGGACAGCGATTGTATGCGCCTTAAGCTTGCTTGCATCAGCTGGATATACACAAGAGACACTATTGGAACAACTTAGTGCGGCAGACCTAGCCAAAGGCAAGAAGATATTCAAAAAATGCAAATCCTGCCATACTATTGATAGTGGTGGAAAAAAGAAGGTCGGCCCGAATTTATATGGGATAGTTGGGCGTTCGGTCGCCACGTCAGATGGATACAAATATTCAAAAGCCCTAACAGATTTTGGGGGCGAGTGGACGTTTGAACGACTGGACGCATTTATAAATAAGCCCAAGTCCACTGTCAAAGGTACCAAGATGAGTTTTGCTGGTTTGAAGAAACCGACAGATCGTGTGAACCTGATCGCTTTTCTGAACATGCAATCTGATACCCCGGTTGTTTCCGCCACGGCGGAGGCCAAAACCACCGTGGCGGCATCACAAGACGAACCGCCCGAGTTTGGTGTGCTCTTCCAAGCCGCAGGCGTAGAGGAAACATTCTATACGTGCACCGCCTGCCATTCAGAACGCATCGTTGCGCAACAGGGCCAAACGCGTGCCCATTGGGATGAATTGTTGGTTTGGATGGTAGACGAACAAGAAATGGATGAAATCGAAGAACCTGATCGCTCAGCCATTTTGGACTATCTGGCTGAACATTACGGTGAAGATAGGCCAAATTTCCCCAAACCAGGTGAGTAAGCGGCTCTAAATCAACTGTCGCTTTTTAGCCTATAGAGCAAGGTACTGCAGTCTTGGTTGCAGTGCTCATTGCTAAGACAGTCGCTGGACGCTCTTGTTGCTCGGAATAGACGCGGACAAAATCCGTTATTGCCGCAAACCTGTTGGCATCCATTCCAGTAGATAGCAGGGTGTAATGAACGGAACCTAAACTCCACGAAGCCAAAAGCAATTCAGGTGATGCCAAAACTTCGGGTAATTCCCCCTTGGTTATTGTGAGCGTCAAACGACAGCCATTTCGACCTGCATAATGCAGGGCACGGATCAGGTCAGTTGCAATCACATCAGATACGAGAGTAAGGTTGGTGGTTGTTAGGTCTGGTACATCCCCTGTGGTATACACATTTTGAACATCCAGTTGGGACACATCGAAGGACTGTTCCAAAAAGGCTTGATGCAGATCGGATGGCGAATACCCAGACTTTGTGCCCAATATCGATTGACCAGCAAAAATCACCACAAACGCAATAGATGCTGCAATCGCAAGATAGCCATACGATCTAAATGATTTTCTTGAGGCAACCGGCTCTGACCCTGTTTCTGGCTTTAACGATCTAAGTGCAATTCCAACGCCTTGGATCTGGGTCAATGCATCCTGCAAAGGTGTCTCGGTTTGAAGCCGTTTTTCCAATAATTGCACGTCAACATCTGGTAACTCGCCATCGCTGTAGGCGTTCAAAGCATCCCAATCGTCTTGCGAGATCATATCCATCAATTCTTCTTTCTTCGCGTACCGGCTTCCACCGGCCCGTCAACCAATACCAACAAAGCCCTGCGTGCCCTGCTTATACGGCTCATTACTGTTCCGTTAGGAACACCCATAACATCTGCGGCCTCGCCATACTTCATGCCCATAATATCCACAAGGAACAAAATTTCCCGTGTTTTAGGCGGAAGCTTTTCAAAAGCCAATCGCAACAAAGTATCCCGTTCTACATCAGCACCAGAAGACATGTTACCTGATAAACGTTCTTGAGCCTGAAAATATTCCCGGCGCACACGTTTTTTTCTAATCTCATCAATGCTCAGGTTCCGAATGATGCGAAACATCCATGGCCGAAGCTCATCTAGCTTGTCTGGGCGGCTATCTATCCGCAATGCCCGCACAATCGCATCTTGTACCAGATCATCCGCATCGTCCCGAGAATGACAGATCGATCTGGAATACGCCCTTAGTTCGGGTAGGAGTAATTCAATTTGTGTCAGCGATGCCATGGTGAACTATTGTTTGAAATGCTAGCAAAGTCAAAACGATATGTTTGGCATCTGGGTTGAACGGCAGCTTTTCACACCGGTTCGCGGCAACTCAAATGTCGGGTAAGGGCCGAACTGTCATTTGACTTCGCGCATTGGCACCTACAGCATACAGTAATAATTGCGCCCATTTCCAGTCTGTGTTTTTTTGAAGTTTTTGGATTTCAAAAGAACACTTCTTATGCACGTTTATACATTGGTCGACCGGGCCACGGGCGATGAAATTAAAGCGGATAAAGCAACAGTGGAACGGGTAACCGGTGTTGAAGCCGCTTATATCGACTGGGCAATCGAGCAGGATGGCAGATTCGAAAACGACGATTGGATTGTCAGAAAACCTACTTAAAGTTCTCCCAACGCCCTGATCTGTGTAAAATAATAATTTCAGATCAATTGATTTTGTAACATGCATGTATACTGGTGTCATACTAATTGGCTTTCAACGACGGAGCAACACAACATGGATAGCAATATCAGACGGCCAACCGATGGTTTTCAACTGACGATAACATTCCAGTATTATCGTGATTTACCGACGGCGATGGCTTTTTACGAGAATGTTTTGGGATTTGCACTGGCGATTGATCAGGGTTGGTCGAAAATTTATCGTATTGAAGGCCAATCCCATATCGGACTTGTCGATGATACCAAGGGCATGCAGCATTGGGCCGAGACCAAGACATGCCAAATTTGTTTACGTGTACCGGATGTCGTTGCCTGGTATCGTTGGGTCCACCAAGAAAGTGTTGCTGGGTTGACCGAGCTACGCGAAAACAAAGAGTTGGGCATACACGCTTTTGCTTTCCTTGACCCCGAGGGTTATCAAATCGAAGTGCAGACTGCAGACCCTGGCCACTGAACCTCCGCTATCCGCTCATATGCGGCTTCAAACACATATTCACCACCAATTCACCACATATTTTGGTGACAAGATGGTGACCACGGACCTCTTCACGATTGATGACAACGAGCATTGGAGGTAAGCGCATACCACTTAACCTATTCAAAACGTTACCGAGTATATAAAAGAATTTGGTGGAGCCTAGGAGGATCGAACTCCTGACCTCTTCGCTGCCAGAGCAGAAATTGTTTTGTAAAGCCAGTGCAGTGAAATGAAGTAAAATGAACCAAACTAGACAAAAATCAAAGTTTGATTTGGAGTGGGTAGAGTAGGGCGATTGTTGAATTTTGTTCAGTTTAGTGGAATATTGTTGAATCCGGTAACGGTGACCAGATGGTGACCGGACTGGCTGCTTTCGGCCTATTCTGTTGAAAAACTCGATGGTTTTCGAGCCTGATCGACGAACTTTTTCGCCATACTGTCCGGTCAGCTAAGTTTGGCGAGGGGCGGCTGAATTCGGTTTCTTGCGCTGCAAGATACCCGTAGTTGGTCTGGGCTGCAATCCTGTCTGACTTTCGAAGATCATGCGGTTTTACCATAAAATTGCAATTTTCAGATATAGGATTTTTTCAACAGAATATGACCATAGCGGCCGTTTGTGGTCTTCGCAGCCAATGACTGCTTCCAGCCCAAATCCGCAACTCACTATAACATATCAGTTTAACCTGAGAACGTCCTCGGACGAGATCTATGGATTGCCGATGATTTTGCGCGACATATTAAGTGAAAATGTGGTAGACTATGGTCATTGCCTGGCAAAAAAGTTGGAGCCCATGAAACATATTTCAATCCTTTTTATATCGATATTTTCTACCGAATATGTACATGCTGAGCAATCCTATAGTGTCATTAACGTAGCCGATGACAGTGTGTTAAACATTCGTACTGATATTCACCGCGTTGATAATTTCACAAATGGAGGAGTTGTTGGGACAATCCCAACGGATGCAGACGCGGTGGAGGGCACGGGACTTTCGGTAATGCTCAATGGTGCGAGATGGCGTGAGGTTCGGTTTGCAGGTGTTACGGGGTGGGTGAATTCATATTTTCTTGCGCGGAACCGTAGCACCATCGATACAATAGTTAATCTGAGTTGCTTCGGTGTCGAACCCTTCTGGAATTTTGAAATCGATGGTGGAACAGCTGAATTAAACACTGCGGAAGATGAAAAAATTCAATTCACTGAGATTTCCAAGAATCCAAGCCAAAGCAGACAGAACCTGTGGGGGTATAAATGGTTGGGCGATGGTAATTCGACAGAACTCGTCGGATTGGTAAGCGAAGCCAACATCTGCAGCGATGGAATGTCAGACTTGGGATATGCCTACGAGATTTTTCTGATGGGCACGAGTTACGGAAAAGGGCCGATTCAGGGGTGCTGCAGCATTCCATTGGAATAATAGCGCAAAGCCTAAAAATCAACGACAACGGAGCAGTTGCGCCATTACTGTACTCTCCTTAGGTGAGAATTATACGAGAGCATACGGTTTTGGGTCAAACTAATAAATATTTGTACGCTCAAGCAGTTTTTGTGCTGAATAATCTGCTGAATTATTTCACAATTTGTTAAAATTGAGGAAATGTGATAATTTTTCCATGAATTTACCTGATGCAAACGTCATATCTTTAAGCGACGCAGAAAATATTTTAGGGAAAGAATGTGAACAAATCCAAAAAAATGGAAAAGGCATTGAAAGTTCTTAACCGAATTCTGCACTGCGTTTGTATTTTTCTGATGTTGATCATGCAAACACCTGCGGTTTATGCTGAGCCTTCAGAAAATGAAGTTTACCGGCTTTGGCGACATCAAAAAGATGCATTACTAAATGTTAAAAGATTGGGTGCTGAAACAGAGGCCGCATGGGATTCTTTACTAGTAATTTTCGAAGCGTTCGAAAAAATGCGACCCCGCTTAGAGCAAGAAAATATTGAGTATCTATCAGTAACAAAAGAATATCACGATATACTAGCGGAACTCGAAAAACAATTTGAAAAGCGGCTTTTGGCGACCACACTACCCGATATATTGCGTGCCCGACGCGACTTATTACAAAACCGGTGGGATTTGTGGGTAAATTATCCCTCTGCCCGCACAATACCTTATAAAGAGGTTATTTATGTAATCCGAAACGATTTGAACACGATTAAGAGAGAAATTTCAAACAGTATAGCTCTGGGTGAAGCCGAAATAGCAAATGTGATTGACCCAGAAATCGCCCGCCTACAGCTAAGAAAGCAAGAGTTGACTTCACAATTAGAGGCTTTGTCGCAAGTCAGCATATCGATGGATTTCACTGAAGCTTGGTTCAATGCGGCACAGGACTTATCGCAGGCAGATCAAAGACAAATCATCGCCGAAGAACAATTTGACGAAAGTTTTGCGGCATATTTGGGCCTAATGGCAAAAGCACCGCCACCCTATTTGCAACATGTAACCGTCAAGTCCGGCAAAGAAATATTTTATGACTTTGCTTGGGTACGAGAAGGGTACCGTGATGAATTGACTGCGAGCATCGCATACGCCCGTGATCGGCTTTATATTGCAGAAAACCTTGTGCGTTTTGAGAACATTTTACGCTCCGCAACACTGGAACGGCGGTCCCAAGATATTGATCGTTATCATATTGCAAATCAGATTTATCGGTTAACCCTAGAGCTAAACAAATTGGGCAGGAACTCTCGTGTTCTTGAGTATTCGCAGATAGCCGCGATTGCTGTGACGGAGGCATTATCAACTTTTGTCCAAGCCTATCTTGCCGGTGGTGCCAATGCCGCCAAAGCTCGCGCAGCCGCTGTGTTGGAAAGGCGGTTAGGGGCGACCGCAGGTGCAAATCGGCGGCTAATGTCCGACTTAAGCGAATATCAATATGGGCCTGTTCGAGCAAGATTTGCGGATGCGGTTGATCAATCAGTGGTCGAACAATTCGACATATTTGCCGCGAATTATTTTAAACAGCGTACTCGATATGTTGCCGCTCAAACCGACAGTGCTATCCTGTCAGAGTTACAGAGTCGCGGTTTTCGTTACACCAGTATTGATGCGGCGCAGCGGAGCCCAGCCGGACAATTCATTCCCGCTATCCGAAGCCGGGTAACGCCGGGCGTTGAGGAGGTGGCTGATAACCTTTTTCCGACGCTCAGTGAAGACAGGTATATTTTAGGTCATTACACGGGCAAAGTAGGCCAAAAAACTGGCGAGTTTTTCGGAATTTTGGGAGGCGTTATTGTATCAGGTACGCCAAAGGTTCCTGCATATATTACGGCCAGTGGAATTCCCCGTGATCTTGGGCCAACCGCACACACTGATCAAACCGATGAAATTATTCAGGGCCAATACGGTGAATGGGCAATTGGTACCGGAATAAACGCTATTTTCGAAGTTAAAGATATGATTTCAAACCCAATGACGGCGGGTGGGCTTAGCGCCGTGGGGCGTCAGGGCCTGATTGACGCGGTGTTTGCTTTTGCCGAAGGGGCGGTCAAAATTAAGTTAAATTCGTATTTTGATGATGAAATCAACGAAACTCAGCAAAAATTCTGGGAAATTTATCTTGAATTGAGTCAGGTGCAAATTCGCTATCAACTGGCAGTGCTTGCCAGCCAAGACTACCGAAATGTCGAAAACTGGTATCGCAACGCTACAAATAAAATGAAAGCCTATTTGTCTGAAATCGGCCTGCCACGCCGTGCAGGCGGGGACTTGCCGGAGGCTCAACTCATTCCCTCTGATATTGAATCTATAACAATTGAATTGAAATTCCCGACGCCGTTATCTATTGCGCCGATTGTGTCAATCGGTGACACGCGAGTGTCTGTCTCGGGGGAAGGGCAGAACTGGCAGGTAAATGTCACCATAACCGATGCAATACGAGAGGCAGGGTCTGCCGGACTGACCGTCGGAATAGGCAACGGTGGTTCTTCTCATTATGACTCCCTCGATGAAGACCCAACAACCATCGCCTATATTCCGGTGCGCCAATCGGAATGGTCTGGCTATGAAGAAGGCGCCGATAAACGGCACAAGTTAAAATTTGAAAAAAAACCTGACGTGCCAATATCATTTACTGGCAAGATTTTGAGCCTATCATACCCGCAAACATTTATTAGTGGTGGCGCAAGAGCAGCTATTTCAATTACGGTGACAGGCGAATTTGCGTTCCCGGTAACGGCCACTTTAAGTCCGAGATCATGTACAAGTGGATTTACATGTGGAACCGAGGTCAGAACATTTGATGAAGTATCTGACAGTAGCACATTATATATGGCTGATGCGTTGTGGTGTAATGGTGCTTCGTCGAACTGGCTATTAGATTACCAAGTGCAAATAGAAGATGCAAACAGCCAGAAATCGAACGCGATGTTACTAAGATCAACCTGCGTCGGGAACTGATATATGGAGGCCACCCGGCTTGAATGCACAAAAATGGAACATGGTGCTATTAATTCGTTTGACCAAATTGGAGAATAAATATGCGCGTGAACACCATTAATTTGCAGGGGTTACGGGTGGTGTATAGTTGCATTTATACGAATTTGGTAACGGTGACCGGATGATGAAAATACTGGCTGCTTTCGGCCTATGCTGTTGAAAAACTCCGATTTTTAGCAAAATCTGAAAATATTTGCCCACACAGCTCAAGTGGATAATCTTGGCGAGGGACTCGGCTAAAAGGGGCTTACGGCCCTGTTGCTGCTTCTTGGAACCTTTCGCGGCAATCTTAACGAACTTTCAACAAAGGTGTGGTTTTTGCGGAAATTCATGAAATCCCAATTTGCGAGTTTTTCAACAGAATAGGCCCTTACCTGCCTTTCAAGAAGAAGTTGCGTTCGGAGCACCCGTTCCAAAGAACATCGGACAAACTTCGGAAGCAACGCGAGCATCAACAATGGGGAACACTTCGGCCCAGCCACAATGTCTACGTTCGCCCCATACCGTCGCGGCGACCGTACCTCCCGGAGAGACAACACGCGCCATTTCGGCAACTGCCGCTGCTGGATCAGGCGTGTACATCAACCCAAGTGCACAGATTGCAGCAGAGAAAGAACCGTCAGTTAGATCCAGCTTTTCCGCAGGCATGCGCTTGGTTTCAATAGTAGCGAGCGTGTCCTCTTCACAACGCATCTGAAGGTCTTCGAGCATCCCCTCTGAAAGGTCGGTCGCAAGCACATATCCCTTTGCCCCAACTTTCTCGGCAATCCGCCTCGTGAACAGACCGCAATCCATTCAGCGTTTTGGACACATGCTTATCTTAAAATTGATCCATGGGCTGTTGTCGTGGCTTGCAGGGTATGAAGTCCCAGTGATGGCCGTTCAGTTCGCTTTTGAGCGCCCAGAGTTTGCTGAAGATTATTCAGTTATTTTTCCAGCAAGGGCAAGTTTCGGGGCGCCGTGTTCATCGATTTCCTTTGAGCTTGCAAAGCTGGGGCCAGCAAATAAGCGCAGCACAACTGAGTTGACGGATTTTCTCAACCGCGCACCGCGTGACTGGATATTTACGAATTACCGCGAGCACACCCAGTCGCTTCGCGTCCGAGAGTTTCTGTATCGTGCAAATTGGGTGAATTGCCAACTGGTCGATGCTGCACAAGCCCTTAAAGTCACGCCAAGAACGTTAATGAGACGGCTAGAATCCGACAACACCTCGTTTCAAGCGATCAAAGATGGTTTGCGTCGGGACATCGCAATTCGCGACCTGCAAAATGGGCGAAAAAGTATCGAAGAAATTTCTCAAGACGTCGGCTTTTCGTCGGCCGCGAATTTCCACCGCGCATTTCGGCGGTGGACAGGTGTGACACCAAGTTCATATCGGCGATCCAAAGCCTGAGGCCCGGACCTGCTGCAAAGCAAGCGCCATCACTATGCGCTCTGCAAATGGCGTGAGCAGGGCCTCAAACTAGACGATGTTCAAACGTCCGCTATGGAAAATGCAACGTAGCAAAATTGACTTCGATCAACGGCAGCTGAGGGCCTATTCTGTTGAAAAACTCGCAATTTGGGATTTCGAGAATTTCCGCAAAAACATACCTTTGCTGAAAGTTCGTGAAGATTGCCGTGAATGGTTCAAAGAAGCCGCAACAGGGAGGGAAGCCCCTTTTAGCCGAACCCCTCGCTAAGATTATTCATTAGCGCTGTGTGGTCAAATATTTTCAGATTTTGTTAGAAATCAGAGTTTTTCAACAGAATAGGCCGGAAGCAGGCTTGGTCAGAAGATGCGGAAAGCTGACCTTTGCCGAACGTGAGTGTCATAAAATTCAGTATTTACCCAATAAAAAATATACTTATTAAACAAAATGAACTCAAGTTCACTGACTTAATTTCAACCAGTGATCTCGAGTTCATTCAATGAAGATAGGTTGTATTTACTCTTGGAATAAATGCCTTTGAAACCCCACAAAGCTTTTGCCACGACCTCTGGCCCGCCCAGTTCCGCAGCCCCTTCAGTGGCAGAACGGTATTTTAACTCTAACAGGTCTGGTAATTTCTTGCGATCCAATTCACCAATCCCATCGCTAACATACGCATCCAATACAAACTCTAAGAATGCTGCAAGCTTGCCCTCATACTCTGTTACGACTTTTCCCCTGCCACTTACCGAATAGTGTACAATTTAAGCCAAAAACTCCCCACTAAAATATTTGATAATCCCTAGCCTGCAATGTCGCTAAGGTGGGTTAAAGGGTGGATCACATTAACTGTAAAACATTTAACGTATTGTTATTAATGATTAATATTAATTTAAATGGTGCCCGAGGGTAGATTTGAACTACCGACACGAGGATTTTCAGTCCACTGCTCTACCCCTGAGCTACTCGGGCACTTGTTTGCGTTAGCTATATAACCACCGCTGGGTCGGGGCGTTTTAGGATAGGGGGGGCATGCTGGCAAGAGGGAATATGACTTGTCAGTGTAATTTATGATCTTGGGGCTCTGATGGGGTGGGAATACTATCTTCTTCATCGGTGTCTGCTGCGGGAATGGCATAGCTTCCTGTCAACCATTTACCCAAATCTATATCAGCGCAACGCTTCGAACAGAACGGGCGGTATTTGTCATCGGTTTGTTTTTTACAGATAGGGCAGCTCATATATCCAGCACCTCTGGCAGGGGTAAACGTTCGCGTTTTCTTTGCAATTCATAATGCCCCAAAGGTGTCCAGCCGACAAGGATTGTGTCGATGCTGTCGGCTTTGAACGCGCGGCGTAATTGGGTTTCGATTGTCCGGCGTTCCGCCTTGGGGGAAGGCGCGAAATCTATCACGACCTGGCCGCCCAAACCGCGCAGTCGTAATTGTCGTGGCAGGTCTTTGGCGGTTGCTATGTTGGCTTTCAATCCTGCGGAAAGCGAAAAGTCTGTGCCCGTATTAACGTCTACCGCAACCAATGCACGCGTAGGTTCAATGACCATAGAAGCGCCGCCTGACAAGGTACATTCCGGGCGCTCCAGCGCGTGGATATGATCCCATACGCCAAGTGTTTCAAAGCAGCCATCTTCAGAGATCACTTCGTCGATATCCGACCAGTTGGCCCATGCCTGCTCTGCGGCATCAGGGGCATCCAACAGCAGTTCCGGTTTGCCGTCTGCATCATTCAGAACCGCAACTGCGCCTTGCAGCATTGCGGCGATGTTGGCGTATATGTCGCCTTCGTCAGCGCCTTCACATGCAGAGCGCAGGATCAAACCGCAATCCTTGGGTGCGTCGTCAAATGCTTCATGCGCAATTTCGTGTAAGCGCAGGCGTTCATCTTCATTGCGGATGGAACGGGCGATGTTGATGCCCGGTGCATTCGGGGTAACAATAGCGTAGCGGCTTTTGAATAACAGTTTATTAACGACAGGGGCGGCTTTGCCAATCTCGGCATGTGTGCTGACCTGAACCAGTAAGAACGCGCCCGAAGCGATTCCCTTGGCCTGTTTCAGGAAACCTTTTTGACCCTGACCCAAATCAAGTATGATGCCGTTCTGGCCCTTCATGGGTTGTGTCGCTTTTGCACGATAAATCGCGCCGGGGCGGGGGCGATCATGGAGCGGGTCAATCAGTAAATCCTGCAAGCGTCCGTCTTGTAATAAAGCCGCGGCTTTGCGCCCGTCTATTTCATCTATCGCTACAATGCGGCCTTTTTTCATAACGCGTTCCGTTCGTAATTCATCGGATAACCTGCCGCGGATAATAGACCCGCTGTTTGCGTCAAAGGCAAGCCAACGACGTTGCTGTATGACCCGCTTATCCACGGAATAAAGGCAGCTGCGATGCCCTGAATGGCGTAGCCGCCGGCTTTGCCTTGCCATTCATCCGAGCGGATATAGGCGGACAGTTCTGCGTCTGACATGTGTTTGAATTTCACGGCTGTTGTGACTTGCTTTTCTAACAGACGATCACCGGATTTGATTGCTATAGCTGTAATCACACGGTGACGGCGGCCTGATAAAAGGTTCAAAAATTCAACGGCTTGTGTTGCATTTTCCGGTTTTTCCAGAATGCGTCGCCCTACGGCTACGACTGTATCGGCAGTCAGGACAATTTCTTCTTTGGAATGCGTGATTGCTTGGGCTTTTTGTGCGGCCAGCCGGCGGGCATAGACCAAGGGGAGCTCGGCCTTTAGCGGGGTTTCGTCTATATCGGCGGGGCGTATGTCAGACGGTATTACACAAATCTGTGCAAGCAGTTCCAGCCTGCGTGGGCTGGCGGAACCCAGAACCAGTTTCATAGCTTATTTATAGCGGTAGTTGATGCGGCCCTTGGACAGATCGTAAGGTGTCATTTCCACCTGAACCTTGTCGCCTGCCAGTACACGAATGCGGTTCTTGCGCATTTTACCCGCAGTGTGGGCGATTATCTCATGGCCGTTCTCTAGCTCTACCCGAAATGTCGCATTCGGCAAAAGCTCTACAACGACACCATCGAATTCGAGAAGTTCTTCTTTAGCCATGTTTACTCCTAATATATTAGCAACAGGGGGTTTGTTGCTGTTTCGGGGCTTACATGATGCCCTTTATGGGAAAACACAAGTAAAAAGGGTGTTTATGCGACGTTTCAAAGCGTTAACAGTGGTTAATTGCCACAGATCAGCGGGAATATAGCTGTCTGTATCACGTCGGTATTACGTCGGTATCGCGTCGGGAAACTGTCGGGGGTGATTTGGAGGCGTTTTGTTAAGGTTGGTTAATTTTTGATGGGTGGGGTGTTGCAACACTTACGCGACTTTTTCCAAAAACCGCCGTTTGATGTTGGCGATTATATCATCGCGCACGGCGCGATATGATGCCAGTTTATCTTCGCGGTTTTCACCTTTGCCTGTCGGATCGGCGGTTTCCCAATATTCAACGTCCACTGCGTGGCCTTTGGTGAGTTCCATGATGCGGTTGTGCGAAGTGGGTGACAGGGCCACGACCAGATCGAAACTGTCCAACCGGTCGCCCCAGTCTTCGAGATCTTCAAAGGAACGAACCTTGTGTTTTGACAATTCCACATCCAGCTCTTTGCACACGGTCACGGCAAAACCGTCGATGTCATATTCGCTTTTGACACCTGCGGATTGCACAAAGATTTGGGTGCCGACAAGATTTTTCATCAAGGCTTCGGCCATAGGCGAGCGGATCGAGTTATGATCGCAGCAAAACAACACAGCTGTAGGGATATCTTTTGTCATCCCTACCCCCTGAAATGCAGAACGCAGATCAAGGTGAACAAGCGCCTTGATGTGGTTTTATCAGTTTCGATTTTACCATCCAGACGTTCCTGCACCAAACGCCCGCCTTCGTCGTGGATGCCGCGACGGCCCATATCAATCGCTTCGATTTGGGCTGCGGGCATGGATTTGACCGCGTCAAAATAAGCTTCGCAAATCTGGAAGTAATCTTTGATGGTGTCGCGAAACGGCGACAGAGACAAATGGAACTCTGCGGCTTTCTCGCCTTGGTCGGTTAGCACATCAAACACAAGCCGTTTGTCTGCTATGGACAGGGTTAACCGGTAAGGGCCAGCAAGCGAAGGCGTATCGCCTTTGTCGGGTAGGCCAAAAACATTGTCTTCCAGCAGGTCATAGATCGCTATTTTGCGTTCCTGATCAACTTCAGGCGTGGGGGCCGGTAATCCTGTGTCATCCAGCTCAATGTTGGTAAGGTACGAAATATCAGCCATTTTTGCCTTCGTTCAATTGATCCAGTCGTGCCCGTACCGACAGTCCGTGGGCTTGCAGACTTTCCGAGTTAGCCAGTGTTTCGGCAGCGGGCCCTATGGCTGCCAGTGCATTGGGGGTCATCTTGGACAATGTTGTGCGTTTCATAAAGTCCAAAACCGACAAACCGGATGAAAATCTGGCAGACCGTGCCGTCGGCAACACATGATTGGGACCACCGACATAATCGCCAATGGCCTCGGGTGTCCATGCACCGATGAAAATCGCACCTGCGTGTCGTGTTCTTTTCGAGAATTCTTCGGCGTCTGCAAGGCAGAGTTCCAAATGTTCGGGGGCAATGCGATTGGACAGGTGTGCTGCTTCATCCATATCATCTACGATGATGACAGCACCGAAACCCTGCCAGCTTTTGGCCGCGATGTGGCGGCGTTCAAGTGTTTCCAGACGTTTATTGATAGCAGTGATGACTTTGTCGCCAAAACCCGCGTTATCCGTGATCAGGATTGCTTGCGCGCTTTCGTCATGCTCAGCCTGCGACAGCATATCCAGGGCAATCCAGTCCGGATTATTGTCTTTGTCGGCAATTACCAGAATTTCGGAAGGCCCCGCGATCATGTCAATGCCGACAGTGCCGTAAACGCGGCGCTTGGCGGCTGCAACAAAGGCGTTACCGGGTCCGGTTATTGTATCGACTTTTGTGATTGTTTCAGTGCCGTAAGCCATGGCCGCAATCGCCTGTGCGCCGCCTATACGGTAGACGGTTTCAACACCGGCAAGGCGCGCAGCTAACAAGACAAGCGGATTATACTGACCGTTCGGGGTTGGTGCGCAGATCGTCAGGTGATCAACGCCTGCAACCTTGGCAGGGATGGCGTTCATCAAAACGGATGAGGGATAGGAGGCAAGCCCACCGGGCACATAAAGCCCCGCCACTTCCACGGCTGACCAACGCCAGCCAAGATGTGCGCCTGTGGCGTCCTGCCACCAAGCGTCTTCGGGAAGTTGTTTTGCGTGATAGGTCCGTATGCGGTCTGCGGACAATCGCAAAGCTTCTGCGTCTTTGGCTGGAACTGTGGCAATGGCCGCATCAATTTCAGCAGCAGTAAATGCCAGGGATTCGGGTGTTAGATCGAAGTGGTCGAATTTTGCAGTCAGATCAATGACGGCGGCATCACCACGTTTGCGCACATCATCAATGATTGCAGCAACCGTATCGTCGACCTCAACCGTGGTTTCGCGTTTGTTGGCTAAAAATGTGGTGAACGACGCGTCAAAATCGGCGTCTTTGGTGTTTAGGAAAACCGGCATTTTAATCCAGACTGTGTTTTGGTGCAGATTTTGAAACAGCGGTGTAGGGTTTGGTTACGTCTTTTAGCGTGATGTCCAGACTTTCAACGTTAAACGCCAAGGCGCCGTCACCTGCCAGAGTGAAAACCAGCTTGCCCGTGCCATCACTGCCAGCGTTGAAGTCGATCGAAAGGATTGAGATGATCTGATCCTTATTTTGGCGATCTATGCCCATAGAGGAAACGGTTTCGACATTATCGACAACCAGTATGGATTGTACGCGTTCAAAAGCGCGCTTGCTGTTTTCGGCCTGTGTTTTGTCTTCCCAGCGAAAGCGGTTCAACAACATGCCGAATCGTTTCAGTTCGGGTTGCCATGCAGTTTCCTTCATCGGCAGAACCGCATCTTGAACAAGGGCCGAGATGATTTTCAGGTCGTCCGCATCATGGGCTTTCAGACGCAAGGGTTGCTCGTCGCCGTCTTCAAAGCGTGCATCTTCAACCATCACGCAGAAATCCTTTCAATATCGGCCCCGCAGGCGGCCAGTTTGCGCACAAGCTGCTCATAACCGCGATCAAGGTGGTACACGCGTGATACGACAGTTTCACCCGTTGCGGCAAGCCCTGCAAGGATCAAGGAAACCGATGCGCGCAGATCGGTGGCCATAACCGGCGCACCTTTAAGTTTAGTTACGCCCGTTACCGTCGCATGCCCGCCGTGTACGTCAATGTTTGCCCCCATGCGGATCAGTTCGGGTGCGTGCATAAAACGGTTTTCAAAGATGGTTTCTTCCAGCACAGAGGTGCCGTCAGCGGTGCAAAGGGCCGCCATCATCTGGGCTTGCAGATCGGTCGGAAATCCGGGGAACGGTTCGGTAGTGACATTCACCCCGGTGATGCGGCCATTGCGGCTGGCGACTTTCAGGCCGCGCTTGGTTTCGGTAACGGAAATACCCGCTTCATCCAGCTTTTCGCAAAAGGCCGATAGCAAATCGATACGACCCCCCAAAAGCTCAACTTCGCCGCCCGCAATGACGGGGGCCAGCATATAGGTGCCAAGCTCGATGCGATCTGTGACAACGGGGTGGGTGGTGCCGTGCAGTTTTTCCACGCCTTCGATTGTAATGACAGGGCTGCCATCCCCACTGATATGCGCGCCCATTTTGCGCAGGCAATCCGCCAGATCAACAATTTCGGGTTCGCGGGCTGCATTTTTGATGACCGTTGTGCCTTTGGCCAGTGTCGCTGCCATCAAAATGTTTTCGGTGGCACCTACAGAGGCGAAAGGAAATTCGATTGTCGCACCCTTCAGGCCATTTTTCGCAGTGGCGTGAATGTAGCCTTCTTTCAAGTCAATCTTGGCCCCCATGGCCTCTAGGCCTTTCAGGTGCAAATCCACGGGGCGGGCGCCAATGGCGCATCCGCCCGGCAATGAGACTACGGCATAGCCCTCACGGGCCAGCATCGGGCCAAGCACCAGTATCGAGGCGCGCATTTTGCGCACAATGTCGTAATGTGCCGTGTGATTGGTGATTTCATGCGTGTCCAGAACAATGATCTGGCCGTCTTGCATCACGGCCACTTCGGTACCTAATGAGGACAGCAGTTCGTTTGTTGTTTTGATATCAGACAGGCGTGGCACGTTGGTTAGTGTCAGGGGCTCATCGGTTAATAATGTAGCGGGCATAAGCGTCAGGGCCGCGTTCTTTGCGCCTGCTATCGATATTTCTCCGCTTAAAGGACCGTTGCCCCGCACCAGTATTGAATCCATTTTGCCTTAACCCTTTGTATCCGACGCTTTGCGCGACCGTGCTTGTTCTTTACGCCGCCGCAGATTTTCGCGCAATTGCTTGCGCAGCCGCTCAGCGCGTTCCGCTGCGGCCTTTTCCTTATCTGTCTTTTGGCTTTGATCTTTGCTCATGTACATCCCTTACAATAAGCTTTGCACGGGGTCTAGTTACCCCTTGCGTTTCGTGTTTTTTGCGATAAAACGCAGCCCATCCAGTGTGCTGCAGTAGCTCAGTGGTAGAGCGCGTCATTGGTAATGACGAGGTCGGGAGTTCAATTCTCCCTTGCAGCACCATTTTTCACAAATAACTGTATGATGTCAGTATAAATTGGCTATAATTCCAACCTATATTGCTTTCTAATTTTGAACCAAACCGACTTGCAAAGAGATATTCCTTGACCGTTTGGTTAAAAAATGCGTCATTTAGTCAAGTTTAGAGGTAATTATTTCAACCGGGAGAGGACAAAAAACATGAAATTATCAAGAAGAGGTGTGATTGCCGGGGCGACGGCTTTGGGCATTCTTGTATCGTCAACAGCTGCGATGGCTGAAACGTTAAAGGTTGCGGGTATTTTTACATTGCCGGTGGAACAGCAATGGATCAGCCGTATTCATATTGCATTAAACGCTGCCGCGAAACGTGGGGATATTGAATATGTCTATTCCGAGAACGTATCAAATACGGACTATGAGCGGGTTATGCGCGAATACGCAGAATCAGGTGTTGGACTGGTCGTAGGCGAGGTGTTTGGCCTTGAACGCGCCGCCCGTAAGGTGGCTGCGGATTATCCTGAAACCGCGTTTTTAATGGGGTCTTCATTCAAGCCGCAGGAGCCGAATTTTTCAACCTTTGACAACTTTATCCATGAACCGGCCTATCTGTCCGGGATGGTTGCAGGGGCTGCGAGCAAAAGCAATGTGATCGGTATGGTCGGGGGATATGCAATCCCGGAAGTAAACCGGCTTATGCATGCGTTCATGGAAGGTGCCCGCGAAACCAATTCCGATGTTAAGTTTTTGGTGAACTTTATTGACAGTTGGTATGATCCACCCAAAGCAAAAGAAAGCGCCTTTGCAATGATGGATGCGGGTGCGGACGTGATGTATGCGGAACGTTTCGGCGTGTCTGATGCATCGGTTGAACGTGGTAAACTGGCTATTGGAAATGTGATAGACACATCGGCTGATTATCCCGGTACAATACTTGCATCTGCCCTTTGGCATATGGAACCTACAATTGATATCGCGATTGCCGCCGTTGCAGACGGATCATACAAAGCCGAGGACTATAGCCAATATAGCTTTATGGCGAAGGGTGGCGGATCGCTTGCGATGGATGCGTCCCTTGTATCGGCAGATATTGTGGCTGCCGTGAATGCACGCTCTGCTGAAATCATGGATGGAAGCTTTACCGTTAAAATAAATGACGAAGCACCTGTCTCTGATAATTAAGAAATGGAGGGGCCGGATTTTTCGGCCCCGCTTCCAATGACAAATAATTTGGTTCTTTCCCTTAAAGCACTCTCTAAACGGTTTGGCTCAGTCGTGGCCAATGATGCTGTCAGTATTGATCTGCACCAAGGTGAGGTGTTGACGCTGCTTGGTGAAAACGGTGCCGGAAAAACCACGCTGATGAACATGCTGTTCGGGCATTATATGCCTGATAGCGGTACGGTCGACGTTGCGGATATGGATGGCAATATGCACCCGCTGACGTTGGGCCACCCCCAAGCTGCACTAGAAGCCGGAATTGGTATGGTGCATCAGCATTTCACACTGGCCGAGAACCTGTCGGCACTGGATAATATTCTGTTAGGATCCGAGAGCCTGTTGCGGTGGCGTCAAAACCACCGGGCGGCACGCCATAAAATTGCGGGAATTATAGAACGTACAGGATTGTCAGCACCTCTTGATGAAAAGGTTGGGAACCTGTCGGTTGGTGAGCGCCAAAGGGTCGAGATATTGAAAGCGCTCTATCATGATGCGCGGATACTGGTTTTGGATGAACCCACTGCCGTGCTGACCCCGCAAGAGGCCGATACATTGTTTGAAAACATCGGGGCCATGACAAAAGATGGCTTATCGGTGATTTTTATTTCTCATAAACTGCGCGAAGTTTTGGCGTTTTCGCACCGGATAGCAGTTCTCAGGCATGGCCGGAAAGTCGGGGAAATTGCAACTAAAGACGCAGATGAAAAATCTATTGCCCGCATGATGGTCGGTGCGGATACACCGGTAAACCCGCGTGAGGATATTGCCGTTGGCGCGCCTGTTTTGCAGTTGAAATCTATCACTGTCAGTGGCGACAGCGCACGTAACAGCCTGCAAGATGCCAATCTTACGGTACATGCAAATGAGGTGGTTGGTATTGCCGGTGTGTCGGGGAACGGCCAGTCTGCGTTTGCAAGTATAGTTTCCGGTCTTTCAGGGCCGGATCACGGGGAAATGTTGGTGGACGGTGTTGCCATCACCCGGTTTGATCCGCCAAATCTACTGAAATCCGGCATTGGTCGTATTCCCGAGGACAGGCATCATGATGGGGTGATCGGTGCTATGACTGTCGCCGAGAACCTGATTATCGAACGGCTGAATGACCCGGATGTGCAAAAGAACGGGTTTTTACGCCAAGAGATTATTCGCGAACATGCGCAGGAACTTTGCCGGGATTATGACGTGCGCGGGCCGGGGATTGATGCGCAAGCGCGCTTGCTTTCGGGTGGCAATATTCAAAAGCTGATCCTTGCGCGGGTTTTTGAATGCTCGCCACGGCTTATTCTTGCAAACCAGCCAACACGCGGGCTTGATCTGGGTGCGGCGAATGAGGTTGCGCGGCGGCTGTTGGAGGCGCGCAAACGTGGTGCGGGGATATTATTGATCTCGGAGGATTTGGATGAGGTTCTGGCTTTGTCGGATCGCATTGTCGTGATCCATGATGGTCAGTTAATCGCGGCCAAAGACAAAGATCGTGCAAGCATAGGCTTGATGATGGCAGGAGAACACACATGATCCGTATTGAGCCGCGAGAGGCACCGTCACGCACACTTACAATAGGGGTGCCTGTGGCTTCCGCGCTGATTGCGCTTATACTGGCAGCCATACCTCTGGCATTTGCCGGTGCCAATATCCTGGAGGCTTATGGGCAAATGGCAAAAGGTATATTTGGCTCTGTATTTGCTTTTACCGAGATGTTGACCCGGGCGACGCCGTTGATTTTTACCGGACTGGCAGCGACATTGGCATTTAGGGCCAAGCTGTGGAACATCGGCGCAGAGGGGCAGTTCTACCTTGGTGCAATGGCTGCCGTTACAGTTGGTACGGGGATGATTGATGCGCCAAGCTATATTCTGATCCCGATTATTCTATTTACCGGTGCCGCTGCGGGTGCGGCTGGTATGGCAGGGCCTGCATATCTGAAAACACGGTTTGGTGCGGATGAGGTTGTTACCACTTTGCTGTTGAATTTCATTATCCTGATATTCATGCAAATGATGCTGGAAGGGCCACTGAAAGACCCGATGGGCATGGGCTGGCCGCAATCGGAACCAATTGTCGACAATGGGATGTTGCCACAGCTTTTGCCAAGAATGCGGGTGCATTTCGGTCTGATCATTGCTCTGATCGCGGCAGTTTTGGCACAAATTATGTTGTCTAAAAGCGTCTGGGGTTTTAAACTGCGGGCCATTGGTGAAAATGCGGCTGCAGCACTTCATGCCGGTATTGGGGTTAAGCGTACCTTGATGGGTGCGGCTATCATTTCAGGTGCTATGGCCGGATTGGCAGGGGTAAGCGAAGTTGCAGGCCTAAAGGGATACCTGACCGCTGATTTGTCACCGGGGTTCGGCTACACCGGTATTGTTGTGGCTATGTTGGCGGGGCTTTCGCCAATAGGCGTTGTGCTGTCGGCGATATTTATTTCATCGGTTTTTGTCGGTGCGGATAGTATGAGCCGGGCCATGGGCGTGTCGAGTTATCTTGCCGATCTGGTTGTCGCGATGAGCCTGATCTCGGTGTTGGTTGGCGGGTTTATTGCACGCTACCGCATCTCGTGGATTAATAAGGGAGTTGCATGATGGATATTTTGCAAATCCTGATTAGTGACAGTTTCTGGGCGGCAGCGTTTCGCATTGCCACACCGTTAATTTTTGGTGTTTTGGGGGCTTTGATCTGTGAAAAGGCCGGTGTTCTGAACCTTGGGATCGAAGGGATATTTGCCGCAGGCGCTATGGCCGGCTGGATGGCGGTCTGGCTGGGTGCCGGGCTTTGGGGTGGCTTGTTGGTTGCGGCACTCACAGGGGGGGCTTTTGGGCTGTTACATGCAATACTGACCGTGCCATTGGGTCTGTCACAACATGTTTCAGGGCTTGGGATAACCATGTTGGCAACCTCGTTAAGTTATTTCACCTACCGTACAACCTTGCCCAATGTCAGCTCTCCGCCGCGTATTGTACCGTTTCAACCGCTGGATATCCCGGTTCTTTCAGATTTGCCGTTTGTGGGGCTGGTGTTGTTTCAACAAACGGCAATGACATGGCTGGCATTCTTTATGGTGGCACTGGTTTGGTGGGTTTTAAACAGAACTCCGCTTGGTATGGCAATACGTGCGGTCGGTGACAATCCCGATGCGGTCGATGCACAAGGCTTGTCGGTTTACGGGCTGCGCATCGGCGCGATTGTAGCCGGTTCAGCGTTGATGGCACTAGGTGGGGCTTTTCTGACAATGTCAGCGTTTGATGCATTCTTTTTCGGTATGGTGAACGGGCGTGGATGGATTTGTATTGCCTTGGTTATCTTTGCCAGCTGGCGGCCGGGCAAGGCCCTGTTGGGGGCTGTTCTATTTGGTGCGTTTGATGCGTTTCAAGTGCGTTTGCAAACTGAAGTCGGTGCATTGGTACCTTCACAGGTTTTCCTTATGGCCCCATATGTTATGTCGATTATAGCACTTGTGATTGTTGCCCGTCGGGCGGAATATCCACGTGCACTGTTAACGCCGTGGTTTAAGGGGCAACGCTAATGGAATTCGATCTACTGTTGAAAAATGCAAACCTTCCTGATGGACAGACAGGTGTTGATATTGGCTGTGCAAATGGAATGATTGTTGCGGTTGAACGCGGAATAAATGCTGAAGCCGCAGAGGTAATAGACGCAGGCGGATATCTGGTTTCGCCGCCATTTGTGGACCCGCATTTTCACATGGATGCTACACTTTCACTGGGGACGCCCAGAATGAATGTCTCGGGGACATTGCTGGAAGGTATTGCACTTTGGGGTGAATTAAAGCCGGTGCAGAGTGTGGATGAGATTGTAACGCGCGCGCTGCGGTATTGCGATCTTGCTGTATCAATGGGGATCGGATCAATACGGTCGCATGTTGATATTTGCGATGATGAATTGAAGGGGGTTGAGGCGCTATTGGACGTGCGCTCGCAAGTCGCGTCTTATCTTGATCTGCAACTTGTTGGCTTTCCGCAAGACGGCGTATTTCGGGACCCGACAGCGCAAACCAATTTATTGCGCGCGCTGGATATGGGCGTCGAAATTGTTGGTGGCATTCCCCACTTTGAGCGTACCATGCAAGATGGTGCAAGGTCAGTGACGTATCTTTGTGAACTTGCTGCAGAGCGTGGCCTGCGCGTGGATATGCATTGCGACGAAAGCGATGATCCGATGAGCAGGCACGTGGAAACACTGGCATATGAAACCTCACGTCTTGGACTTGAGGGGCGTGTTACGGGATCGCATCTTACGTCTATGCATTCGATGGATAACTATTACGTTTCAAAGCTTATCCCGCTGATGGCAGAGGCAGAACTGCATGCCATCCCCAACCCGTTGATAAATATAATGTTGCAGGGGCGTCATGACACCTATCCTAAACGGCGTGGACAAACGCGTGTGCCGGAACTGCGTGAGGCAGGCATAAACATAGGCTTTGGCTCTGATTGTGTGATGGATCCGTGGTACTCTCTTGGGCGCGGGGATATGCTGGATGTGGCGAACATGGGATTACATGTGGCACAGCTTTCAAGCCGAAAAGATATGGCTTGGTGTTTTGATGCAGTGACAGAAAATTCCGCCAAAATCATGGGGCTTGAAGGATACGGTGTGCGTAAAGGGTGCAAAGCGAATATGGTGCTTTTGCAGGCGGTGGACCCGATTGAAGCCATACGTTTAAGGGCCACACGCCTGGCGGTGATCCGCGCCGGAAAAGTAATTTCACGCACCCAAGCAAGCTATGCTGCACTTAATTTGGACGGGCGTCCCGGAACAGTTGATCCCGCGCAATATGCACCGAAAAACGCGGGTTAGTATCGCTGTAAGACTTTAACACAGTGGCACGTCTTTTTGTGAAAGCACAAAGGCAGATCATTTGTAGCACCCGCATTTATGTACTTATGCCCCAAATTATGCTATCCTTCCCTAGGGGAATTTAAATGGAGGAGTTGTGATAATATGTCAAAAATTACTGAAAAAGATAAAATAACCGACTACTCACGTAGAAATACTTTGCTTCTTGGTGCGACTTTGTTTTCCGCATGTTTTACAGGATATAGAGCTATAGCCAGTGGCGGTGGGGGCGGTCTGGATGTCCAGATTGAGTATGATGATAGCGATGAGGATGATGATGAAGCTGAAAAGCGTGAAATCTATTATTCGCAGGTAAGATTTGGCCAGTTAGGCCAAAGAAAAATAAACACTCTGTATTATCAATTCGAAAAGAAAGAAATAAATTTTGGCTTGGATGGGTTTTCCAAGCGAATGGCGCCAACTATACTTTATATGAGTTATAACAACCGCTTACGAACACGTAGTTTGCTTAGAGATATGTCCAGATTAAAACCAGAGACAAAGCGAAAAAGCCGTCTGAAACTTGAGGTGGAATATAGCGTCAAGATGGAATCGGATCTAAAAATTTCAGCCAGAACCCTGAGAAAGGCAAAAAGCCCTGATCTGGAAAAAGAAAAGGTACGGTTAAAACACGCCAAAGGTTACAAATCTGGCGTCAAAAAATGGTATAGATACCCAATAGAAGGGACTTTCTAAGCCATAGGCGTATTTGCGTTGATCTCGGGTGTTCAACATTAGGTTATTATGCGGCTTAATGACGTGCTGTTTATGTACTTTAACATTATAATGTTGTTATAGTTTATGAACCAAAGCAGTAATTGAGGCCGTTTGACCATGTCAGAATTCACCAATCGCCGTAGATTTTTAACTCTTGGAACAACTTTTTTCGGTTTATGCCTAACAACACATACCAGCTTGGCGCGTGTCGGTAGTGATAGTGATCGCGGCAAAAATCAGCTGGCTGATTACCTTGATGCTACACAATATTCGCAAGCCGATATTGTTAAGCTGACCCATAAGGAACTGACCTATTTATACAATTACAGGATCGTCGGTTTTTTGGATGCCATGGCATCCACTGTCGTTAACATGATGCTGAGTGATCGGGCGTCCACACGTCAATTGCTGCAGGAAATGGCTGAAATTGATGAAAAGAGTGACAGAAAACAACGGCTACTAAGGGAAGTATCACGCGCGACCGCATTGGAAAATGACCTGACACAATCAATTGCGCGTTTGAAAACCGGACAAGGTACAGATACTGCACGGAAATTAGCCGACGTAAAGCGTCAATTACGCAGTGCCCGCGTTTACAAAAGAGGTGTAAAGTCCTGGGCAAGGTTCCCGCGTGAAGGGACGTATAAACCACCATTTTCACTTATATTCAGTGCAGAATTCTAATCAGCAAGATTAAGCATGTAATCAGACCTGACCTTAGCAAGGCAATCTGTGGATATGACCGAATGAGATAGCTTGCCGCTAGCCTCCCTTTAGCCTAAGTCGATCTGATGACACATCCAACCACATATAGCGGGCACGCAAAAGCAGTGCTGATATTGGGACTGCCGTTGATCGGCAGCCACCTTGCCCAGATGGCCATTCAAATGACCGACACGGTGATGATGGGCTGGTACGGTGTGCCGGAACTAGCCGCGATTGTTTTGGCCAGTTCGATGTTCTTTCTGTTTTTCATTGTGGGCGCGGGATTTTCCTTTGCAGTAATGCCGATGGTGGCCAATGCGGCCGGTGCGGGGGATGATGTGGAAGTGCGCCGCGTGACGCGTATGGGTCTTTGGGCTTCGACGTTTTATATGGTCGTGGCATGGCCGTTTATGTGGTGGTCGAAAACCCTGCTGTTGGCTTTGGGGCAAGACCCGGTTGTTGCGGGGTTTGCACAGGATTATCTGCGCATCGCTGCTTTTGGCATGCTGCCCAGCCTGTTTGTCATGGTGCTTAAAAGTTATCTGGCGGCATTGGAACGCGCACAAGTGGTATTGTGGGTGACACTGGCAGGTGCTGTGCTGAATGCGGTTCTGAATTATATGCTGATTTTCGGGAATTGGGGCGCGCCTGAAATGGGCATTCGGGGGGCTGCTGTGGCCTCGGTTCTGATGCAAACACTCAGTTTTCCGTTGCTGGCGATTTACGCTGCACGCAAGATGCCGCAGCACGCGTTGTTCCAGCGTATATGGCGGTTCGATGCATCGGCTTTTTGGCAAGTGTTCAGGTTAGGCCTGCCTATCGGGTTAACCAATTTGGCGGAAACAGCTCTGTTCAGCGCCACGGCCATTATGATGGGGTGGGTTGGCACGCTGGAATTGGCCGCACACGGTATTGCACTGCAATGGACGGCAGTGGCATTCATGGTGCATGTGGGCCTCAGTAATGCGGCAACTGTACGGGCGGGACGTGCGGTGGGCCGTACTGACAAAGCAGGATTGCATCGCGGTGGCATAACGACACTTGGAATGGCCTTGATCCTTTCCAGTATGACGGTTCTGTTGTTCATCAGCATACCTGAACAGCTGATTGGGGTGTTTCTGGACAGCGCAGAACCCGCGCGTGACCAGATTATGGCCATTGGCGTTAGCCTGCTGGCAATGGCAGCGCTTTTCCATGTGGCCGATAGTACCCAAGTGATTGCTCTTGGCCTGTTGCGCGGTGTGCAGGATGCCCGCGTGCCGCTGATTCTGGCTGTGATCAGCTATTGGGTGGTTGGCATTCCCGCTGGCTATCTGTTCGGGTTTGTCTGGGGATATGGTGCGGTCGGTATCTGGGCGGGTCTGGTCAGTGGCTTGACACTGGCGGCGGTATTGCTGAACTATCGGTTCTGGACACGAAACTGGATTACACCGTGAAAAGCGACATCTCGATATCCGTCATCAATGCCCATGCAGAAGGCGAAGTTGGCAATGTGATTGTAGCAGGTGTTGAGCCACCATCGGGGGACACGCTTTGGCAGCAAATGGAGTGGCTGCATAAAGATCAGAAATTGCGCAACCTTTTGTTGAACGAGCCACGCGGCGGGGTGTTTACCCATTTCAACCTGTTGGTACCACCAAAAGATCCGCGTGCCGCATTTGGCTTTTTAACCATGGAGCCGGAACATACGCCGCCAATGTCGGGATCAAACTCTATCTGTGTTGCAACCGTGTTGTTGGACACAGGTCGTGTGCCGATGATGGAACCTGTGACCGCGTTTTATCTGGAAGCCGCCGCAGGTCTGGTGCATGTGCGTGCGCAATGTAAGGAAGGCAAGGCCACATCAGTGCGGATTACCAATGTGCCTGCGTTTGCGTCCCGTCTGGATGCGCCGCTGGAGGTGGCTGGCTTTGGTACTTTAAATGTCGATATCGCCTTTGGTGGCGATAGTTTCGTGATTGTACCCGCGCGTGATCTGGGATTTGAAGTTACACCGGATGAGGCCCGCGATCTGGCAATAGCGGGTGCGCAAATTACAAAAGCTGCGAATGAACAACTGGGTTTCAGTCACCCGCTGAATGACTGGTCTATCATATCTTTTTGTCAATTTACCCTGCCAACCAGTTTTGAAGACGGTGTGATGACGGGCAAAAGCACGGTGGTCATCGACCCCGGTAAACTGGACCGATCACCCACGGGCACCGGCTGTTCGGCACGTATGGCCACACTTGTGGCGCGCGGGCAATTGCAGGTGGGTGACGCCTTTATCGGCCGCTCAATTATCAATTCGCGCTTTGACTGCAAAGTGGAAAGCCTGACCGATCTGAACGGCACACCCGCGATTATCCCAAGCATCGAGGGTCGTGCGTGGATTTTCGGTGAAAGCACGATTTTACGCGACCCGAACGACCCGTGGCCCGAGGGTTATCGGTTGTCGGACACGTGGCCGAAGATGATGTAGGGTGGTGGGGTTTCGCTATGCGTTCCAAAAGTAAACCAAGCAATTACAATCGGTTAACCATATGTCCTAGTTGGGACATTACGGTGCTGTATAGAGCAGTTCCAGCCATTTATCGGTGCTGAAAATACCGCCACTCCATTTTTTATCATAATCCACCAGCGGATCAGCTTTGATGGCTTGCTCCAGTGTTTTGCCCTCTTTTTTCAGATCAATCACACTGGCGTTTGTAAAGGTCAGCATATCCTGAAAAGCAATCAGATCAGCACGGCTGGCCAGCGGCCCGTGACCGGGGATAATTTTTGTGTTATCGTCAGTGGTTGCGATCAGTTTTTGCACCGCTGCAATCAGCCCAAGGATACTGCCGCCATTATCGACGTCGATAAACGGATACATACCGTTGAAAAACAAATCGCCCGTATGAACGATATTGGTGTCTCTGAAATAAACCACACTGTCTCCATCACTATGAGCGCGCGGAAAATAAACCGCGTCAATACGGTTGCCATTCAAATTGAACCGCATCTTTTTTGTAAAAGTAACATTGGGCAACGCATTATCAGGCAAGGCTTTGTTGGTGACGTTGAAGGCTTTTATATGGGTGTCTTTCGCCAATCTTTTGCGGGTATTTATCTGGCTTATGATGGTTGTATCTTTGTTTTGCAGAACCTTGTTCCCGCCTGTGTGATCGCGGTGATAATGCGTGTTCAAAACGAAACGCGGCGGGGTTGTGCCGCCCAGATCTTCAATGGTTTTCAACAGGACGGGGACGGTTTTTTCCAACTGGTCATCAATGACAAAAGTGCCGTCAGGGCCAGTCATTACCCCGATATTTCCACCGCCTTTGCCTGACAGCATATAGATGTTTTCAGCAAGGGTTGTGACCTCTAGCTTCGGCTCTGCGGCTTGTGAAACGCCGGGAAGTATCAGGGCTATTGTCAGGGCTGCGAAAATGGTTTTCATCGGGCGTTTCCTTGGATTGAACAGGCGTTTTCCCAGATTAGAACGCAGAGCGGCCATGACAAAGGAAATTACGGCTTTGAGGCGGATGCTCACCCAAAATTGATCGCAGGTTACAGAAATGGGTCTTCGGGGTAGGTGACTTTTGCCAGATAAAGCCCGTGTGCCGGGCAAACCGGTCCACAAGCGGCACGGTTAGCGGACTCAAGTGCGTGTTTGACGTCCAAAGGGTCCCAACGACCAGAACCCACACGTCCCAATGTTCCGACGAAACTGCGCACCTGATTGTGCAAAAAGCTGCGGGCGCGAATGGTGAAACGGTATTCAGTGCCGTATGGCCGCGCGTGTTCGGTGATGTTCAATGCATCGAGAGTTTTAATCGGCGATTGCGCCTGACAAATCGTTGAGCGAAAAGTTGTGAAGTCGTGTTTCCCGATCAGATGATTGGCGGCTTCTTGCATTGCGGCAACGTCGAGCGCGTGATTGATCTGCCAAACCAACCCAGCTTCATGGGTTGCAGGGGCACGGCGTGACAAAAGGCGGTACGTGTAATCGCGCTGGATAGCGTCAAATCGCGCGTGAAAATCATCCCCGACACGGGCGGCTTGTAAGATGGCGACAGGATTTGGTTTCAGGTGGTAATTCAGGGCCTCTGACAGGCGGAACTCTTGCCAATCACCTTGCAGATCAACATGGGCGACCTGCGCGTAAGCATGAACGCCAGCATCAGTACGCCCAGCCCCTTGTATGCCTGCGCAATCAGGCTCCAGCTTTTGCAACGCTTCCTCAATGGCTTGCTGCACAGAGGGTACATCCCGCTGTTTTTGCCAGCCTGCAAAGGGCTTGCCGTGGTATTCTATTTTCAAAGCATATCTGGGCATGGCGGCAGCGTTACCCTGTCAGGGTGATTTTGCCAAGACCCCCTGTAAAATGCGTATTTATGTGATTAAGTGATTGGCAAGATGAAAAGGTGTAGATTGAATGCTTGGTACGGTTATTGACGGCATTGCCCGGAATGCGGAACGGGTGGTGGATAGTGTTTCGGAAAGCCTGTTCGAGCCCGTGATCCGCCTTGGCGTGACGGGCTTGTCGCGTTCGGGTAAGACGGTGTTTATCACGTCATTGGTGGCGAACCTGTTGGATCGCGGACGCATGCCGCAGTTAAGCGCTGCAGCCGAGGGTCGGATTGTTTCTGCGTTTTTACAACCACAGCCCGATGATACAGTGCCGCGCTTTGATTATGAAGCGCATTTGGCGGCGATGACCGGGGCACGCCCGCATTGGCCGCAATCAACCCGTTCTGTCAGCCAGTTGCGTCTGTCGTTTCGGGTGCAGCCCACTGGTATAATCGGCGGGTTTCGCAGCCCGCGTGTTGTGCATCTGGATATCGTGGATTATCCGGGCGAATGGCTGCTGGATTTACCGCTGATGGGGCTGAGTTTTGAGGAATGGTCACGTCAGGCTTTGGCATTGGCTGAAAAACGCAACACGCAATCAAAAGATTTTCTGGATTTATTGGCGAATGTAGATACCAGTGCGCCATTGGACGAGCTGGCTGCGCAATGGTTGGCGAAAAGTTTTACCGATTACCTGTCGGCCAGTCGTGCGGCGGGTTATTCAGCCTGTGCGCCGGGGCGGTTTTTGATGCCGGGTGATCTGGATGGCTCGCCTGCGCTGACGTTCTGTCCTTTACCAATGGAAAAAACGGGGCGTGGGTCGCTTTACCGAGAATTTTCACGGCGGTTTGATGCATATAAGGCAAAGGTGGTAAAACCTTTCTTTCGCGATCACTTTGCCAAGATCGATCGCCAGATCGTATTGGTTGACGCACTTGGTGCGGTACATTGCGGGCCGCCTGCCGTTGCGGATTTGAAGCTGGCAATGGTGGACGTGTTACAAGCGTTCAAACCCGGACAGAACAGCTGGTTATCCGGCATATTGGGCAAACGGCGGGTAGAGAAAATCCTGTTTGCTGCAACCAAAGCGGATTATTTGCACCATAGCCAACACGCACAACTGTCAGACCTGATGGAGGCATTGCTACGTGAGGCGCGTGATCGTGCGTCGTTTTCGGGGGCGGAAACGGGCAGTATTGCACTGGCCAGCCTGCGCACTACGATTGAGGAAACACATAACCACGAAGGCGCGGCTTTGGACTGTGTGCGTGGCACGCTTTTGGACACGGGTAAAGACGTCGCGATGTATGCCGGCAAGTTGCCGGACGATCCGTCCGAGATCATAAATGCGGCTACTGACGGGGCACAGGATTGGCTGGATGCGGATTATACTGTGATGAAGCTTGCGCCTGCGAAAATCACCCTGAAGCCGGGATTTGGCCCGCCGCATATCAGGCTGGATAAAGCAGTGGAGTTTTTACTGGGGGATCGTTTGACATGAAGAAGAAATCCGTTGTGATTGATCTTGAACCAACCGGGAAAAAGACTGTGCGGCCGACACCTGCGGATGTGCCTGCTGTGCCCGAAGCGTCGCCAACCGCGGTTCAAATGGCCGCCACGCATATGGCTGCACGAAAACCGTCACGTATGGGGCAGCTTTTCGCAGCAGTGCTGGTTACCCTGATCGGTTTTGCGGTTTCGATTGCGTTTTGGGATTTTGTCACCGGCATGATGGCGCGGAACCTGTGGTTGGGGCGCGTGGCATTGACCCTGACAGTTTTGCTTGTTCTGGGCTTGTTATTTTACGGGATGCGGGAACTTGCAGCCTTTGCGCGTTTGCAGCGTTTAGACGGATTGCGCCAAGCTGCACGCGCTGTTTACGAGCGCGCTGATCTGCAGGATGCCCGCAAATATTCTGATCAGTTGGCACGGCTTTACAGTGACAGGCATGATCTGAGCTGGGCATTTGGCAAATTGTCGGATCAAAGCGGGGATATACTGGATGCAGATGCGCATATGGCTTTGGTTGAAAGGACTGTTGTGGCCGAAATGGATGGGCAGGCGGTCAGAATAATAGAGGCGGCTGGCCGTCAGGTGGCCACGGCGACGGCCCTTATTCCATTGGCCTTGGCTGATGTAGTGATAGCATTGGTCGCCAATATTCGGATGATCCGACGCATTGCCGAAATTTATGGCGGACGATCAGGGGTTTTTGGATCATGGCGATTGATGCGTGCCGTGGCCGCCCATCTGGTCGCAACAGGGGCGGTTGCTATTGGTGACGATATGATCGGGTCGATTGCGGGGGGCAGTGTTCTCTCGAAACTGTCGCGCCGTTTTGGCGAAGGTGTTATCAACGGCGCTTTGACCGCGCGTGTCGGTGTGGCCGCGATGGAACTTTGCCGACCCATGCGGTTTCAGACAGTTAAAAAACCGTCCGTTACAGGGGTGATGAAGCGGGCTTTGACAGGGGTTTTCAGCAAAGCCTAAAGCAGGCTCGGCGGTTGGTCAGGATCAGGGTTGCGGTAGATCATACCCATTTGCAAACCGCGTCCGATGCGCCGTGCGAATGCGTTGAAACTATCGGCCTGTGGCGGTGTTAAAATATCGCGCAAACACTCTTCAAACAAATCCAGCCAAATCGGGAAATGCTCGGCGTGCACATGCGGAGTGGACATATGTACCGCCATCGGATTGCCCGAATAGCTGCGTTCATGCAGGATAGCATTGGCCCAGAAGTTAGCGATTTTCGCTTCATGCGGGGCCCATGCATCGCGCGTAGCAGGGATACTTTTGGCGAAAACAGGGCCAAGGGTCGGGTGACCGCGAATGCGTTTGTAAAAGACGGCGACGACCCGTTCTATGTCTGCGCGCGTCACATCTATGCGTGGTGGCAAGGTGCTAGACAAAGGCCAAAACCACAATCAGGCCTACGGGCAAATACACCAGAAAATTGAAAAAAGACCGCATCAATCCAGCATCCGATTCCGGATCAACATTGAACCTTTTGCACAGGAATGTTCCCGGCCACAAAAGCGTGTCTGCAATTTTCATCAGCATCGTTGATTCCTTAAATCGGTATTCAGTTTGCGTAATTTATAGGGTTTTAATTCCGCATTGTAAATGCTAATATAAAGCCATGCAGTTGAGTAAGTTCACAGATTACGGTTTGCGCTTGTTGATGCATCTGATGGTGGCAACACCTGCGCGGGTGTCGGTCAAACAAATTGCTGAAACTTTCGATATATCAGAACATCATATGGCCAAGGTTGCGTCCCATCTTGCCAAAGGCGGGTTTATTCTGTCCGGTCGTGGGCGGACGGGTGGTCTAACCCTTGCCAAACTACCGCATGAGATTTCGATCGGCAAAGCGGTGCGTTATCTTTCAGGTGATGTGTCTGTGGCGGAATGTTTCAACGTAGGCCCCTGCGAATGCCGCGCCTTTGCACAATGCGGTTTGCGCGGGCCATTATATGAAGCACAACAAGCTTTTTTTGCAGTGTTGGATCGCTATACGCTGGACGATGTGGTCGCCCGCAAAGGTCTGATGAAAGAGTTGCTGGACGTATAGCAAACCTCGCCCTATAAGGCACGCATGGCAACCGTATTGAACATCATTATACGAATTACTGGCCCGGCACTTTAAACGTGAAGTGACCGGGGATAAGCGTATGGAATATCCGCGCTGACCAAGACAAGCCAAAGAAATTCATGATACTGGAAGAAACTTATGTGTGCTGACACACCCGAATACAAAGACACTTTAAACCTGCCGAAAACCGATTTCCCGATGCGCGCAGGCCTGCCGAAACGCGAACCCGAATGGCTGGAACGCTGGGAACGTATCGGCATTTATGATCGCTTGCGTGAAAAACAGGGTCGTGAGAGTTTCGTTTTGCACGACGGACCTCCTTATGCCAACGGGCATTTGCATATCGGGCACGCACTGAACAAGATACTGAAAGACATGGTGGTGCGCAGCCAACAGATGATGGGCAAGGACAGCCGCTATGTTCCGGGCTGGGATTGTCACGGGCTGCCGATTGAATGGAAGATCGAAGAACAATACCGCGCCAAGGGTAAAAACAAAGACGACGTGCCTGTGGTCGAGCTACGGCAAGAATGCCGCAAATTTGCCGAAGGCTGGATTGATGTTCAACGCGATGAATTCAAGCGTCTGGGTATCACCGGCAAGTGGGACGATCCGTACCTCACGATGAACTACCACGCCGAAGCGGTTATTGCGGGCGAGTTTATGAAGTTCGTGATGAACGGCTCTTTATATCAGGGCTCGAAGCCCGTGATGTGGTCACCGGTTGAAAAAACCGCGCTGGCCGAGGCGGAAATCGAGTATCACGACCATAAATCACACACAATCTGGGTGCCGTTTCAGGTTGAAAGCGTTGTAGCGGATGATGATCGCGCCGCGTTGTTGAAACAAGCGCGTGTTGTAATCTGGACAACAACACCTTGGACGATCCCGCAAAATAAAGCGGTCTGTTACAACCCGACGCTGGATTACGCTTTGTATGAAGTGACAAATGCGCATGAGGGGAACTGGGCCAAAGAGGGCGATCTTTATATCATGGAGCATAAGCTGGCTTTGGCTGCTTTCACTGCTGCCAATATTGAAGAGGACGGGTTTGCGTATCTGGGTGATGTCAGCAATGAAGAACTGGCAAGCATGGTTTTAGCGCACCCGCTGAAAGGTATTGCAGGTGCTGATGGTTATTGGGACTATGAGGTCCCGATGCTGGACGGTGATCACGTGACCAATGAAGCCGGGACAGGTTTCGTGCATACGGCGCCTAGCCACGGTGCGGACGATTATGAAGTCTTTATGAAGCGCAATTGGCTGGATCGTTTAACCCACCATGTCGGTGAAGATAGCGAGTTTTTACCGCACGTGCCGCTGTTTGCAGGTTTGCAGGTCTTTGATCGCAAAGGCAAAGAAGGCAAGGCCAACAGCGCGATTATTGCCAAATTGGTGGAAGCGGGCGGGTTAATCGCACGCGGTCATGTGAAGCACAGCTACCCGCATTCATGGCGTTCCAAAGCACCGGTTATTTTTCGCAATACGCCGCAATGGTTTGTGGCAATTGATCGCGACCTGAATGACGGGATGGACATGCATGGCAAATCCATCCGCACCCGTGCGTTGACAGAAATTGACAATGTGACCTGGACACCGAAATCAGGCCGTAACCGGCTTTATTCAATGATCGAGGCGCGGCCCGATTGGGTAATGTCGCGGCAACGGGCTTGGGGGGTTCCTCTGACCTGTTTCGTGAGAAAAGATGCGCTGCCAACCGACCCGGATTTCATTTTGCGCGATGCTGCGGTGAACGCGCGGGTTGTTGAAGCGTTTGAAGCTGAAAGTGCCGATTGCTGGTTCGAAGACGGTGCCAAGGAACGTTTCCTTGGTCGTGACTACAATGCCGATGACTGGGTGCAGGTGCATGACGTTTTGGACGTTTGGTTCGACAGTGGCTCGACCCATGCGTTTGTTTTGCGTGATCGCGCGGACGGGCCCGAAGACGGCATTGCCGATCTTTATCTGGAAGGGACTGACCAACATCGTGGCTGGTTCCATTCCTCGATGCTGCAATCATGTGGCACCAATGGGCGTGCGCCTTATAAAGGTGTTTTGACCCACGGGTTTACGCTGGATGCCAAAGGCATGAAGATGTCGAAATCCGTTGGTAACACGATTGCACCCGAAAAGGTGATCAAGCAATATGGCGCCGATATTTTGCGGCTTTGGGTGGCGCAGGCGGATTATACTTCTGATTTGCGTATTGGTGACGAGATCCTGAAAAATGTTGCCGATAGCTACCGTCGGTTGCGCAATACGATGCGGTTTTTGCTGGGCAATCTGAACGGGTTTACGGATGCTGAAAAAGTCGATGTAGCCGATATGCCGGAGCTGGAACAATGGGTCTTGCACCGTTTGGCAGAGCTGGATGTCGCTGTGCGTGATGGTTATGCGACCTATGATTTCCAGAATGTTTTCCAACAGTTGTTCCAATTCTGTACGGTTGATCTATCATCGGTTTATTTCGATATTCGCAAAGATGTGCTGTATTGCGATGCTGACGACAGTGCTGCGCGCCGTGCTGCACGTACCGTTCTGGACATGCTGTTTGCGCGTCTGACAACATGGTTGGCACCGATGCTGACATTCACCATGGAAGACGTATGGCTGGAACGAAACATGGACGACGCCGCGTCCGTGCATCTGGAAGACTTTCCTGAAACGCCAAGCGATTGGCTGAACGCTGAATTGGCTGCAAAATGGGGTAAAATCCGTGATGTGCGCCGTGTGGTTACTGGTGCGATTGAGATCGAGCGCCGTGAAAAGAACATTGGTGCATCATTGGAAGCGGCCCCTGTGGTTTATGTGGCGGATGCCGCGTTGCGCGATCTTTTGGCGTCTGTCGATTTTGCAGACGCTTGCATCACCTCGAGTATTAAGGTTTCGGGCGATACCGCACCAAGTGGTGCGTTTACGCTAGAGGATGTTTCGGGCGTTGCTGTTGTTTTTGCAAAAGCAGAGGGTCAGAAATGTGGACGTTGCTGGAAAATCCTACCGGATGTTGGCAGCCACAAACATGCGCAAACCTGCACGCGATGTTCCGATGCGCTGGGTTAAGACTTGTAATTTTTCATAGGCCGCGCTTAAGCTGGGTCTCATGAACATTGCCTCGCTTCACAATAAATTCGGATGGTTCTCTCTGGTCGAAGAAGATGGCCGGATCACGCAGTTGTTGTGGGAAGACCGCACCGAAGGCTTCCGAAGTGAAGTGCTGAAAGAAGGGCTGAACCAACTAGAGGCGTATTTTGCAGGAAAGCTCACGCAGTTCGATCTGCCACTGGCCCCAAAAGGTACGGATTTTCAGCAACAGGTTTACCGTATCATGCAGGATATTCCGTTCGGGGAAGTGCTGACTTACGGCGAGGTGGCTAAAAAACTGGGGGTGCCCGCGCAACCTGTGGGTCAGGCCTGCGGCAGTAATCCGATCCCCGTAATTATTCCATGCCACCGTATTGTGGGAACAGGTAATCTGGGTGGATTTTCGGGCATGGGCGGTGTTGAAACCAAAGTGCAACTTCTGCGTCATGAGGGCGCTAACGCGCAATTGATCTGATGAGTTTCGGTGTCTTTTTTGCCGTATTATTTGCGGCCTTCTTACATGCGTCCTGGAATGCAATCGTCAAGTTCGGCGTGAATAAATTGCAAGGCATGGTCCTGCTTTCAATTGCGCACGCGCTTATTGGTCTGATGATGGTTATTGCATTTCCATTACCGGATCGCGCCGCACTTGGTTGGTTGGCAATATCGGTTGTTTTGCATTTGATCTATAAAACTTTCCTGACACTTGCCTATCAAAACGGTGATTTAAGCCGCGTTTATCCGATTTCCAGAGGGACAGCCCCTGTGATCGTGTTATTTGTTAGCCTGTTGTTTTTAAGTGATAGTTTCACGAACTGGCAAGTCGCGGGCGTGTTTGTGGTGGGTTTTGGTATCCTTATGATGGCGCACGGCGTTTTTGCAAATGACGAGCAACGTGAATTGCTGCCCTACGCCCTTGGTGCCGCGATGGGGACGGCGGGTTATACATTGGCGGACGGAATTGGTGCGCGTTTGTCGATGCAGCCTTCGGCATTCATTGGCTGGGTTTTTGTCTTGGATGCATCACTGTTTACGCTTTGGGCCGTGGCTTTCAAGGGGTTTGATGTTTTGCCGAAGCAGCCACGCATTTGGGCCTTGGGCCTTGCTGCGGGCAGCGCGTCGGTTGGGGCCTATTGGATTGCCGTCTGGGCAATGACAGTTGCCCCGATTGCCTTGATTGCGACTTTGCGTGAAACCTCGGTTTTATTCGCGGTTCTAATCGGTGTTCTTTATCTGAAAGAGCGATATGACAAGACAAAGGTTTTGGCGGCATTCGTGATTGTTTGCGGCGTTGTAATGATGCGATTTTGATTCACTTCTTTATTGATTAAGCACCGTGTGTGGAATTTGCTTCAAATCAAATCCTATATTCTTCATGCTTGCCCAAAACCATATTGGGACAGGGCGGTATGAAAAACCTGATAAAAAGCACTGCGGTTTTGTGCCTGCTTTGGGCACCGATTGAGGCCGCACCAATAGAGTTTCGTTACGGGCTGGATGTGTTCACAGAATCGCAGGGCTCGTTGGACGCATTGCAATCCATCACGGTTATGCGCGAGATCCGCCCGGGTTTGCATTTCGGGCAATCATTATATTCAGCGGCTGCGGGTGATGCCGGCGGCTTGTTTATCGGCGGATTCGAGTTGTTAAAACGCATTCCGATCAGAAACGGTACTGATCTGGAATTCGGTGGTTTTATCGGTGGTGGCGGCGGAGCGGGTCTGGTGCCGGGTGATGGCTTGATGGTACGCGGTCATATTACATTACGCCAGCATCTGTTTGGCAATGTAGCGGGTACTGTTGGCTTGTCTTATATCGATATCGCCGGGTCACCTGTTTCCACGCCTGCTCTTAGTTTCGGGCTGTCGCGTGATGCTGATTTTGCCTTTGCACCCGGACGTGATCAAGTCGGGGTGAATTCCGGCCGTGTGATCCGTGCTATTAAACCGTTGGTTAAACAATTTTACCCGCAAAACAATTTACGTCGCAATGGCACGCCTTTAGATACGATGACCCTTGTCGGGTTTGAGGCCTCATTTGCAGCATCGCCAAGCGCATTAAACGAGACATTTATTCAGGCCACGGGTGCTGTTGCGGGCGATGGTGAAGGTTATGCCGATATTCAGGTGGGTTATCGCTGGAAAACTGCACCTGAAGGATTGCGTGCATTTGCCGAGGTTGCCACCGGTTTTGGCGGTGGGGGCGATGTCGACACAGGCGGCGGATTACTGGCGACGGTTGGGGCGGGTGTGGCATTTCCTGTATATGGCGGATTTGAAGTCGAGATGGGAACACAGGCCACAGCTGCTTTGGACGGAGACTTGATCGCCCTTGCGCCATATGTGCGTGCATCTCTGAATTTTGGAGATCAGCGGCGTCCATATAATGAGACAAGGAACTGGCAGTTGACACTTGGGGTGTCGCTACAAGAGCCCAACAGCGAGTTTCGCAAGCCCGGAGTGACGGCAACCGCATCGCCAGTACTGATTGAAAGCGCGCTTGATTTATTCCTGACAGACCAGATCTATTTTACCGGTAATGCGCAAACGGTTGCGTATGGCGACGCCGGTGGTTACGCAATTGGGTTATTGGGATTGGGTTACGCTATTCCATTGAATAAGATCTGGACGGTGTCGGTTGAAGGTTATGTCGGTGCTGCCGGTGGGGGCGGCGTTGACACTGGTGGTGGCTTGGTAGGTGCTGCCAGATTAGAGCTGGATTATGCGGTAAAAGAGAACCTTGCCATTTCAACCGGCATTGGAATGATGCAATCGTTTAATGGGGGCGCGCAGCCGTTGACATTGCACTTGGGTCTGAAAACCGCGTTTACAACGTTTCACTAGACCTTATGGAAGCCGGGATTATTTGTTGCGCTATACCGGCAAACATCAGGTACAGGCTGGTAATCGCAAGTGTCACGATAACTGTATGCCCGATGTCGAAATCATGCCAAGCGGCGTAACCGCCCAGTGCCGTCCAAAGCATTGTAACCGGCAGGCTGACCATACGCCAACGTTCGGTGCGTACGGGATGAATAAACTTTAAGGGTGTGAACATTGATGTTGCGATTATGATAGTCAGGATCAGAATGATCTGCCAATGCGGTTCTGTGGCAAACATTACCAAAACAAACATATTCCAACACCCCGGAAAACCGGCAAAACTTTTGTCCTTGGTTTTCATGCGCGTGTCCGCAAAATAAATTACCGACGTAAATGTGATGACAATCAGACAAACCCAACCCGTCCAGCCGCTCAACAATCCGCTTTTGAACAAGGCAAAGGCCGGAATAAATACATATGTCAGATAATCTATGATCAGATCCAGCAGGACGCCGTCATATTCAGGTGCATTCTTTTTAACGTGGTAATGGCGCGCAAGCGGGCCGTCGATACCGTCAACAACAAAGGCTACCACTAACCACAAAAACATCATGCTCCATTTTTCATCCACAGCGGCAAGCATTGCAAGCATTGCAAAGACAGCTCCGGTAGCGGTTAGAAAATGGACTGAAAGGGCTTTTATACGACGTGTCATAA